>Ga0206934_1157_pt1 | contig 18247 bp, 19 predicted proteins | sample Alteio_BWOrgHeat_16_FD_152932 | JGI IMG/M metagenome (GOLD analysis project Ga0206934, IMG submission 152932) | Enriched cells from forest soil in Barre Woods Harvard Forest LTER site, Petersham, Massachusetts, United States -... | ecosystem: Environmental > Terrestrial > Soil > Temperate forest >...
CGCATCTTTGCGCGTCTGCTGGAGCTCGTCAGCGCCATCAACCGAACGAACGCGAAGACTGCGTTCGACGATGAGCGGTCGATCTCGGATGCAATTGCCGAACGTGATGTGGTCGGCAAGCGCCGCGATTTCCTGGCTGGAATCGCGGAGGCTGCAAGCACTCGGCAGGATCGTTACTCCAAGTCGGAGGTGCGATTTGTTGCGACCGTATCGGTGGGCAAGCTGCAGATGGAAGTGGATCAGCTCGCGAAGCGGTATCGTGAGCTGGACACAAAGCTGCAGGAACTGAACTGGAAAACCGAATTGATTTGAGTCGTTGGTAACCCTTGTTTGCAGCGAGCACAAGCCCAGCCGGGGGCAAAGCCGGCACTCGGGTGACTTTGAAGAGCCAAAGTCGAGGGGTTCGATTCCCACGCAGTACAGCGCATGCTCCGTACAGTCACAAGTGCACGGCGTATCGACTACCAGTTACTACCGCGTGTTGAGTAAACCAGGGTGAGGGTGGGTAAGGGGACACTCAGATCCATTAACCGAAGAAGAGACCAGTGCCGGCATCGTCAAACGCCTGCAAAGTGAATTCAATCTATGACTCGAGTACGAATTGTATGTATCAGCGATACACACGGGCAGCACGCCAAATTGAGCGTGCCGGATGGAGACGTGCTGATTCACGCCGGCGACTTAATGGCCTTTGGCGACAGTCCGAAAGAGATTGTCGATTTCAATCAGTGGCTGGGCAAACAACCCCACGGGCACAAGGTTGTCATCGCAGGGAACCATGATTTGATGTTCGAGCGCCATCCGGGAGCCGCCAGAGAACTGCTCGGCAATGCAATCTATCTCGAAAACTCAGGCGCGGAGGTGGCGGGTTTGACGACCTGGGGATCGCCAGTTCAGCCCGAATTCAACAATTGGGCTTTCAACGTCGCTCGCGGCGCGGCCATTCGGCGGTATTGGAAGATGATCCCGGCGAATACAGATGTCCTGGTGACTCATGGACCACCATTCGGCGTGCTTGACAAAGCGCACCCTTCCTCCGCTCACGTGGGCTGCGAGGAACTGGCGATGGCTGTCGAACAGATTAAGCCTCGGCTTCATGTGTTTGGCCATATCCATGGAGGCCACGGGTTGTCCAGCAGCAAGGATACGCAATTTGTCAACGCGTCGGTTGTCAATGAGGCGTACCGGCTCGTTCATGAGCCGCAAGTTGTCGAGATCGAGGTTTAACCTCCAAATACAGTCACTATCAGGTAATCAATACAGGCGGGTACGTTCTAGGCGCACCCGCCTGAACGTGGCTTTAATTGGCGCCTGCGGTCGGAGGGATTGGCATGTGCCTCTCTTGCGAAGAAGCCCCGATGGACCGATTGGCGTCCATCAGAGGTAAAGCTTCAACCAAAACCAATTCTTTCGTTGAATGCTTCCGCTTCAGGGCTCCAGCGGAGCGGCAGGACCGGAAAGGGTCCTGTCAAGCCCGTGCAGGCGCCCTTGCAACGGCCGGAGCGCAGCGGAAGGACTCTACAGGTTCCTCCCGGCCCAGCTAAGACGCTTCCTTAAGCGTGGGCACCTGACGAAGAAGAAAATTCGGCAGGAACACTGTCGGCACGATCTATGCTGGGTAGGCAATGCTTCGAGAAACTAGAAGGGAAGGAGCTGTTCCTTGACGCGCCAGAATGTTTCCATAATCGTGCGTCGGATTCAAATATTGCTTTCTGTTTTTCTCTTGATTCTTTGGGATCCGGCGAAGGTCTGTGGGGCTCCATTTCAGACGGCGCAGGTCGCCTACGAACTGCACTATGCCACCGCGAACGATCCTCGAGTGAGCCTGCGCATCACTCTCGAGAAACCCCTTCCGGCTCCCGCCGCGCTCGTAATTCCCAGGTCGTACCCAGGGGGATACTCGTTTGTTCCTTACGATGACTTTGTCGAGGACGTTCATGCTTTTGCTTCGGACAACAAATCCATCGAATGCAAGAAAGACGCCGACGGACCACGCTGGGCAATCGGCGAAGAGGGTGAAAGGGTTTCGCGGATCGAATACCGAGTGAATGTCGGCCGCATGGAGGATCGGATTCGCGGTTCTGTAGATTCCTCCAAGATTCGCAAGAACTACGTCGGGCTGCTTGGTTATTCCGTATTCGGCTATGTCGATGGTCTGGAACAAGTCCCGGTCAGTCTGCAAGTGGATGGACCTGCGGATTGGCCAGTCCTGAGCACTCTCGATCCCCGCGCCACAATTCTGAACGGTACCGCGAAGGCGCAAGCCGCCAATTTCGACATTCTTGCGGATTCTCAAGTGGTGATGGGGCCGGGCGAGCAGTTCCGCAAACTGCCCGGCAAGATTGACCTGCTGGTGGCAGTGTATTCAGAAGGAGACGAGGATGTGGATGCCGAAAGCAAGCTGGCGCGCGAGGCCCTTGACCGCGTTCAGGAGTATTTCGGCGACTCACCATTTCCGGCGTATACAGTGCTGCTCGAATTGCTCCGGCCGCATGAAGGCCACGATTACAACTTCAGCCAGGAACACGATACCAGCGGCACGTTCAGCCTTTCGGTCGACCGGGCGACGAATGCACACTCGGCGGACTCTCACAAGTATTCCGCGCTCTTCAATTATGCCCACCACATGGCGCACTCCTGGGTGCCGAAACGGGTCTGGGGTGTGGGCTATCGTCCGTTCAACTGGGAATTGCCGCCGGTGATTGAGACCATCTGGTTTAATGAGGGCTTTGGCCGCTATGCGGGGATGCAGGCGCTGGCCGCGGGGCTGCCCGACGGAGAACGAAAGACTCGGCGGGAACGCGAAATGATGCGGACGCGAGGCTTCCTGGATGCAGCCCCGCCTTTTATTAAGCGAATGCCGCTGACCCTGCTCTCGCAGGAAGCATCGTTTCTCTATGCCCGCGATTTCCGCACCGGCATGAATATATTCGGGCGAGGCTTCCTCATGGCAGCGGAAATGGACGACCGCATCCAAGCTCAAACAGGAGGTAAAAAGAGTCTGCGAGACGGGTTTCGTGCCTTGCTCGCCTGGAGCGCCAAAAACCAACGCGCGCTCCAAGTGAAAGAAATAACGCAGCTCATCTCCGAGTCTTCAGGCGTCGACGTCCACGACATCGTGGCGCGCTGGATGGAAGCGCCGTCGCGATAGACCGCATCTGAGCCACGAGTGGCTCTGCGCTCAACCGGCGTTGAATTTACTGGGCCAGCGCTCCAGCCACGATCCCAGTATCAAGACTGAATGTGGAACCAACCGCGCCCACGACGGCAGTCCGGCGCGTTAAACCTGCGCGCTGCCGTAGCCGGTACACTGCTTCAATGCCGGTGCAGTGAGCGCCCAGCAGGTTGGCGACTTTAAATTGCTTGAACTCGTCACCGGTCCAGTCCAATTGCTCATCGCTTGCCGGGAACAGATGCAGACCGCCGATGACCGCGTCCACTGCGCGCTCTGGAAACTTCGTCGCCGCATAGGTGAGGATGTTCACAATTCCGGCATGCCCGCACCCAGTCAACACCACCAGGCCTTGGGTGGTGTCAAGCACCAGCGACTGGTCTTCGGGTATTGTGTCCTCGACCAGGCCGTCCGGGGTTTGCACCTTTCCCTTTACGCTCCAATTGCGCTCCGGGTACTTCCGCGGAACCGGACCGGTGAGCCACGCACCGGGAAAGATGTCTGCACCGTCGGAGTGCTCGATGAATCGCCCTCCTGTGGCTTCGTATGCTTTCCGAATCGCTATCATCGGATTGCTCTCGCCATGGGCCGATGGCCGGCTGTAGAAGATCCCTTTGGCGACGTGCACCACGGACAAGGCAGCGGGGTTCTTTTTCATCATCTCGCGACGCAAGGTGAGCAATCCGCTCACATGGTCCTCGTGGTTGTGTGTGAGGATTACTTCTTGCACGTTGGAGAGATCAACTTTCAGATCGCGAGCATTTTGTAATACCGTCTCGGGATGCGCGCCGGTGTCCACCAGAATCCGATGACCATCGGCTTCAACTAACGCCGAAAACCCCCACTCGCCAAAGCCTGTTGGTTCGGCCACTAGCATGGTGGAAAGCAGCGTCACTTTGAGCGTACGAACCTGGGTGTCCGAGGTACTCGATGCCTGCGCGGAAGACCCGATCCATCGGCCCCGCGTCAACGTCGCCGGAATACTACCGAACAGGAAAGCGGTAATGACCACGACTCGACATAGATTGCGTTTCATGTCTGACCTCGGCCCCCTGTCCCAGCCTCACCAGCTTATCAATGACAGGCTCCATAAGCCGACGGCTCTCCACCAGTGCAATTCAATATCGATTGGTTGGCGGAATTCGGAAGGTAACAACGGAGGGTGTCGATTGACGTTAATTCAGGCTGAGGCCCCGCTATATCATTGGTCCACGGAGCCCTTCGGACCGCCACGTGAGCCCTTTCAAAGCCCCTAGTCTCCGGCAACTTCGTCGCTATGCGATTGCGCGCAGCCTTTTCAAGCCCACTAGCCTGGCGCGGGCCGTTGGGCGCCTGGGCTTTGTGCAAGCCGACCCGATGCGCGCGCCCGCCCGCGCCCAGGATCTGATCCTCGCGCACCGCGTGAAGGACTATCGCGCCGGCGAGCTGGAGCGCCGCTACCCGCGCCTGGCGATCGAAGAGGTCTTCTTCGTGAACTACGGTTTCGTGCCTCGCGAGACGCTGTCCCTGTTGCACCCGCGTGGGACGCACGGATGGGACGCGAGGATGGAGGCGCTCGCTCAGGACGTGCTGGACTTTGTGCGCCAGCATGGTCGCACCTACGCCAAAGACGTGCAGGCACATTTCGACCACGGTCGCATCAGGCGCTGGGGCGCCGACCTGAACGTCAGCAATCACCTGCTGGAGGGGCTGCACCATCGCGGGCTGCTTCGCGTGGCGCGGCGCGAGGGCGGCACCCGGGTTTACGAGATGGTCGAGCATCCGCCGCAGAACGACAGCTCTGAGATCCGGCGCGCGCGCGCCGGGCAATTGCTGGATATGGTGGTGCAGCTCTATGCGCCGCTGCCCGCGGCCAGCCTTGGCTACCTGTCCACACTATTGCGCAATGGAGTGCCGCACTTGGCGATTGAGGTGCGGCAGGCGCAAGAGAACGCCAAATCCCGCTATGCCCATGCCCAGGTCGACGGTCTGCTGTGGTTCTGGCCGCAGGATGAGAGCCCCATATCCGCCCACCACCAGGTGGACGACAAGCTACGCTTCCTGTCGCCCTTTGACCCGGTGGCCTGGGATCGCCGGCGCTTCCAATTGTTTTGGGAATGGGAGTACAAGCTGGAGGCGTATGTTCCTGCCCACAAGCGCCGCATGGGCCATTATGCGATGCCGATGCTATGGGGCGAGCACATGCTGGGCTGGGCCAATCTGAAGGTAGCCGATGGCCGGTTGCAGCACGAGTTGGGCTTCGCCGGCCCGCGGCCACGCGGCGGTTCCTTTCAGCGGGCGCTGGACGAGGCATTGCAGCACATGCGGGAGTTTTTGGAAATCTAGCTCTCCTGCGGCTGTGGTCGGTGTCCAACACTCGCAACATGCAATGCGCGATAACCCACCACGACACCCGCCGCGATCGATGTCAGATGGCGCGATTCGAATTTGTCGCAAGAACCGGGTTGTGATGAGATCTTACTTCGAGGAATCTAGACCTATGCTCAATACCGATGAGCCATCCCGGTAAGCATCCGAAGCGGACCGAAGCGGTGTCTAAACAGGGAGGCGAACATGAACACGCTCTACGATACGGAATCAGTTTCCACCATGGAAACCCATCTGTCCCTTCCAGACGCAACGCACGCACTTGCACGCATTGCATCGCTCGATTGGCATGCCGTTTCCAACGACCTCAACGAATCCGGCAACGCCTTGCTGAAAGAAGTTCTTACACCGGGCGAATGCGAGGCTCTCGCGAGCTTATATCCGAACGACGAACATTTTCGGAGCCGCGTTGTGATGGCGCGTCACGGTTTCGGACGCGGAGAATACAAATACTTCCGATACCCATTGCCAAACCTTCTTCACGAATTGCGCACCGCGCTGTACGAAAGGTTGGCGCCGATTGCCAACCAATGGAATCACTCCTTGGAAATCGATACTCGCTACCCAGACACTCACGCGGACTTCATCCAGCGTTGCCACAAGGCAGGACAGTTGCGTCCGACGCCGCTGCTTCTTCAGTATGGCCCGGGGGACTACAACTGCCTGCATCAGGACCTCTATGGCGAGCACGTCTTTCCGATCCAGGTGGCGTTCCTCCTCTCAGAACCTGAAAGGGACTTCACGGGAGGTGAATTTGTGCTGACCGAGCAGCGTCCCAGGATGCAATCCCGGCCAGAAGTAGTGCCATTACACCAGGGAGACGCCGTTGCCTTTGCTGTTCATCATCGTCCGGTGCAAGGAACACGCGGGTTCTACCGGGTGAATATGCGGCACGGCGTCAGCCGGCTGCGTTCAGGACGACGTTTTACATTCGGCATCATCTTTCACGATGCAAAATAAATGGAATCATGGGCACACCTCTATTCGATAACGAAACTCCTCCCGCGCTGCCGAAAGAGGTTCTCGGCGCCGGAACTGCGGTTCTCGCCGGATTCGCGCTTGATCGAGAAGACGAATTGCTCGTCTCGCTCAAGCTTGTTGTGGGACAGTCCCCTTTCCGCAATATGATCACGCCGGGCGGGTTCCGCATGTCTGTGGCCATGTCAAACTGTGGCTCCCTCGGTTGGGTCACCGATAGAACCGGGTACCGATACAGCGCGATCGACCCCGAGACGAACCGCGCCTGGCCTGAGATGCCGCAGGCGTTCCGGAAGCTCGCCGAGTCCGCGGCGAACGAAGCCGGTTTCCCGAACTTTGTTCCCGACGCCTGCCTGATCAATCGGTACGAGCCGGGAACCAAACTGTCGCTTCATCAAGATAAAGACGAGCGCGATTTTAGCCAGCCAATCGTTTCTGTCTCGCTTGGCTTACCTGCCAATTTTCTGTTTGGCGGATTGGAACGGGGAGGCAAGGTGGTCCGCATCCCGCTGGTGCATGGCGACGTGGTTGTCTGGGGCGGATCTGCCCGGCTGCGCTATCACGGCGTCGCAGCATTGAGAGAGGGTGAGCATCCTCGGCTTGGCAGAGTTCGCTACAATTTGACGTTTCGGAAAGCCGGATAGCTGACCGGTTTATCTACCTCCCTAATTTCGTAGCGTGAGCTAAAGTGAGGTCACGCGTAGGCTAATGATTATAGATGGCTTAGCAAGTTTTAGCTGTACTCTCGATTTCCTCCGGCGTCCCCTTCGACTGTCTTGCCTTGTAATAGTTTCTACTGGGACATACGATGGGCTTTCATGGGGACATTGCCTGCATTTGCTGCAGCGGGATACCAGTTCGAAGCTATCCCGGATCTAAGTAAGCTCGAGACACGGGTACGATTGAGCCAGTCTGCAATAGATGGTCTGTTTGCAATCGCCGATAAGTGGCAACTCCGCATAGAAACGGTGGGAGATCTCTTCGGCGGGATTCCGCGTTCAACTCTCTACAAGATGAAGACGGCCGCGGGCGCCCTGAGGCAGGACGAGCTCACGCGGATCTCGTACTTGGTTGGGATCTACAAGTCGCTTCACATATTGCTTCCGCTCGAACATGCCGACCGGTGGATGACCCGGCCAAACGCTAATCTCCTGTTCGGCGGCCAGACCCCAGTTGAGTATGCCGTTAGGAGCGGCATCCCGGGCCTGCAGCAGATTCGCAGTCTCCTGGATGCAGCCGAGGGCGGGCGATAGGAGCCACACCTCGGTGACTTCGATCAGCGGCACGCACCGCATGATCCCGACGGCCTACGCCACCAAGAGCATCCTCGAAAGCCTGTGCTTTGGTAATGCGCAACGTCGCTGCTGCACTTAGCCGAGGACGTATACGCTTGCCATGTACGAAGTATACTCATCTGTCAGGTGTAATTCGGTAAGCCCCGCCTCTTGCAAAGGCACATGTGAAGCTTTGCGAGATAAGGGATTGACTGAGCATGCGCATAGCCCGGATGAGCGCCCTTCACTCTGAATTCAAGGGCGAATCCAATTGATTCAGATGACACATTTCGCCGTCTATCCACGACCAACAAAAAAAGATGCAGATCCGTCAGTGCGGCTTCGTGCCGCGGAATACGTCCGGATGAGCACCGACCATCAGCAGTACTCGATCGTGAATCAATCCGCAGCAATCGCGCTCTACGCAGCGGCTCACAATCTCGGCATCGTCCGCTCCTTCGTCGATGGAGGGAAAACTGGGGTAACCATCAAGCGTAGAAGAGGGCTGCAAGACTTACTCGATGTAGTCGACTCCGGGGTGGCGGATTTCGGTGTTGTCATTGTCTATGATGTGAGCCGGTGGGGACGTTTTCCGGATGCCGACGAATCGGCGCATTACGAATTCGTTTGCAAGCGGGCCGGGATCTCCGTTCGATATTGTGCCGAGCAATTCGAGAATGACAACAGCCCAACCTCCAATCTGTTGAAGGCCCTGAAGCGGACGATGGCAAGTGAGTTCAGTCGCGAACTGGGAGTTAAGGTCTCAACTGGTCAGCGGCGCCTCGCATCCATGGGCTTTTGGCAAGGTGGGTTTCCTCCGTTCGGGATGCAACGTCAATTAATTGACCAAAACGGGAACCCGAAGGGCGTGCTGAAACTCGGTCAGTGGAAAACCATCACCACAGATCGGGTCGTTCTAATACCCGGGCCACCCGCCGCAGTCGCGACGGTTAAACTCGCTTTTGAGCTTTACACAAACGGGAATAAAAGCCGTCCTGAGATTGCCGAGATCCTAAACAAGGCAAAGCGGTTTCGAGGACGGGTGCCATGGACGATACAGACATTGCGCGACCTCTTCCTGGATCCGCTTTACAAGGGAGCCTACGCGTACGGCAAATATGAAACCAGGGATCATTCATCCAGGAGATTGGGCTGGGACAAATGGCTTGTCCGAGAACATGCTTTTCCAGCGGTCGTCTCCGACAAGCAGTGGAATCAAGCGAGAAAGCGAATTCGGGAAGAGATCAAACCACTGGTTGATTCTGAAATGCTTGAAGGCCTACGTCGTTTGTGGAAACGCAAAGGGCGCCTCAATTCCAATCTGATAAACGAGGCGAGGGATATACCATCTGCAGTTGCCTACAATCATCATTTCGGCGGAATCAATCAGGCGTACAAGCTGATCGGGTACCCACTTCCAAAAGACTACTCCTTCATAAATGCTATTAGTTTCTCTCGTCGGATTGGAGGACAGGTTTGCGATGAGATCTGCCACGGCGTAGAGTCATTGGGCGGAACCGCCGAGAAATTGCCGACTCGGAACATGTTGCTCCTGAACCGCGAAGTCACTGTGCACGTGTCAATCTGTAAAGGCTGGATTCGCCCAAACCTCACCCCATTGTGGAGGCTCTTGTTGGGCAGGGAGCCAGCAGCCGACGTACTCATCGTTGGCCGTCTGCTCCCTCCATCGAATTCCATCCTCGATTTTTTTGTGTTCCCAGCAGTCTCTCAGGTTCGAGGAGTATGGTCCGCGCGCGCTCGGGATAATGACCCAATCCTGGATTTGTACAGATCAGATGATCTCGGCGCTTTTATTGAATCCTTCGCTCGCGTTTCTATCCGAGGACCCATCGCATGAAGTCGCGCCGTCTAGGTGGAACCCCAAAGAAGGCAAAGCATGAAACCTTGCGAGCAAGGAATACAAGAGCGTTGCCAGAACGAGCAGCTGACACCGCTTTGAATGTCCAGATTCTCGGTGCCGCCTTTCGAACGCTTTTTGCCGACGAGAATTTCCTAACTCTCCTCGAAGCCGAAGCGTTCACCGAGATCCCTGTAGTGCTGAAGCCAATTTTTGAACAGGTGAGACAGGAACATGAAATCGGCAAGTGAAGATGGTGGCGCATGCTGGCGGCAGTGGTACCGGACGCATTCTGCAAACCTGCTACGTCTATCTGGACCACTCCCCACAAACATACGTGCCGACCAATTAGAGCTGACAATCTTATGCCGCTATGTAGGCGCGTTATTAAAGCACCAAAGAGTCTTCAGGTATCTGGGCAAGTATCATTCAATCGAACTGCGGCAACTGCAGAGCGTTCTGGCTGACTTCGAACGACGCCGCCATACACCGACAGATCGAGACTGATGCCCATTGGAAACAATAGAAATCCCTCAGTGCCGGCCTGGATGGGCCTCAGATGATGCCGTTCAATTCCAACTCATTTAGCTACTTTGGCCTCAAATCTATCCACCCAATTCTGCAGGGCGCGCAGTTCAGGTGCATGGTTACGACTCAAAAATCGACTCACCCTCTGATTACGTAGCAGCAATTCTGCATAACGACAGAAAACCGTCAGTTCAAGTTCGCGCGCACACAGATCTCGCGGGAAGTGACCGGAAATATGCGTAAGATGCTCTTGCCGTGTTTGATGCCATTTGTGCCAAAGCTCCCCACCATCCTGTTTCCCCGACTTCATAGACATGTTACACGTCCTTTCAGAATGCGCTCGCATCGGCTTGGAATCTCGGTCAGCGACTCGGCTTGCAATAGGGTTATGAAGTTTTCGTCTGAATACAGCCGTATGAAAATCGCATCCATTTCCAAAAGCGCCAGCGAAATCTCTTCTGCACGAATTGGCAGAGCGCGACTTTCCCTCACCCTGGCCGTTTCGATCTTTGGCTTCAGCTTGGCTCGATCGCGATGGATCTTCTTCATGACATCTCCGCAATAGAACACTGACGAAAGGAGCTGACGAATGCATCCAGATTGTCGAACCTGTAGATCTCGAGGAACGGATCGTTTTCTCCTTCTCTCGTCTGAAATGTGCTCCGCAATTGGGAAATGGCCGGAATTATGAAGTAGTCGAGTATATTGCGCTCCGGGGCCTTCAATCTTCCTATGATGGTTACATCCACACGCTGAATGCGATTTAAAGCCAGTGTCCATACCATCTTGCGGCCCTTAGGCACTGTCCCATTGCAGATGAGCACTTTCGCCGTCACGCTGTGATTCAGTAGCAAAAGACCTGGAGTCGGCAGCTTTTCCGCACATCCTCCCGTTGACAGGATCTTTTCGCAGAGCGAGGCACAAACGCCAGCCCGTAGCTGATGCGTCAATCGTATGATGTGAGTGTATCGATGCGATCTCGCCGCCGGATAGCCAATCAACGTGTACGCTTCGCCGAGACCGTCGAAATGCTTTCGATATGCAGAGGTTGAGGGAGTTTCGGCACTCGCATTAATCAGCGTGGAATTGAGGTGCCCCCTTCGCTTCCAAAGAGTCTTGAGCGAGGTAAGCATTTCGGAATCGACCAAAGGCTTTGTTTCGTCGGCGATGCGCGCCTTCGCCTGATTCCATTGTTGATCAGAAACGATCGCTGGAAATGCGTGCTCCCGCGTTATCCACATCTCGGGCGGGCGGTGCTTGAACTGACCGAATCTCAAATCGTGCTTCGCATACGTGTATACGCCCTTGTATATCGGGTCGTTATACAAATCGCGGAGCATCTGGACCGTCCAGCGTGATTTGCCACGAAGCCTGTTGGAGGTGTTCAGAATCCTGACAATTTCTCGTCTGCTCTTCTTTTGTTTTGTATACAGATCGTAGGCCAAGCGAACGGTCTCAACTGCATCCTTAGGTCCCGGAGTCAACGCGATTCGGTCTGTGCTGATGCTCTTCCATTCACCCCTCTCGAGAAGGCGCTTTCTTTTCCGATTCTCGTCGACCAGGAGTCGCAACATTCCAAAGGGGGGCTTGCCACCCTGCCAAAATCCCATGCCTGCCAAGCGGTGTTGCCCAGCAGATACCTTAACCGACAGTTCTCTGCTGTATTCTGAAGCCATCGTTCGCTTCAGGGCCTTCAACAAATTAGACGTCGGGCTATTGTCGTTTTCAAACTGTTCCGCACAATAGTGCACCGCGATTCCCGCTCGTTTGCAAAGGAATTCATAATGGGCGCTCTCGTCACAATCGGGAAACCGCCCCCATCTACTCACGTCGTAAACAAGAACGTCTGTGAAATCCGCGCTTCCGGATTCGACAATTCGCAAAAGTTCTTGTAAGCCGGCTCTGCGCTTGATTGTTGTGCCGATCTTCCCCGCATCAACGAAGGACCGCACGATTCCGATCTTGTGAGCGGCGCCGTAAAGGGCCAATGCAGCCGACTGGTTCGCAATTGAATATTGTTGATGTTCCGTGCTCATCCGCACGTATTGAGCCGCTCGACGAAGGACCGACGGCAGTGGTGTGGACCTTCGCCATCGAGCCATACGAACGACTCCTTTGTACACTTGCGACGGAACCCTCGATTGCGTACTTGGCTAGGACCTCCTCGTCGAAAAGAGAAGCGACCTAGATCGGAGGATGTCTGCAACATCCCACATCGGCCGCAACTTGCTCCGCAATGGAAATTCCGGCGGTTGTCCGATCAAAGCGCTTTGCGGTCGACGCATTGATCATACTTCTCCGGTTTTGCCATTACGCTGCAAATCCGCCATTAATCAGCAAAGAACCACTTGTAATGTATCCGGCCAGTGGAACGGCCAGGTACGCCGTTCATGGCGGCAACCTCATCCGGGTTTCCATTGCGTTTCAGAGCCATCAATTCAAGGAGCGCGCCCGCGGACAGCCACCTGCCGGGATTCGCCTCTGTATCAACTGGACCCAGCTGAAACTTGTTGATCTGCCTGTCACAAATGACATTCTTCCCAATGCGCCATGGAAGACGGAGCCTATGCCGGGCCGTTCAACCTGAGATTCCGTAGCGCCTCCCGATACTGCGAAAGAAAGTGAATTCCGGCCAGCCGCATGCCTGCACGGCAGCCCGCGCGTTCGGTTTCCGATGTGCGCCATGGCGCGCAGAGATTTTCTTTTGCAAGTTGCTCTCTGACGGCCGCCACCATCTTTTCGAAGTTAACGGCCCTGTCCTTAAACTGCTCTTCAAGCCGGATCAGCGTGATGCAATAGCCTTCGATGCGAGCGAAGCGATACTGTTCCGATTTACAATTCAAGGGTTCCTCCGATTCGGTTGTCAAAACAAACAATAGCGCCAGCCAAGGGCAAACGATGGCTGGCGCGAGATGATTCACTTCGAAAGCGGTCCACATTCCTCATGTGGCCCACAGGTTGTTGGATTTTAGCGAGTCACAAACAGTTTGCCGCCTTGGTTGAATGCTTGGCGAAGAATGATCCGGGCTTCGCGCAGATACTGGTGGACCTTTGCTTTCTCCACTCCCATCGCCTGAGCGATTACTTTCGGATCGAGGATCGGCCTTCTGCCCCGCTCCCGTTTCCAGGCGTCCGGGTCGCCCGACGCAGTAAAGGTGTGTTGCTTGAGCGCATGATCGGGACCAAGCGAACGAACGCACTCAAGCGTTGCCCTGACCGGGGGCCTCAGTTGGGGAAAAGTCGTCACCCGGTCCAGCAGTTCCCAGGTGATGATCTCGTCCTCAACCGCGGCTCGAGACGGACTTTTCACGGTCGCCAACACCGTGAGATCGGCTGCCGCACGGATGCCGTCGTTCTCCCCTCGCCGGAAGTAAGCGCGCAGAGCTCCCAGCGCCATTGCCCGCAGCAGATACCGGCGAAAGGCATTGGCTTCCGGTTTGAGGGCATTTCGGGACTGAGAAAGGCGGATGACGGCATCAACTGCGCCACCATACATCAGTTCGATTTGCAAATCGGAGGGATGAACAAAGATCCGTGTTGCCCTCCTGAGCGCGGCGCCCTTTGCCAGTGGCAAAGCTGAGGCAAGAAAGAGGTCCGTCGCACGCGGGTGATCGCGGTCGTACCGGTAGGCAACTTCCGCCACCTGAGTGCAAAACTCGCGAGGCGTTGCAGTAAACAGATAGTGCAGGAGAGCCTCCATCTGTAGTGTGTCGAGAGTCGGGATTTTCTTCTCAGAAATCAAATTCGTCACCATGTCAAACATGAGCCAGCTCCTTCGGGGTGATTTGCCTCTTTCTGGCCGGAGTGGGCCAAGAAAAAGACATTCGCCTCATGGCGGCGAAGGAAGAGCGGAGAGAGGCGCTGTCAATCCCCGAAGCCCGCTAGGGGCGCGGAAGCGAGCACGGCGCGCTTCATTTGCGCCGCGCGGAGCTGCACAAGCGGGATTGACAGAAGGAGCCGAACGAAGCCTACGGCTTGCCCGGGAGAAGAATGTCAGAAGCGGGATCAGGTGGAGCAGGTTGGGTTATGAGTCAATAACTTATTGAAATAAACAGACCTTTCTCGGAGTGGTTAGCACTGATTTAGAAGGGTTTCGAAGATAACGGAAATCCAAAGAGCGCGGCGGAGTTCTCGTCCGCTTCGGAGTCAACTAGGTCCGTCATGGGAATCCTTGCCATGTGGTCGCCGTGCAATTCTGGGTGTTCCAGCCAAAAGGGGGCGTTAGGATGCGCTCTGCATCGGAGCCATGCTTCTCTGCCTCCTTCATTCGTTCAATTGACTGTAAAGAGGGTCAGGTTGTTAAGCGTCATTGCGACGCGTGGCAGGTAAGTGTCTGGATTGGCTTCGGCGAGCTTGCGGTAGGTAGCAAGCGCCTTGCCGAAAGCCTCCTTCGCCTTCGGGATTCGCTGGGTTGCAGCGTACAGGACCGCTAGGTTGTTCAGCGTAATTGCGACGTCCGGCCGATAAGTGTCTGGGTTGGCCTTGGCAAGTCTGCGGAAGCTAGCGAGTGCCTCGCCGTAAGCCTCCTCCGCCTTCTGGATGCGATGAGTGTCAGCGTACAGGTTCGCGAGGTTGTATAGCGTCCTTGCAACACCGGGTAGGTGCGGCACTGGATTGGCCTCGGCGAGTTGGCGTAGGATCGAGAGCGCCTCGCCGTAAGACCCTTCAGCCTTCCGGGTGCGCTGGACCGCACTATATAGGTTCCCGAGGTCGTTCAACGTCATTGCGACGTGTAGCAGGTAATGGTCTGAATTGTTGGCCTCGGCCAGTTTTCGGTAGGTAGCGAGCGCCTTGCCGTAGGTAATTTCTGCCTGCTTTAGACGCTGGGTGGTTCTGTACAGGTTTGCGAGGTTGTACCGGGCGATTGCAACCTTGGGCCTGTATTCCGCTGGATTGGTTTTCGCGAGTCTGCGCAAGATAGCAAGCGCCTCGTCGTAAGCTTCCTCCGCCTTCTGGATGCGATGGGTGTCAGTATACAGGCCCGCGAGTTTGCTCAGCGCGCCGGCGACGGCGGGCCGGTAGGCGTCTCGATTAGCCTCAGCGAGCTTGCGGTAGGTAGCGAGCGCCTCGCCGTAAGCCTCCTCTGCCTCATAGATGCGATGGGTATCTGCGTACAGGTTGGCGAGGTTGTACAGCGTCCTTGCGAGGTCGGGCCGGTAAGTGTTCGGGTGGGCCTTGGGAAGTCTGCGAACGCTAGCGAGGGCCTCGTCGTATGCCTCTTCTGCTTTCTGGATACGTTGGGTATCTTCGTACAGGTTCCCGAGGTTGCACAGCGTCCTTGCGACGTCGGGCCGGTAAGTGTCTGGGTTGGCCTTGGCGATTCTGCGGAAGATAGCGAGGGCCTCGTCGTAAGCCTCTTCTGCCCTCTCGATGCGTCGGATGTCACAGTACAGGCCCGCAAGGTTGCCCAACGTTAGGGCGACTTCGCGGAGATACACCATTGGGTTCTCCTCGGCCAGCTTTCGGAAGGTAGCGAGCGCCTGGCCGTAAACCTTCCGTGCCTTCTGGATACGTTGGGTATCACGGTACAGGTTTGCGAGGTTGCCCAACATTCTTGCGACGTCAGGTCGGTAAGCGTCTGGATTGGCTTTGGCGAGTTTTCGAATGCTAGCGAGGGCCTCGTCGTAAGCCTCTTCTGCTTTCTCAATGCGTTGGATGTCACGGTACAGGCCCGCGAGGTTGCCCAAAGTTAGGGCGACTTGTGGCTGGTAAATGTCTGGATTAGCCTCGGCGAGCTTGCGGTAGATAGAAAGCGCCTCGTCGTAAGCTTTCTCCGCCTTGTGGATGCGATGGGTATCACTGTACACGCCCGCGAGGTTGTTCAGCGCGCCGGCGACGGCGGGCCGGTAAGTGTCTGGGTTTGCCTTGGCAAGTCTGCGGAAGATAGCGAGCGCCTCGCGGTAAGCTTCCTCCGCCTTCTGGATGCGATGAGTATCAGTGTATAGGCCCGCGAGGTTGTTCAGCGTGCCCGCGACGTGGGGCCGGTAAATGTCTGGATTCGCCTCCGCGAGTTTGCGGTTGGTAGCGAGCGCCTCGCCGTAGGCTTCCTCTGCTTCCTGGAATCTCTGGGTTTCAGCGTACACGATCGCGAGGTTTCTCAACGTCCCTACTACCTCGGGGCTATGAGTGTCTGGATCGATCTCCACGAGTTTGCGTCGGATCAAGAGTGACTCGCCATAAACCTCCTCCGCCTTCTGAAATCTCTGGGTTTCACGGAACACATTCCCGAGGTTGTTTAGCGTGTCGGCACGATCCGCAGGCCCTGTGTCGATATCAAGCAGCGCCTCGTACGCTCCTATCGCCTCATCGAAACGGTTGAGTTTCTGCGCGAAGACGGCATATTTGAAGCCGTGATCAGGATCTTTTCCGAGTTCCCAAGCTTCGCGGTATGCGGCGAAGGACTTAAGCCATTCGAATCGCAGTTCGTGGATCGTTCCAAGCTCGTAGAGGTCGCGAGGTAGTCTAGCGGCTTCGACGCGTCGAGTTTCTACTTGTTGGGACTTGAGACTGAGTGCGGCATCGAGATCACCGGCTTCAAGGAGTTCGGATAATTTAGCTTCCTCCGGTTCGGACGAGCGAACGGCTAGCTGCTCCTGAAGTTTCCGTAGCTCCTTGGTGAGCCGGATGATTTCGTCGTCCTTTGCCCGCATGTCCTGCTCGGGGATTCGGCCTTCGTTGCGGGCTGAGTCGTAGTAGCCCTCAAGCATAATGCGAATTGCTGCGGTGTTCTCAGCGATCTGGGGTAGGAGTTGGGCTTTTCCCTCAATACGCTCAAGTGTGGCGCTGATTGAGTCGTGAAATAGAAGTTCGGTCGCTTTCCACGCCTGTTCGTATTCTGGAAGGACAATCAGCGCACGGAAGTACTCTTCGAAGACCGTAGGAAGGCGGAAACTGAGCTCGGCAATGAGTAAGTCCGGGGCGGCACGACGGATCAAGGTCAGCGATTGGCTCGTCCGTCGGATCGCCGCACCCTGGGCGTCAAGGCGCTCGAGAGTGTCGCGGAACAGGACTTCGAGTTCATCAAGGTTGAGTTTATTTGACTGAATTTCTTCGAGTTTGAGCGGGATCGAGGCCTTCAGGCAGCTGTCCCAGTTGGTGAACCAATCGTTAAAGTCGGGATCTGCATAGGGTCGAATCTGCGCGAGGCTCAGGCGGAGAGCTTCTCGATAGAGGCTGGTCAAATCCGGCGCAGATTTCTTGAGCTTTCCAGCGAAAGAATCAGCGGCTTCTTCGATCACGACTTTCACCTACACGCTGTAGAGCTTCACAACACTGGGCCCACGAGTGCCATGACATTGGCGTCGTTTGTGGCGCTTTGCTCGGGCCTGTTCGGAAAACCCATTCAACAGCAAATGGTGATCCTAGGGAGCATGAGCTTAGGCGGGAGCATCGTGCCGGTTGAAAACTTGGCAGAAGCGTTGCAGGTTGCCTTTGACTCCGGTGCCAAGAGGCTGCTGTTGCCGATGGCCAGTGTTCGAGATATTGCCACAATACCCGGAGAGTTATTCGCAAAGTTCCAGACCAGCTTCTATGCTGATCCCGTGGACGCGGTATTCAAGGCATTGGGTGTGCAGTGAGTGAGATCGCTGGTGTGGTCAAAGTGCCGGACCCACGCCTTCGTCGGGCGCTGATCGTAATGTTCGGAAATATCGGTCGTCGGATTGTCTCGAGATTTCCTCAATCTCGATCTCGTCCCGTTCAGCCTGCGACTGTAATGTTGTAGCGTTTGCCGCGCCGAGGGTGGAATACGAGTGCCGGCCGAAAACACGCGATACACGTTCCGCCTTCATGACGCACGCTCAGGTACGGCCCGCTACTTCGAGGGTATTAAGCCAGCCGAGATCGAGTGGGTCGGGGATAGGGGAGGGCAGGCGCCAGAGTTGCCCGTCCTTGGAGGGGAGCATGTCGACGCCGCAAATGAACCCCATCCTCTCGACGGCATCCTCGTGCCCGACGGTTGTTGGACTCCACAATCGTTTACCATAACATTGATTCCCATCCGGAACCATTCGGGAGCATTCGCAATGCCCCAAATTGCCTCTAGCGCGTTGGTCCAGCGCGCCATCCGTG
>Ga0206934_1160_pt1 | contig 18006 bp, 18 predicted proteins | sample Alteio_BWOrgHeat_16_FD_152932 | JGI IMG/M metagenome (GOLD analysis project Ga0206934, IMG submission 152932) | Enriched cells from forest soil in Barre Woods Harvard Forest LTER site, Petersham, Massachusetts, United States -... | ecosystem: Environmental > Terrestrial > Soil > Temperate forest >...
CCGATTATCTACGGGCAGAGAGACCGACACATCAAATCGTGACAGATTTAGTCTTGTCACCTTTGACTTACTATGATAAAGCGTTGGCTTGGAGTAGAATAGTCTTGAGTTGAACTTGGCAGATTGTTACCGGAAAAGTGATGAACTCAAAGACCAGCGCCGGCCTGGGCGCAAAGGTTCTATTTAAGTCCGATTCATCATATTCGGCTATGTCCACGCCCGAGGGCAAATACAGACTGGCAGTTCCATCGCTCAAAGCCTACAATATACTGGTGCAAGATTCAGGTTTTGTTAACCTTTCCGACAGACTCAGTGTTGCAGCGCATGACGCGAAAAAACTAATCGTTAACTTCAGATTGCAGCCTATTGAAGTGGGAGCGATGGTGAGCTTAAAGAGTATTTTGTTTTACACGGGTACTACAAAGCTGCTCGCAGAGTCCTATCACGAACTGGATGGCGTGGTCACGTTTTTGAAAGAGAACGCAAAGGTTAAGATTGAACTTGACGGCTATACAGACAACCGTGGAGATGCTAAAAAGGACTTGATACTCTCACAAGACCGCGTGGATAGGATAAAGGCTTATTTGGTTTCTAAAGGAATCAAGTCGCGTAGAATTACCGGCAAAGGATTTGGAAGTACTAAGCCAATTGCCACCAACGAAACCGAAGATGGCCGAAAACTGAATAGGAGAGTAGAGTTCGTTATCCTTAAGAATTAGTTACTTTATCTAAAAGATCGGCATTTCAACGATTTTTGTTTTGATACGCCCAAAAGGTTACACTTTTGGCAACAACCCTACACAGGTTTGGTGTGGTAAGCCAGCAGAAGCTAATTTCCCTCATATTGCTTAATCCCTCAGCGAATTGCCTCTTTATAACTGTATATAAATCATAACGTTATACACGGTTTAATAAACCAATCAACTTCAAGGGCATTTTTGTTATTCATTTTGAATACTAAGCATCATCAAATGGCCGAAGTTCGAGAATACTACACCAGATAGTATTGAACAATGTCTGCAGAACGCGGCCATCACATGCAATCTACATTTGTTAAAAAAACACACAAACATGAAAACAAATGCTGTTCTAAACCAAATCAAGGATGCAAGTAGCGCGTTTCCGTTCTCACGTTTCCGCCTATTGGGCATCGCCATTTTAATCCTTATCTTTTTTGTAAGCCTCATAAAGACCTCCGTTGCCCAGTCAAATGGAGGCACCCTGGAAGTTGCAAAAAACAAAACGATACAAATAGATCGGGATAGCCTTATCCTTGATGAATTGATTTTGAAAGACTCTTCAAAACTCGTTTTGACCAAGCCTGTCAATTATATCAAAGCTCATAGAATAGTAGTGGGAACCGGCAGCCAAATCATAGGTATCGGTTTGAGTGGCGCCAATGGCAAAAATGGTAAACCCGCTCCAACTCCCACAGGCTTGTGCAAGCCAGGTGTAAATGGAGAGTCAGGAAATAGCGGGTCTGAAGGAGAGCCTGGCAAAGACTTGACGATCGAGGTGGCTCAGTTGGATATTAGTTCAGTATTAAACATCGACTTGTACGGTGGTAACGGTGGCGATGGTGGAAAGGGAGGAAAGGGTAGCCACGGAAGTAACACTACAGTTCATTGTGTTGGCAATGGTGGAAACGGAGGCAGTGGCGGTAACGGAGGTAATGGGGGAAAGGGCGGTACATTTTCACTCTTTGTTAAATCACCTGCCAAGTCTGAGATTGTTGCCAAAGTAAATCTGACCAACCGTGGCGGATACCGCGGACTTGGAGGCGATGGCGGACAAGGTGGTCAGCGCGGGATAGGTGCATCGGAAAGTAAATCTAAAGTTGGCCTGCTTGGAAAAGCCGGAGTTGACGGTCAGTATGGAAGAGAAGGCAGAATGTTGTTCTACTCTATCTTTAATGTTAATAATGAGCAGCCGGCTCAGACAATAATAACAGCGAGCGGTAAATAAGTTATAAGTAACAATAGCAATTAATATAGAGTGGCACGCGTGTATAACGTGTGCCATTTTTTATGTCGATTTTGAATCGCTGAGCTTCTTATGAGGAGCAAGAGTTGAACATAGCGTTTGGTTTGTTATCCTAAGACTTTTGGGAGCTACCTACCTTAAGTAACTCAAAACAAACTCCATCCTTTCAACTTAAAGGTAATTGGAAGAGTGTATGCTGATCGCACTACCCGTCCACCTTTCATGGCTGGCTGCCACTTAGAAGAAATCGAAACCACACGAGCCGCCTCTTGATCACATTCTGAATCGAAGCCTTTAGTAACATTCACATTTGTAATTTCTCCGGACATCTCAACGACAAATTTTACAAAGACTTTTCCTTGCTTATTCTTCCTTCTGGCTGATTTTGGATAGTGAATATTCTCTCCAATCCACTTGTAATATGACGGCAACCCCCCAGGTGGCCGCGCTAGTTCATCTACCAAATCGAGAATTTCACTATTATTCAACTTTGTGTTGTCTTGAGCCGGAGCATCAAGCAACGAGCCAAGGATGATGCCAAGAATGTAAAACATTCGCTTATTAAGAGATCGATTCATAAATGGACTTGATGACGGTTGATTTACAAAAATAGTTAAAAACAATTTCCATTAAGTTGTCCGGAACGAGCAAGCCCGCCCGTCATTATTCAAACAAACCAAAACTATGAATACACAACAAGTAGCTGATCGCCTTGTAGCACTTTGCCGCAAAGGCGAAATCCAAAAGGCAATGGAAGAACTTTATGGTGATACCATTGTAAGTAATGAGCCTGCTAATTCGATGGTGAAGTCGGCCAGCGGCAAGAAAGCCGTATTTGAAAAGGGAGCACAGTTTGCGTCCATGATTGAGCAGCGCCACGGCGGCTCGTTCTCCGATCCTAGTGTAGCCGGGCGCTATTTTAGTGTGGTCGCCATACTTGATGCCACAATCAAGGGCATGGGCCGCATGAAACTAGAAGAAGTTTGTGTCTATGAAGTGAAAGACGGTAAGATTGTATTTGAGCAATTCTTTTTTTGAAAAGGAACCATTACCGACCTCGTTTTGTAGTACACCAAATTATTTCTACATTAATTAATCATATCAAACCAACCATTATGAAAAAACTATTAACGTTCGCAGTGTTGCTAATCTCCTTGCAGGCATTTACTCAAGGACAATTGCAAAAGGAAGCTTCTGGAAATCTTTCGTATTCATCGGGCCAGGTAATGCAACTTGCGCAGGCCATCCCGGCGGATAAATATGCGTGGGCTCCCCAGGCCGGAGTTCGCTCGATTGCCGAAGTATTTGCACACATCGTTTCAGCTAATTATTTCTTCGCCTCAAAATTAGGCGCTAAAATTCCTGAAGGAGTAAAAATGGAAACTATTGAAAAGGATTTAAAGACTAAAGACGCAATAGCTGCCGCACTGAAGCAGTCGTACGAGTCCATTATAGGTGCTGTTAAAAACCTAAAGGACGGAGACCTTGCCAAGAAGGTTGAATTTCCTTTCCCAGGCGAGTACACCGATATGTCTGCAGTGTTGATTGCTGCCGGGCATTCTAATGAACATCTTGGTCAGCTGGTTGCCTATTCAAGAATGAATGGCATCACACCACCCTGGAGCCAGACTAAGTAAACGGAATCCAAAAGTTATTTTGCAAGAGGCTGGTGGTTTACCAGCCTCTCTATTTTGTCAGATATTGGAAGGTCAAAAAAACGTCTTGTAGCTGTCGGATTGTAACAATCCCTTTTCCTCCAGAGTGATCTTAATCTTGTTGTGGTTATCCCAGAATTTCTTCTCGATGTCTCCCATCGTCTTTTTGAACTCGGTTGTATCCCTGATTTTGGCAAGAACGGGATCATCGGCAAGGAAAAGAATCCAATACTGAAGGTTGTCCTCTTTTGAAAAGAGCTTCATGCACTCCAGCGCTTTCTTGTTTTCGCCGAGCCAGGCGTAGTACCCCATCAAATTCACATATTTATAAATGGATTGGTCATGGTCGGCAAACTCTTTAAAGCTCTTGATAAACTCTTCCGATTTTTCTTTCATCCCCAGCTTATCGAGAACAATGCCGATCCTTAGATTTTCATTTTTAAAGATGTCGAGCTGCTGCGCTTGTTTTATATCGACGAACCTTTTGTAGTATTTATAGGCATTCTTGTAGTCCCCTTGAAAGTAATAGGACTTTCCAATCTCTTGCATGAGATAGAACCTTGTGGTGTCTTTGTTCAATTCCTTTATCAGCGACTGTTTAGCCAATTCAGCGTCTTTGTTCTTAGCGAAAACCACACCGATCTTTATCCAGGCCGAAAACGGGTTGCTGGGACTATAAGACAGCGACTTATCTACACACTTCATTGCTTCATCAATAAATCCGGTTTGCAGCAAGGCGTTGCTCAAGTGCATGTAAGTATAGCTTTCGGATGTAGAATCGGCCGACACATTTATCCGCACGCCAACGAGTGCATATTCCAAATACTTAGCCGTATTGGGTGTAAATCCATTGTACAATTCAGAAATGAAATGAATTGCCAAACCCGAGTTGGGATTATACTCCAGCGCTTTTTCGAGATAAGGAATGGCTTGCTGGTATTCTTTCTTGTGCATGTAAAACAATGCCTTCGCCACAAGGCTTTCGTCCGACTTTGAATCATAGAGCCACGCCTTGTCGGCATAGTTGCTCAGTTCAACAGAATACTTTGGATCGGTTTGAAACAGATCCAGATAGTAGTACGCAATCACGGCATCGGCATACGCTAAGGCGAATTTATTGTCTTGCTCGATCGCTTTGTTAAAATTGGAAATGGCCTTTTTTAAACTTTCTCCGGTACCGTGAAACAACAATTCTCTTCCTTTCAAAAAGAAATCATAAGCCGCAAGGTTTTCGGTGGGGATCTTTTCGATTTTCTTTTCTTCTTCAGGTGTGATAACCGCCTGAATTTCTTCGGCAATGCTCTTTGCAATCTCCTGTTGCAAGGCAAAAATGTCTTTGGCTTCCCTTTTATATTGTTTCGCCCATAGGTGTTTGTCGCTCGGCCCTTCAATCAATTGAATGTTCAATAGAATCTGGTCACCAATTTTTTGACCGCTTCCCTCCACAAAGTAATTGACATTTAATTCTTTCGCCATTTCCGGAATGGATTTGGGCAGGCTTCTATACTTTTCGGATGATGTGCGACTGATCACTCTCAGGTCTTCAATTTTTTGAAGGTTAGCCAATGTGGATTCCATCAATCCATTGATCAGATAAACATTTGTAGAGTCGTTGCTTTCATTTTTAAAAGGCAAAACCGCAATGGACCTCTCCAATTGCCTTGATTTAGACGACGGGCTATAATAAATAAACAGAATTGCGATGATTGCTATAGCCAATCCTGAAGTTCCAATGATAAGAATGTTCCGCTTTCGGTTTGATGGAGGGAACGAAACAGGATTTACATCTTCCGGTCCTCTCTTACCAACTTCCCCTGGCGGGTAACCATAATATTCGCGAAAGCATTTAATAAAATAAGAAGTACTGCTGAAACCCACTTGGTGAGAAACTTCGGAAACATTGAAAGAAGTGGTTCTCAGCAAATCCATGCCTCGTTTCAGACGGGTGTCTTTTATCAACTGGCTGACAGAGAGATTCGTCTCCTTCTTCACTTTGCGCAGCAGATTGGACCGGCTCATGTTCATGGCATCGGCCAGCTCGGATACACCAAATTGCTCGTCGGGAATATTTTTCTCGACCATGGCCGTTAGCTGGCTTAAGAAATCATTGTCGATGGGAGCTTCCGGCATGGGATTAAATATATATTGAAAGGCCGGCTGAGAAACTACACATTGGAACCGGTTTTTTCGAAGGTCAATTTAGCCTAAAAACCACATTTGCGTCATAGTTTATATCGATGCGTCATAATTTATACTGGTTTCAGTAAATGTGATGGTTTTGTGCGCAGGGTTGTTTAGCCCTGTCCTTGCAGTCAGGCGTTCTTTACGTCATTAAAAATTTAAATAATTAACACCATGAAAACACACAAAATCGAACTGCTGAAATCAGTAACCAGAATAACTTTTTTAGCCCTGTTGATACTAACCGCTTCGTGCAAAAGCAAGGAAAGCTCAGCACAAAAGAAAGATGCTACTTCCACCAAATCGGAAGTGAAGCCGCCACAAGTTGACATTCATACCGCAGTAATTACCGACAACCTCACTGCGCTGAAACAACACATTGCGGCAGGCTCTGATATCAATGAAAAAGATCCATTTGGCGGCTCAAGTCCGTTGATCTCCGCTTCATTATTTGGAAAGACGGAAGCAGCAAAAATCCTGATGGACGCGGGAGCAGATCTGAATATGGTCAACAATGATGGCTCTACAGCATTACATACTTCTGCTTTCTTTTGCCGGCCAGAGATTGTAAAGATGTTATTGAACAAAGGCGCAAACAAAACTATCAAAAACAAATATGGATCTACTCCTTATGAATCGGTGTCGGGCCCATATAGTCAGGTGAAGAGTGTTTATGAAATGATGCAGCAAATGCTCGGCTCGATGGGTTTGAAGCTGGATTATGCCTACATCGAAAAAACTCGCCCGGTAATTGCCGCCATGCTCAAATAATGCAACGATTGACATAACGAGATTGTCTTTAATAATGTAACACCAGAAATATGCAAACTACCAGCAGAAGATACTTTATCGACTGGATCCGCGTGATTGCCATCGGCCTGCTCCTGATCTACCATGTGGCTATTGGTTTTCAGCCGTGGGGACTTATGATCGGATTTATCGCCAATCAAAAGTCATGGCAGTCTTTGTGGATTCCTATGGCCATGCTGAACGTATGGCGGATACCGCTCTTGTTTTTCGTTTCGGGAATGGGCGTGTACTTTGCTATTCAAAATAGAAACTGGAAGCAATTGATTATAGAGCGCACGTGGCGAATCTGGCTTCCCTTTGTGTTCGGCATGTTCTGTATCGTCCCCATTCATGTATACATCTTGCAATCATATTATAAGACAGGCCTTAAGTATACGCCTGATCCTGGACATTTATGGTTTCTGGCAAATATCTTCAGCTATGTGTTTATTCTTTCACCGTTGTTCTTCTATTTCAAAAGAAATGAAGAAGGGAAGGTTGTATCGGCGATAAAAAAGATTTTTAGTAATCCATTGGGCTTGCTGCTCGTCCTGACTGCTTTTATTGCCGAGGCACTTATTGTAAAACCTTATCCTTATGAATTGTATGCAATGACGTGGCACGGGTACTTTTTGGGATTACTAGCTTTCTTCTTCGGGTTTTGTTTTGTGATCAGCGGCGATCCGTTCTGGAATATGATCGTGAAATGGCGGTGGTTGTTTCTATCAGCCGCGATTTTATTATTTATTCTTCGGGTTGTTCAGTTTAATATGGCAGCGCCTGTTTATTTATTGGTGACAGAATCTAATTGCTGGATCTTTTCTGTTTTTGCATTTGGTTTTAAATACCTTAACCGTGGCGGCAATGTGCTAACCTATCTGAGTCAGGCGGCCTATCCGGTTTACATTCTGCACATGATCTTTTTATACCTTGGCTCGATGCTGATATTTCCGTTGGAGCTGGATGTACATCTTCAGTTTGTGATGGTTTTACTTTTTACGGTTACCGGATGTTTTACGGTGTATGAATTGATAAGAAGGGTAAATCTTGTGCGGCCCTTGTTTGGTTTGAAGCGGAAGTAATAATAGAAGGGCTTGGCTATCGGCCAGGCCTTTCGCGGTTTCATCCCACAGAAAAAGGGATTCTCTATATTATATAGATCAGCTGTCATCGGTATGTATTACTTTATTAAATTTAGTTCCTGAAACTGCAGCTAGTCAGGCTTCAGACAACCGATAAAAACAACAACCATGGATAACAGGTGTTTCATCATCATGCCTCCGGGCGAGCCGAGCGGGTATTCTCAAGGGCATTTCAATAGGGTTTATGATTATGTTATTCTCCCGGCCTGCCGCGCTGCAGGGTATTGGCCAACGCGATCAGATAGCGAGAAGTATGATAATCCGCTGGATGTGGTGAAAAGTGTTGTTGACAGTGAGATCGTACTCTGCGACCTGAGTGCTAATAATTCGAATGCTCTTTATGGACTTGCGGTGAGAGATTCACTCGACCTTCCGTTGACAGTGATCAAAGACACAAAAACTTTCCTGACTTTTGATGCTAACAGCTTTGGCCTTATAGAATACGATGAGTCGCTTAGGATTGACACTGTTCAAAAGGCGATTGAAATGTTGAGCGAAGCTTTGAAAAAGGCAGTTGAGACTAAAAAGGACAGGCATCAGCTACTCCATCGCTTATCTATTGGTCTTCCACCAGTTGCCCCAAGTACATTTAATACAGATACAACAGCATTCGCTGAACTGGTGATTCAGGAAGAAGAACCCAAAGCAAAGGAACCCCGCTTGCCAAAGATTTCGCCACTTCCCGATTATGTTGGCGACTCATTTACGGAAGATGAAATAAGCAAAATAAAACCCGGTGATTTTCTCTTCCACCTCAACCACGGCAAAGGAAAAGTAAACTTCATCAAGAATTCAGGAAAAGATAAGTTGACAAGCATTGAGTTTGAGTCCGGGACAAAGCTATTGGTAGTGGCTGTCTCAGATTACTTTAGAAAAGTGAACGGATAGTGCTTTCTCTAACATTAGTAAAACAAGCCGCCATGAAAAACTCCTTTCTATTCATAAGCATAACCCTATTATTCTTTAGCTGTCAGTCTTCAAGGAATGGTGAAGACAAAGGATTTGTTGTTAATGACGTTGCAAGAGCCAGACTTGACTCTACACTCAAAAGCATTATAGAAGGCGGTTCGATTGCCGGAGTATCTGCACTCATTTTTGAAAAGGATAAAGAAGTTTACTTCAATGCATTTGGATATGCCGATCGCGAGGCAAAAGTGCCCATAGATCGCAGTACCATTGTAAGAATCTTTTCCATGACAAAACCTATTACTGGTGTTGCATTGATGAAGCTTTATGAAGAAGGGAAGTTTCAGTTGGATGATCCGCTTTCTAAGTATGCACCCGAATTTGCCAACCAAAAAGTTTTTGCCGGTTATGATGCCAAAGGGAAAATGATCTTGGAAGAGCCTCACAGGCCTGTTACCATAAGAGATATCACTCGTCACACAGCAGGCTTTGTTTCAAACCTTCCCGATACTACATCAATCTTTGGCAGATTAGTGAAGCAAACAGATCCGATGAATCGTGAGAACACATTGGAGCAGATGGCTAAAAAACTGGGCAGCCTGCCGCTCACATTTCATCCAGGTGAGCAATGGTCGTATGGCCCTTCAGTTGATGTTCAGGCATTTCTCGTTGAGCGTCTTTCCGGAACACCATTTGATCAGTATGCGAAAGAAATTGTACTTGATCCACTGAAAATGAATACTACTCATTATGTCGTTGCCGAAAATGACAGAAAGAGATTTGCGGCAGCTTATAGAAAAGAGGGCGATTCACTGGTGAGAATTTCAGATGAGATGGCTAACAGTTTCAATTTTAAAAAATGGCCGTTGACTCCGGGCGGATGGGGTCTTACCGCAACACTGGACGACTATATGCGCTTTGCAAGAATGCTTGTAAAGAAAGGTTCATTCGATGGAACATCTATTTTAAAACCAGAGACGATCACACTGATGAGTACCAACCAACTGGCGGATAGCGTCACCGAAAGAATGTGGTTGCCAAGCAAAGGTCAGGTAGGGTTTGGAATTGATTTTGCCGTTCGTATCAAGCCGCCGGCAACAACTGAAGAAAACAATGGTTTTGTTGGCGAGTTCTTTTGGGATGGCGCTGCCAGCACATTGTTTTGGGTTGATCCTGTCAATGAGTTAACAGCTGTTTTGTTTGTGCAGGTTTTCCCGTTCGACCGATCGTTGCACAAAAAATTCCGCGATGCGGTTTATGGTGTTTACAAACAACCTGCCAAGTAATCTCCAGACTCTGTTACCCGGAGAGTCTCATAATTAAAACCATTGTTACTGCCCCTTGCCATTACTTCGCTTTTGGTTCCTTGGCACCCATAATCAAAAGCCATAAACAGGTTCCCAGTTCGCCGATAGATCCTGGCAGCAGCACATACGAAGAGATTCCAAAATCGTAATAGTTTGGAAAGAGTGTATTCCCAAAAACAGTAATGAGATAACCAAAGCATCCAATCATGAGGAACACGCCTAAAATTTTGGGCAAGAACCCTGATTTAAAAACCAAATAACCAAAGGGAAATAGCCATAGACCCCAAAAGATCATCGCTATCAGGTTGCCATGATTGTATAGGCTGTTGTATGACATTACTTGCGCCTGCAACTCTTCATTGCTGAATACCTTGAGATAATTGGTGCCACTGACCAGCGATAGTATTGCAAACTTGTTGGCCAAATTGATAAAAGACATTGGCACGCTCACCACAGCAAAAGTCACCATGAGTTTTGCATGAATTTCGTTGACTCCTTTGAATAGCTGGTATAAGACAAGTGGCAATAATAGAAATCCTATATAAGAGATGAGGCCGACCGCAATACCCCAGCGATAAAGCGATTCGTGGGCTATGATATTGTGAACAGTAGCAGCCGCATTGCCTGCAACGTTGATCTTTTCAGGAACATATTTTAAGTTAAAGATGCCGGTCACTACAAGAAATAAATAGAGCGACCCAGCTATTCGGGCAATCTTTTTGTTAGTCATAGGAGGGTTTTTGGCTTCACCAAAGATAGACGGACGGGACTTGAAATTGTTACTAATTTCCAATCCATCACTTTACTCGCTTCTCAGACTATCAATGGGATTTCCATTTGCAGCCTTAATCGATTGATAACTCATTGTTGCGAAAGAAATAAGAAGCGTCAACCCTCCGGCAACAGCATATACAGGTATTCCGATTTCTGTTTTGTACGCATAGCTTTCAAGCCATTGGTCAACAGAGTACCAAGCCAAAGGTATTGCCAATATAAAGGCGATTAAAATCAACCGGCTGAAATCTTTTGAAAGCAAAAGGACAATTGTATTGATAGACGCGCCTAATGCCTTGCGGATACCGATTTCTTTGGTACGCTGCTCGGCTGTAAATGCAGTTAGTGCAAATAAACCAAGGCAGGCAATAACGATTGCCAACACCGCGAAGAGCGCGAAAATCTTTCCGAGTCTGTATTCAGTCGAATACATTCTCCCGAAATCTTCATCGAGGAATGAATATTGAAACGGACTGTCTGGTGCAAGCCTTTTCCAGGTCTTTTCTAATGTTGTAATCACATCCGATGCCTTGGCTGCCTCAAAGCGGAAGATCACATTACCGTTACTTTTGCGCAATTGAAATCCTAGAGGTGAGATGTCATTTTTGAGCGATTCAAAATGGAAGTCTTCCACCACACCAATAATTGTCCAGGCTTCAATCTTGGTCGGGTCTGGAGATCCGTCGGGGCGTTGACCCCCGAAATGACTTATCTTTTTTCCAATGGGGTCACCCTCAATTTTAAAATGACTTATAGCGGTTTCATTGAGAATTACAGCGGTAGAGTCCGACAAAAAGTCTGCCGAGAAAGCTCTGCCGTATTTCATTTTCATTTTAAAAGTCTTGAGGTAATCCAGGTCAATCTGCCAGGTCTGAATATTCACCATGTCCTTCAAATTGGTTTGCGTAGGCAGCACTCCGTCTTTCCAGTATGTGTCACTTGTGCGCCAGCCGCCGGCTACAGGCAGGTAGCCCGAAATGGTGCCGCTGTTAATCGAAGAATTACGCAACGCTTCCTCTTTAAAAGGCTTAATGTTATTTCCCAAGGCATAAGCTTCTTTCACCACAATAAGTTGATCTTTTTCAAAACCGAGCCTCTTGCTTTGAATGAAGTTGAGCTGCTGGTTTACAGCCAGGGTAGCGATCATCAGAAAAATGGAAACTACAAATTGAAAAACAACAAGGCCGCTTCGCACAAGCCCGCTCTTCAATCCGAGTGCGAGTTTACCTTTTAAGACTGCCGTCGGTTTGAAGGCCGAAAGGAAAAATGCAGGATAGAGACCGGCCATCACTGCGACTACCATTGAAGTAATCAAGAGCAAACCATAAAACCAAAGCTGGTCGAGGGGAAGACTGAGTTGTTTGTCGGCGAGTGTATTAAAGACCGGAAGAAAAAAGTAGGCTATCATTATTGCCAATGCAAATGAAAACAGAGTGAGCATGAAAGATTCGGCTAAAAACTGTTTGATCAATTGGGATCGCAGAGAGCCCATCACCTTGCGCACGCCCACCTCACGCGCCCGGCTGGCTGAACGTGCCGTGGAAAGGTTCATAAAGTTGATGCACGCAATGATCAGAATGAAAATGGCAATGGCTGAAAAAAGGTACACGTACGTAATATTTCCGTTGGGCTCAAATTCGCCTGCACGTGACGAGTTCAGGTGGATGTCTTTTACATTGGTAAGTGTGTATTCCCAAATGTTTCCGGCCGCGTGGAATTTTTCGAGAGTTTGATCTCCACCCACGGCATCGGCAATCTGAGGCATCACATATTTTTCGATGAAAGCAGAGAACTTTGACTCCAGTTGCTCAACCCGTGCTCCTTTTTTAAGTAAGATATACAGATGGGATTCACTGCCTCCAATAAGCGTAGCAGACTTTGCATCTTCCAGGCCGACAAAAGCGCGCAACATATCGAAATGAAAATGACTCCTTGCGGGTATGTCTTCATAGACAGCAGTCACTTTGTAGAGTGAATTATCCTCCAGAATCAAGCTTTGCCCCAGAGCATTTCCCGCTGGAAAATATTTCTGCGCCATCTTCCGACTGATTGCAAGCGAGTTGAGGTCGCGAAGGGCTTGATGCGGATTGCCTTCAAGTACGGGTATTGAAAAGACATCAAAAAAAGTACTGTCGGCCCAGACTACATTCTCTCTTGTCTTCTCGTGCCCGTTCACCTGTCTTACGTATCTTTTTCCCCAATCGCGAAAGCGTACGATCGATTCTATTTCAGGGTAATTCTGTTTGAAAAGTTCAGCCATTACAGGATAGCCAGTGGCAACCTGAAAATGGTTCGACCCAAATTTGATCTCAGTGTTCAGTCGGTAAATCCTGTCGCCTTTGGTATGGTATCGGTCGTAATTGAATTCGTTTACCACGAATAGCAGGATCACGAGGCAAGCCGCAATGCCAACAGAGAGCCCTGCAATGTTTATGAAGGTGTAAAACCTTTGTTTGCGCAGCGCACGAAAGGCTGTGAGAATGTAGCTTCTTATCATTGGCGAGATTTGATTTGGCAACGACCTTGTCAGGGTCATTTTCATTGCTATGACGCCATCCGCGAGGAAGAGGTTGCGGCCACCCCTTGCTCAATTTTATTTATACAAGTATTTAGCTAAAACAGCCTTACTTCAATACTTTCTTATATTCCGCTTCATCAAACCCTAATAGTAGCACCCTACCTTTCTCTTCAACCAATGGTCTTTTGATGACACTCGTTTTCTCAATCATTAGCGCGATAGCAGTTTTTTCATTGACCACTTTCTTTTGAGCAGCTTCATCCAACTGACGCCATGTAGTGCCGCGTTTGTTCACCAGGCTTTCCCAGCCCACTTGCTTGCACCACTCGCCGAGTTTGGTTGCTGTGATTCCCGATTTTTTATAATCATGGAACTCAAATTCAACCTTATTTTTATTCAACCAATCAAGGGCTGATTTTACAGTGTTGCAGTTTTTGATGCCGTAGACTATCATCGTTTTTTCTTAACAATTTAGAAAAATAAGAGAATTAAACCTTAAGCCAACCTGGTAACATAAGGCATAGTTCGCTCGTCTTTGGCTAAGAAAAAACTTAGCCACTTGAAAAACACAAAAGAGCCAAACAATAAGTTCATCTGGGGAACAGGAGTTCTTTTAGTTTTAATCGGAGTAGTTATTATTATCAGGCGTACGCTATTCCTAGTGCCTGTTTTGCAAGGTACTTACCAGCCATCCGCACGAAGTCAGGGGGTGCCCTCATTTCCCGACGAGGGATTTATCAATAATCCCGGCTTGACAATGATCCATATATTGCCGGCGCTGTTGTTTGCAGTATCAGGTCTCCTGCAATTTGTAAAACGCATTCGTACCAAGTGGCCGCAGTTTCATCGCTGGAACGGAAGACTTGTGCTTTTCTCCGGAATCGTAGTTGGCATTAGCGGTATCATCATGGGTTTCAGGATGGCTATAAGTGGAGTAGGCGAAACCGCAGCGACTACTCTCTTCGGAGTCCTCTTTCTGTTTTCTCTTTCAAAGGCATATATACATATTCGCAGGCGTCAGTTTGCGCTGCACCGCGAGTGGATGATACGCGCCTATGCTATAGGTATGGCCGTTACGGCTACTCGCCCGATTGTTGGAATCTTTTTTGCAACAAGCGCACTTACCGGCCTTGGCCCGCGCGACTTTTTTGGTACTGCACTCTGGCTCGGATTTACAATTCAACTAATTGCAGCGGAGGTCTGGATAAATCGCACGCGCTGATTGGATTCAGTTAATTTATTTCCTTGTAATGTGAACCTTGGAATTATCCTGTGCAAAAAGAGAATAGGCTTCGTCATTAACAGAACTCAATTTCTTGGTTGCAGCATAAGTAGTAATGTCAGAAAGGGAAAAAAACTTAGCGTAAGGTTTTAACATGGCTTGCAGCGCACCTCCGTCGGCAGATAAATTAAAAATCACACCCTGCGAACTGTTGTTCTTAGAAAAGCCTTCAATGTCGTGTGAAATGGTTTCAAGGTAGACGCTTTTCGAGTTGGCGTACGACTTTCGTGTGACTGTTCCTACTTCATGGTTTTTATATTGTTCTACAGTTACAACATTGTAGATCACGTCAACTTGTGTTGGCGAGACAATCAATAGAATGTAGAAATAAAGAATGTCGCTCATAAGAATGGGTTTGTTTTAAATAAATATATCGCTTTAATAGTCAATTCTCCTTTAGCAAAATAATAATCGGGTCAATGGCCATGCCAATGCCACGTTTGCTGTATGCCATAGAGGTAATCTGACATGGCTGGGGAAATATAAATTTTACTTGTTATCGATCGGGCATCATCACCAAAATTGTCTTCGATAAAGGATGTGGAATTACGACTCATCCTGCAATAAGCATTGCCGTATTCATACACTGCTTTTGCTGCTGCATACAGTGAGTCAAGAATTACCTCATCCTGCTGAGTAAGTTTAAATTTTAGTTGGCCGTTCGAGCCCATATAAAGTAGTATTGAATCACTATAAGGCTTCGGTTCGTTTCCAAACTCAAGGGCGTTGACGTCTCCTTCGATCAAGCCATGCATTCGGTTTTCAAAATCGAGGAGGGTTCTTAATTTGAGAATGTCACCGCCAATTTTTTCGATAAGCTTATTTTTATAATTCACACAATTCTCCTTACTAAGTTTGTCTTGCTCAAATCCTTTCTGACATTCGACAATTGCACTTTTAATATTCTCGATTGATGCTTCCATAGTTATCTGCTGGGTAGAAAATTAAGCCGTAAACTTCTGTTAGTTATAGAAAAGTATCGTATCATTTCAATAATAAAGGCCAAATCCTCACTTTAGAACCCTAAACACTGTGAATATAACGCCTCAATTTGTCATATTTACCCCCCAACAATGTCGCAATCGCATACCCTGAATGCTGATATTACAGGCCACCTTTACATTTAAAACGTACCTCAATGAAACAAAAAAATCCTTTTCACTTGTCCAAGAGCCTGCGGTTTCTACCCACTCTCATTATTATAATCATCTCCAGCCAGTGTTTAGCGCAAAAGCTCGAAAAGATGCCAGTAGATCTGGAGACAGACTTTGCTCTTAGCTCAATGCCTCCGCATGTCCGCGGTGGAGCCACTGTTTATTTGTTAGATCCCGACAAAGGCTACTATATAGGGCGGCAGGGAACGAATGGTTTTATTTGTTTCGTGTTGCGCACCGACTGGGAGTTTGGCGAATTCCGTACCGACGTTGCAACTCCCATCAGCTATGATGCCGAAGGCGCTAAAACAATTTGGCCCAGCTATGCCGATGTAGAAGAAATGCGTGCATCGGGAAAGTACTCAGGCCCACAGATTAAAGACATCATGACCGACCGCTTCAAAAATGGCTACTACAAAGTACCGTCGCGGCCCGGCATTTCTTATATGATAGCGCCTATCATGCGCTCCTACGATGGATCCTCGCCACATGTTATTACTATGAGCATCCCACATTATATGTTTTATGCGCCATATGCGAGGGAAGCAGACATCGGCGGAAACTCACACGATGGCGGGCCACTGGTTCTTGGTGAGGGAAAACCAGAGGCATACATTATTATACCGGCAGGCGTAACAGAAAAGGCAAGAATTTTGGAAGAGAATAAAGACCTGCTCAAACGCCTTACCGACTACCGCGCGTACTTTAAAGTTGAGCCAAAAGGAAGTCATCATTGAGGTAGTAATGGCCTAAATCTTATTTCCCGCCAGAGTCCGAGATGTGACTCTGGCGTAATCACAATAATAGAACGAAGCCAGAGTCTTGTCTCACATCTTAATCATTCGCAGTTTTCTCTACTCCCTTTCGCCTGGCTATAAAAGTAAAGACTGCGCCAAAAAAAGCAACGAATAAAAATAACAGCGTTACAACAGAGGCAGCGATCCAAAGCTCGTTTGCATCAAATAGCTCCTTGAAAAAGTCAATTTCATTAAGAAAATTATTTGGGATAATTAAAGCAAGAATCAGAGACCCCAGCCCATGGATATAGGTCAAAGTCTTCTTTGTGTTCTCAGAAATCTTACACCTCAAGTACCCAACAGTATACCCCTTTGTTATTTATTTAGTATGTACCCAATTCCTACGATGAATAGAATGACAACGGCAGCCCAGAATCTGGTCGCAGACCTGTACGCTAGGAGTATGCTGAAATTCATTTATTGCTATTTGAGTGTAGGATTTATGAACCGTCAAATATGCCAAACTTTTAAGAAGAAATAGATAATCAACCCATACTCCTTATTCTCACCAGAGTCACGTCTCGTACTCCGATGATTCATTTTGAGCTTAAGATTTGTTCAAGTATGAGTGATCGAAGGACTTTACCCGGGAGAAACTCTTCATATAGTACCCCTTCTTACTTGTTCTTTAAATAATAAGAGAGGCCAAAAAATAGAGAGCCTGCATTAAAGATAAAATTCTTAACAGTTTGCTTTTCAGAATTGGAGGGGTTGTAAACTAACTGGTTGAAACCGATAGACCCAACACCGGCTTCAATTCCCCAATGAGTTGAGGGGAAGAAAATTAAAACCGGCTTGGAGGTAATAGAAACTGCCGACCAGTTTGTGTTTGCACTTACAAACACATTTGAATTGGGAATAGTGTAATTGTTTCCTACCGTTGCTTTTCCAACTCCAGCACTTAATTCAGTGTGAAGAGCTAAAAAAACAGAACTCGAAATTGGCAGGTAGTACCTGAAGAATGGCGCTATTGAATAAAAGTTACTGTGATTTTTTCCGTGTGGGTTAACAGGATCAAGATAATATTGAAAGTTGTTATAGTCATACGCGTACCCTAAACCAACGCCAACTGCGATTTTTGGATTTACAACATAACCGTAAGATGGCCGAATAGAAAAACTATTGTCCGTTGTTTTGCTCGCATTAGCCTTATTTACATTTGTATAAAAAGAGGCACTGGCAGTTCCGCCAACAAAAGTATTGCCCTTAAAGAATTGAGCCATTAGAGGAGTAGCACTAAAAAAGCCAAAGACTAATCCAATCAAAATTGTTTTCATAGAGGTTTATAGGGATCAACGAGTGCTTTAATGAAAATATTGCTGCTTTTTTAGAAATGAACCTGGCTAAAGCTAATCTGACTCAATCACAACAACACCTTCCTGAAAGCGCAAAACCTACAAAAAAGAACTGTTAACCCCTTTCTACACTTTTGTGTCCCGCCCGATGACCAAGTGGATTCACCCATTCGGTTGAAGCTAACTGATGACTGGTGGACTAAACGTGTTGTCAGGTCTTTCG
>Ga0206934_1161_pt1 | contig 17814 bp, 23 predicted proteins | sample Alteio_BWOrgHeat_16_FD_152932 | JGI IMG/M metagenome (GOLD analysis project Ga0206934, IMG submission 152932) | Enriched cells from forest soil in Barre Woods Harvard Forest LTER site, Petersham, Massachusetts, United States -... | ecosystem: Environmental > Terrestrial > Soil > Temperate forest >...
CATTCGTTTGCTGACAGGCAAAGTCGTCAGCAACAAAATGCAAAAGAGCATTACGGTGGCGGTCGAACGCTTAGTTAAGCATCCGACCTACGGCAAATATGTGCGTCGCACGACTAAGTTGTTGGCGCATGACGAGAACAACGAGTGCCAAGAAGGCGACATCGTGGAGATTCAAGAGAGTCGTCCCTTGTCGCGCCGTAAGGCATGGCGCTTGGCCCGTGTAGTGACCCGCGCGCAGGCTTGATAGCTGTAGTGATGCTTGCGAGTTCAATTAGGTTTGAAGTGGAAACGTTAACATGATTCAGATGCGGACAATGCTCAAGGCGGCCGATAACAGCGGCGCTCGCAGCCTGATGTGTATCAAGGTGCTGGGTGGTTCCAAGCGCCGCTATGCAACCGTTGGTGATGTGATCAAGGTCAGCATCAAGGACGCTATTCCGCGCGGCAAAGTTAAGAAGGGCGAAGTGTATGACGCCGTGGTGGTGCGTACTCGTCATGGTGTGCGGCGCGCTGATGGCTCGTTGATTCGCTTCGACGGTAACGCTGCAGTGTTGTTGACCAACAAACTTGAGCCCATCGGTACGCGTATTTTCGGACCGGTGACACGTGAACTGCGTAATGTGCAGTTTATGAAGATTATTTCGCTGGCACCGGAAGTGTTGTGAGGTCAGGCTCAAGCCTGGGGTTTTATAGATGAACAAAATTCGCAAAGGCGATGAAGTCGTGATTATCACCGGCCGCGATAAAGGCCGTCGCGGCACCGTGCTTAAGGTGCTGGAGAGTCGCGTCGTCGTTGAAAATTTAAACATGGTGAAGCGTCATACCAAGCCGAATCCGCAGCGCAATGTGCAAGGCGGAATCGTGCAGCGTGAAGCGTCCATCCATATTTCCAATGTGATGTTATGGAACGGCGTCGCTGGGAAAGGTGATCGCATCGGTTTCAAGGCCTTGGCAGACGGCCGCAAGGTACGTTTCTTCAAGTCCAACAATGAGGTTGTCGACCGCTAGGTCGCACCGCACACGAGTAGTAGCAAATGGCAAGGCTTCAACAGTATTACCGCGAAAAGATTGTGAGCGAACTGCAAAAGACGCTCGCGTTGAAGAACGTCATGGAAGTGCCGAAGATCACCAAGATCACGGTCAACATGGGCGTCGGCGAGGCCGTGGCTGATAAAAAGATCATGGATAACGCCGTCGGCGATCTTATTAAGATCACCGGACAAAAGCCGGTGGTGACGCGGGCACGCAAGTCGGTTGCGACGTTCAAAGTGCGTGATGGCCAGGCGATCGGCTGCAAAGTCACGCTGCGCGGCGCGCGTATGTATGAGTTTCTTGATCGCTTGATCAGCATCGCCATGCCGCGTATCCGCGATTTTCGCGGTGTCAGCGCGCGTGCCTTCGATGGCCGCGGCAATTACAACTTCGGCGTGAAAGAGCAAATTATTTTCCCGGAAATCGCTTACGACCAAATCGATGCGATTCGCGGTATGGATATCACCATCACGACCACGGCGCGCGACGACAAACAAGGTCGTGCATTACTTGAAGCGTTTAGTTTTCCGTTCCGGAAGTAACCGGCGGGGGTTAATGGGCAATGGCTAAGACATCGATGATCAACCGTGAAACCAAGCGCGCTGCGCTGGTTAAACGCTATGCGGCAAAACGCGCGCAGCTTAAAGAGATCATCCGTAACCCGAAGTCAGGTGATGCGGATCGCGAAGGCGCAGTTGCAAAACTGCAAGCGCTACCGCGTGATTCAAGCAAAAGCCGGATGCGCAATCGTTGCGCGATTACCGGTCGGCCGCGCGGTTATTATCGAAAGTTTGGTCTGTCGCGTACCAAATTGCGTGAAGCCACCATGCGTGGCGATATTCCGGGCCTCGGAAAGGCCAGCTGGTAACAGCTGGAACCACTGGAGCACTTATGAGCATGACGGATCCTATTTCGGATTTTTTGACCCGCATTCGCAACGGCCAGTCTTCTGGCAAAGCTGATGTGAGTTGCCCTTCGTCCAAGGTCAAGTTGGCGTTGGCCAGCGTGTTGAAAGACGAAGGTTATATTGAAGATTTCGCGGTCATTAATGATGACGGTAAGCCGACGCTGCGCATGCAGTTGAAGTATTACGAAGGTCGTCCGGTGATCGATCGTCTAGAGCGAGTCAGCAAGCCTGGCCTGCGTGTTTACAAAGGCAAAGACGATTTGCCGACGATTCTTGGCGGTCTTGGCGTAGTCATTGTATCGACCTCAAAGGGTGTGATGACCGGCCGCAAAGCTCGCGAAGCCGGGCATGGTGGCGAAGTGTTGTGCATCGTTTCCTAACGATCACTTAACGCCGTAATTATTGAGAATGTAACTATGTCGCGAGTAGCCAAACAATTGATCACGCTGCCCAAGGGCGTGAACGCAACCATCACCGCCGAAGAGGTGACTGTCAAAGGCGCCAAAGGCACGATGAGTTTGCCGATTCGCAGCGGCGTTGCGGTGGTGCAAGAAGGTGCTGCGCTTAAAGTGCAGCAGCTAGTGGAGTCGCGTGAAGCCAATATGACAGCTGGCACGACCCGCGCGCATTTGGCGAATTTAGTTCAGGGCGTGAGCACTGGTTTCGAACGCAAATTGGAACTGGTGGGCGTTGGTTATCGCGCTCAAGCCCAAGGCAAATCATTGAATCTGACCCTGGGGTTCTCGCACCCTGTGGTGTACATGGCGCCGGAAGGCATCACCATCGAAACGCCGAGCCAGACCGAAATTTTGGTGAAGGGCAGCGATGCGCAAAAGGTTGGTCAAGTGGCCGCAGATATTCGTGCTTACCGTCCACCTGAGCCTTATAAGGGCAAAGGCGTGCGCTATGCGGGTGAGCAGATCGAACTTAAGGAAGCTAAGAAGAAGTGATAAAGCAGTGAGCAATGCGAGTGATCAATTGTTATCAATCGATAAAGCTGGTCACCCAATCATTCATCACCTGTCACTAATTTAGGTTGAACGAACATGACTAAGAAAGTGCAACGTCTACGCCGAGCAGTTCGCTCGCGTGCCAAGATTCGCGAGCTGAAGGCTTTGCGCCTGTCGATTCATCGCACGTCGCAGCACATCTATGCACAAATTTTCGACGCCGAGTCGAAGGTGTTGGTGTCGGCATCGACAGTGCAGAAGGCTGTTGCCGAAGGATTGAAGTACACCGGTAACAGCGAAGCTGCGGCTGCAGTGGGTAAAGCCATTGCGGATAAGGCGAAGGCAGTCGGTATTACTGAAGTCGCGTTTGATCGCTCAGGTTTCAAGTATCACGGTCGTGTTAAAGCGTTGGCTGATGCGGCGCGCGAACACGGTTTGCAGTTCTAAGTAGGTTGGCCCAGCTCACTGATCAAGTGGGCCTAACTTGAAAGAAAGTCGAACTGAAGTTCGACTACGGGAAGAAGATGTATGGCAAGAATTGAAAAAGCTGCCCCCGCTGACGATTTCATCGAAAAGCTGGTCGCGGTTAATCGCGTCTCGAAGACCGTCAAAGGTGGTCGCCAAATGAGCTTCACCGCGTTGACCGTGGTGGGTGATGGCAACGGCCGCGTGGGCTTTGGTTATGGCAAGGCGCGCGAAGTGCCGGTTGCCATTCAAAAGGCAATGCAGACTGCTCGTAAACGCATGATCTCGGTGAGCTTGAAAGGCCAGACGCTGCACTATGCAGCCAACGGTAAACATGGCACCTCGCGCGTATACATGCAGCCTGCCGCTGACGGTACCGGCATGATCGCCGGTGGCAGCATGCGCGCTGTGTTTGAATGCGCCGGTGTGCGTAACGTGTTGTCGAAGAGTTATGGCTCGCGTAATCCGGTCAACGTGGTGCGCGCGACGATTGCCGCCCTGGAAGGATTGCGTTCGCCCGACGAAGTTGCCGCCAAACGCGGTAAGCGTCTTGAAGAGATCGTGAGCTAATCATGGCCAAACAACCCGCAGCGTCCGGTAAGCAAGTTAAGGTCACGCTCGTTAAGAGCATTTATGGACAGATCAAGTCGCACCAGGCAAGCGTGCGCGGTCTCGGCCTGCGCCGTATCCGCGACAGCCGGGTGTTGATTGAAACGCCCGAAGTGTTGGGCATGATTCGTTCTGCAACTCATTTGCTCAAAGTAGAACAAGTTTGAGAGGAAGTGAGCAGCGGGTGTGAGTGGCGAGCAGAGAAGCCGATCTGGTTTTAACTGCTGTACATCATTCACCCATCACTGCTTACCGGTATTGAGGTCATCATGAAACTGAATTCAATTAGTCCCGCTGCTGGCTCGAAAAAAACTCGTTTGCGAGTCGGGCGTGGCGCATCTGCCGGTCAAGGCAAGACCTGCGGTCGTGGCGTGAAAGGTCAACGTGCACGTAAGGGCGGCTATCACAAGATCGGCTTCGAAGGCGGTCAGATGCCTTTGCAGCGGCGTTTGCCCAAGAGTGGTTTTCGTTCCAAGGTATCGCCTACCGTGGCCGAAGTACGCCTTAGCGAACTCGCTAAATTGACTGGCGAGATTGTGAGCTTGGAATCGTTGAAGGAAGCTAATTTAGTGCCGCTGCATGCATTGCGTGCACGCATTGTATTGTCCGGCAAAGTGGCAAAAGCGTTGGTTGTGCGTGGTGTTCACCTCACCAAGGGTGCACGCGCCGCAGTCGAAGCTGCCGGTGGCAAGTTAGAAGAAGCGGCTGCGACTTAATCGCAACAATCCGCAATCGATAACAGAGATCACGCGTGGCCACCACATCGCAAAATCCAAATTCGCTAGCTGCGCTCGGTGACGTAACCCGTTTCACCGAGTTGCGTCAGCGTCTGTTCTTTTTGCTGGGTTGTTTAATCGTGTATCGCGTCGGCACCTTTATTCCGGTGCCGGGCATTAATCCGCAAGCGTTGGCGGAATTTTTCCAGAAGCAGCAGGGAACATTGTTGTCGATGTTCAACATGTTCTCTGGCGGCGCCTTGCAACGACTCTCAATTTTTGCGCTGGGCGTGATGCCATATATCTCTGCCTCCATCATTGTGCAGATGATGGGTGTGGTATTACCGCAATGGGCCTCCTATAAGAAGGAAGGCGAAGCGGGGCGGCGTAAGTTGACCCAGTACACGCGTTATGGCGCGGTAGTGTTGGCGGCGCTGCAAGGCGTTAGCGCTGCGGCAGCTTTCCAAAACCAGGGCGTGGTGAACAATCCGGGCTTTCAGTTCTTGATGATTGCAACGTTCACTCTGACGGCCGGCACCATGTTTTTGATGTGGTTGGGTGAGCAGATCACCGAGCGCGGCCTGGGTAACGGTATTTCGATGATCATCTTGTCAGGCATCGTGGCCGGTTTGCCGACGGCAATCGGAAATACGTTGCAACAGGTTGCCAACCAAGAGCTGAATATTTTGTCGGCGTTCTTCATCTTCGCCATGGTTATCGCGGTGACCTATTGCGTGGTGTTCATGGAGCGTGCGCAACGCCGCATTCAAGTGAACTACGCCAAGCGTCAGCAAGGCCGCCGGGTGTTTGCCGGTCAGAGCACGCATTTGCCGTTCAAGCTCAATATGTCGGGCGTCATTCCCCCGATTTTCGCGTCGAGCTTGTTATTGTTTCCGGCTACGATTGCCAATTGGTTTGGTAGCGCTGCCAATCCGGGCAAAGCGCAGCAAATCCTGCAGCAAATGGCGGCGGCATTGTCGACCGGCCAGCCAGTACACATGTTTCTGTATGGCACTTTAATTATATTTTTCTGCTTCTTTTATACGGCGCTCGTGTTTAACTCGCGCGAAACCGCGGACAACCTAAAAAAATCCGGCGCCTTCATTCCGGGTATTCGTCCCGGACAGCAGACGGGTGAATACATTGACAAGGTGCTGACCCGATTGACGGTATGGGGCGCGTTGTATGTTGCGTTGGTGTGTTTGCTGCCGGAATTTCTCGTGGCGCGGTTCAGCGTGCCGTTCTATTTCGGCGGCACGTCGCTAATGATCATGGTCGTAGTGATCATGGATTTTCAGGCGCAGGTCGCCGCACATTTAATGTCGCGCCAGTATGAAGGCCTGATGAAAAAGGCGAATTTGCGCGGTTACGGCCGGCAAAGCTAAGCCTTAGACAAAGGCCGTTGGGAGAGAGTTATGAAAGTTAGAGCGTCAGTCAAAAAGATCTGCAAGAACTGCAAGATCGTGCGCCGTCGTCGCATTATTTACGTCATTTGTTCGGATGCGCGGCATAAGCAGCGCCAGGGTTGAGAGCTTCGGCCTGCAATAAGCGGGTCGGGGTGTAGTTTGAATTGAGTTGTCATCTTTTTTAGTTTAGAGTTCCGCGCTTTTCGCAGCCGGGAGAGGTCACGATGGCCCGCATAGCTGGCATCAATATTCCGATGAATAAGCACGTATGGGTTGGTTTGACCCATATTTATGGCGTTGGCAATACACAGGCTCGTAAAGCATGTGAACTTGCTGGCGTTAAGTCTGAAACACTGGTCAAAAATTTGACCGATGCTGAGGTCACTGCGCTGCGTGCGCAAGTTGGCAAGCTGTTAGTGGAAGGCGATTTGCGCCGCGAAGTCTCAATGAACATCAAGCGTTTGATGGACTTGGGCAGCTATCGCGGAATGCGTCATCGTCGCGGCCTACCGTTGCGTGGTCAGCGTACTCGCACTAATGCTCGTACTCGCAAGGGTCCGCGTAAGGCAGCCATTAAGATGAATGCGCCTCCGGGCAAGGGCTAGTAGGCAGTAGCGGTATCAATTTAGCCGCTTAATTTTAAGATTTACACAACGAGTCACAGCGAAATGGCTGAGCAAAAGCAAGCGGCGGCAGCAGGTGGCGCCGCTGCGGGAAAAACCCGCAAGAAAGTAAAAAAGCACGTAACGGATGGCATTGCGCACATCCATGCGTCTTTTAACAACACCATCGTGACGATCACCGATCGCCAAGGTAACGCCTTGTCCTGGGCGACGTCCGGCGGTTGCGGCTTTCGCGGCTCTCGTAAGAGCACGCCATTCGCGGCACAGGTTGCGGCTGAAAAAGCCGGCAATGCTGCGCAAGAACATGGCTTGAAAACAGTTGAAGTGCGTGTGAAAGGCCCCGGCCCTGGTCGTGAATCGGCGGTACGTGCCTTGAACGCTTGTGGCTTGAAAATTTCTAATATTGCGGATGTCACACCCATCCCGCACAACGGCTGCCGTCCGCCTAAAAAGCGGCGCGTGTAATTCTTAACTTTAAGGCTGAACTTTAAGGTGCGGCTGGTTGGCGGTTTGAGTAAGTAGGTAGTTATGGCTCGTTATCTTGGTCCTAAGTGCAAACTGTCGCGTCGTGAGGGAACGGATCTGTTCCTCAAGAGCGGCGTGAAATCACTTGAATCGAAATGCAAACTTGAAGTGCCGCCCGGCGGCGTCAAGGGCGAACGCAAATCGCGTTTGTCGGATTACGGCGTGCAGCTGCGTGAAAAGCAAAAACTGCGTCGTATGTATGGCGTGCTTGAGCGTCAATTCCGCGGTTATTACCAGCGTGCAGCCGGTCGTCCCGGTGCGACGGGTGAAAATTTGCTCAAGCTGCTGGAAGGCCGCTTGGACAATGTGATTTATCGCATGGGATTCGCGTCTACACGTTCTGAGGCTCGGCAGTTAGTCAGCCACAAAGGCGTCACGGTGAATGGTGAGGTCGTGAACATTGCCTCTTACCAATGCAAGGCAGGCGATGTGATTGCGATTCGTGAAGCCGCCCAGAAACAATTGCGCATTCAGGGCGCGTTGCAGATCAAATCTCAGGTAGGTTTTCCAGAGTGGGTTGAAGTGGACGAAAAGAAGTTCACGGCGGTGTTGAAGCAGTTGCCGGATCGCGGCGACATCCTCCCCGACATCAACGAAAACCTCGTTGTTGAGTTGTATTCGAAGTAATTTTCCGGCTGCCAGCGCCACACTTAATCCTCGGCGTGTTGCTGGTTGCGTACTGACATATAGGTGAAGTGTCCATGCAGGCATTCGGTGGAGAACTCCTGAAGCCACGTGTTGTGAAGGTAACCCCGACCACACCACGTCATGCCAAGGTGACGATTGAGCCGTTCGAGCGCGGCTTTGGTCACACGCTGGGTAACGCCCTGCGTCGTGTGTTGTTATCGTCTATGCCTGGTGCGGCGATTACAGAAGTCGAAATTGACGGCGTGTTGCACGAGTACACCAGCGTCGAAGGTGTGCAAGAAGATGTCGTAGACATTCTGCTTAACCTCAAGCTGGTCGCGGTGCGTTTGAATGCGCGCGATTCCGCCGAACTGCGCTTACGTAAGAAAGGTCCAGGACCAGTTACTGCGGGCGACATTCAGCTCGATCACGATGTGGAAATCATTAATCCGAATTTGGTGATCGCCAATCTGACCAAGGCTGGCGAACTGAATATGACGCTTAAGATCGAACGTGGCCGCGGCTATCGTCCGGCGACGCAGGTCGGCAGCCAAGAAGGCTCGACGGCCATCGGTCGCTTGCAACTCGATGCATCGTTCAGCCCAGTACGTCGTGTCAGCTACACCGTGGAAAGCGCGCGTGTGGAACAACGTACCAACTTGGACAAATTGATCCTGGACATTGAAACCAATGGCACCATCGATCCTGAAGAAGCGATTCGTCGCGCAGGTTCGATTCTTAAAGATCAGCTGTCAGTCTTCGTTGACTTACAAGGTCAAGAAGAAGGCGCCAGCAAGGCAGCCGAGGAACTCTACGACCCAATTCTGTTGCGTCCCGTAGATGAACTGGAATTGACGGTGCGTAGTGCCAACTGCCTCAAGGCTGAGAACATTCACTACATCGGCGATTTGGTACAACGTACCGAAGTGGAATTGCTTCGTACACCGAATCTGGGCAAGAAGTCCCTCACCGAAATCAAGGAAGTATTGGAAAGTCACGGCTTGAGCCTGGGTATGCGCTTAGATAGCTGGCCGCCCGTGAGTTTGCGTCGTGAGGACGAACGCGGACTGGTCTGATCTCAAAGCTGACGTTCGAACACAACGTCGGCAGAGATGAACAACGACCTTATTTAAAAAGTTTTAGAGTAGAACCATGCGTCATCGACTTTCAGGCCGGCAATTAAGCCGCAACTCATCGCACCGTTGGGCGATGCTTAAGAACATGGCGGCATCCTTGCTGCAGCATGAAACCATTCGCACCACCGTGCCGAAGGCGAAAGAGCTACGTCGTGTGGTGGAGCCACTGATCACGTTGAGCAAGACCGATAGTCTTGCTAATCGACGTCGTGCTTTCGCTAAGCTGCGTGATGACGTTATCGTGACCAAGCTGTTTGAGGACCTGGGTCCGCGTTTTAAAGCTCGTGCTGGTGGTTACACCCGTATTCTTAAGATGGATCCACGTGCCGGCGATTCCGCACCAATGGCATTAATGCAATTGGTAGACAAGGCCGCGCAGCAAGAGGCGACTGCTGATGAGCCGGTGAAAAAGGCTAAGCGCACGAAGAAGCAAGCTTCTGGCGGCGACGATGCAGCTGCAGTAGAAAAGAAGCCGCGTGCACGTAAAAAGCAAGCCGCGGCGTGAGATCGCAAATACATAGCAACAGATAGTTGGCGAATTAGTAAATTCGCAATCATCAGAAGAGCCGGGTTTATCACCCGGCTTTTTTATTTCCGGCACGACAATCGTGCTTTACTCCGCCTGTCAGACTTCGCTATGTTGTGAAGTGCAGTGTGTCGGCGAACAGGTAGTTGATTCATCCATGGGGAGAAGCGTATGAGCGTTATAAAAGAGTTCAAAGAGTTTGCCGTTAAAGGCAATGTGGTGGACATGGCAGTGGGTGTGGTGATCGGCGCCGCATTCGGCAAGATCGTGACGTCGCTGGTGTCCGACATCATTCTGCCGCCGCTGGGCTATTTAATTGGTGGCATTGATTTCACCAAGCGCGTAGTGGTCTTGCCCGCCCTACAGCAAGGCCAAGAACCGGTCACACTCCGTTATGGTATTTTCGTTCAGACAGTGATCGACTTTGTGATTGTTGCGTTCGCGATTTTCTTAGCTGTGAAAGTGATCAATCGCCTCAAACACAAAGAAGCCGTTGCGCCTACTGCACCGCCTCCACCGTCACGACAAGAATTGTTGCTGGAAGAGATTCGCGACTTGTTAAAGAAGCAGTGATACCTTGATAAGGCGATAATCGTCACAGAACTATTAAGTGCTGAAGCGTGCGATTGAAATGCTTTCGCGAAGAATATTTGTGAATTTTCCGTTAACGGAAAACTGCGCTTCTCAGTGTAGTGAATGTTTTTAATGCGCTGAGAGCATCTAGTGCCCGAATAGTTGGTCTCTAGGTGTTCAAAAGCCCAGCGAAACTTACTAGAATTACAAGGTCGTGATGAAGCGTTTGCCATGATGGTGAGCGCGCATCGCAAATTTTATCGAACTATAGTTCAACTCTTTGTGGGTATTAAATTATGAAAGCAAAACTCGCTATTAGCGCCCTTGTCATGGCGATGGCTCTGAGCGGCTGTTCCAAGCCTGAAGAAGCTGCACCTGCTCCTGCGTCGTCTGCCGCTGCGGAAGCACCAGCTGCTCCTCCTGCTGCGCCAGCTGAAGCACCTGCTGCTGCAACTGAAAGCAGCATGGCCAGCATGTCTAGCACGTCGGCACCTTAATCTGACTTTTAACTAGTTATCGCTTAATCAAATAGGCGAATAGTTATTGCGGACAAAGGGCAGGTGGGCGAAAGTCCATCTGCCCTTTTTATTGTGAAGTTATTTTGAATTACTGATATCGACGATCATTGAGTTGCAGGTAATACCGTGACAGTTAGTTTACGTGACGCGCGTGACTATCCAGCCGGCCGTAGCTGGATCGAGAGTGTATTCCATGAATATCTTGAAGCCTTGACCGCTGTCAGTATGAATACCGGCATGTTTCCGGTGCGCGGTGAGTTCGGCGATCGCGAACCCGACATGTTGGCGCGCTGGTTCAGCGACGATAGCTCTTATCCGCTGATGATTCTCAAAGATAACCAACCAGCGGGTTTCGCAGTGGTAAGTCGACCGCTGATATCGCAACGTGCACAACTTGATTTTCGCATGGCCGAATTTTTCGTAGTGGCCAATCAGCGTCGTTTGGGTGTTGGCCGCGATGCCGCGCGCCTTATCTTCAAACGGTTTGCCGGCCGATGGGAAATTACGGAACTGAAGTCCGATACCATTGCCGTTGCATTCTGGCGTGCGATAGTGCGCGATAGTTCAAGCGGGAAGTATCGTGAACGCACCGAGAATGGTGAGGTGAAGCAGTACTTCGATTCCGGCGCTGCACCAAGCAAATAGGCGCTACTATCGCCTCGGCAAATGAGAGTGCATTCAAACGGATTCAGCGATGCGTGGTTTCTTTGTTGCTTTTCCGGTGCGCGCCAACGCTGACGCAAGATAATGTCCGGTATGCGAACGCGAATCGCGAGCCACCTGTTCTGGTGTACCGACGGTGACAATCTCGCCGCCACCACTGCCTCCTTCTGGGCCTAAGTCGATAATCCAATCCGCGGTCTTGATGACATCGAGATTGTGCTCAATCACCACAATCGTATTGCCTTCATCGCGTAAGCGATGCAATACCTTCAATAGTTGCTCGATATCGACGAAGTGTAGGCCAGTGGTAGGCTCATCGAGAATATACAGCGTCCGTCCGGTTGAGCGTTTGGATAATTCCTTCGCTAACTTTACGCGCTGCGCTTCACCGCCGGACAACGTTGTCGCGTTCTGTCCCAAACGGATATAAGACAGGCCGACGTCCATGAGTGTTTGTAATTTACCAGCAATGCTTGGCACGTTCTGAAAGAACGCCAGCGAGTCTTCGACCGTCATCTCCAGCACTTCGTTGATGTTCTTGCCTTTGTAACGAATGTCCAACGTTTCACGGTTGTAACGCTTGCCCTTGCAAACATCACAGGGCACGTACATGTCCGGCAGAAAATGCATTTCCACTTTGATGACGCCATCACCTTCACAGGCTTCGCAGCGTCCGCCTTTGACGTTGAAACTAAACCGGCCCATTTCATAGCCGCGTGCGCGCGCTTCCGAAGTCTGCGCATAAATCTCACGGATCGGCGTGAACACGCCGGTATAGGTTGCCGGATTCGATCGCGGCGTACGGCCAATTGGACTTTGATCGATATCGACAATGCGATCGATATGCTGCAATCCTTCAACGCCATCGCAAGGCGCCACATCGACGCTGCTGTCGTTAAGCTGGCGTGCGACATGTTGCAACAAAGTGTCATTTACCAGAGTTGATTTACCTGAGCCGGAGACGCCAGTAACGCAGGTCATCACGCCCACGGGAATATCAACCGTCACACCACGCAAGTTATTACCGCGCGCGTTAACCACACGCAGCATGCGATCCGCCTGTATAGGTGTACGCATGGGCGGCACTGCAATCATGCGTTGGCCGGATAAATATTGACCGGTAATGGATTGGGGATCGCGAGCGATATGTTCCGGCGTGCCTTGCGAAATGATCATACCGCCATGCACGCCGGCGCCTGGACCTAGATCAACCACATGGTCTGCATGACGAATCGCATCTTCATCGTGTTCGACCACGATGACGGTGTTACCGAGATTGCGTAAATGCAACAGTGTATTGAGCAGACGATCGTTGTCGCGTTGATGCAAGCCAATCGAGGGTTCATCGAGGATATACATCACGCCGACCAGGCCGGAACCGATTTGACTAGCCAGGCGAATGCGTTGCGATTCGCCGCCGGACAACGTTTCGGCGCTGCGATCGAGCGTTAGATACTCCAAGCCCACATTGGCAAGAAAGCGCAAACGATCGGCAATCTCCTTGCGAATCTTCGCCGCAATTTCACCACGCCAACCGGGCAAAGTCAGCGCATCGAAAAACGTCAGTGCGTTGCCCACGCTCATGGCGGCGATACGCGGTAAAGCCTGATCGGCTACGAACACATTGCTGGCAGCGCGATTCAAGCGTGTGCCATGACATTCGTTGCATGCGCGTGAACTCAAGTACTTGCGCAATTCCTCGCGCGTCGCGATGGATTCGGTGTCGCGATACCGACGTTCAAGATTAGGCAGAATACCTTCCCACTCATGGGTACGCCGCAAAATGCCACCCTTGGCATTCACATAGCGGAACTCAACTTTGTCACTGCTGCCATTGAGCAGCATTTTTTTAATGCTGGCCGGCAATGATTTGTAGGGCGCTTCTACATCAAATTTGAAATGTTTGGCCAGCGACTGCAGCAACTGAAAGTAATAAGGATTGCGTCGATCCCAGCCACGTACCGCGCCGTCCGCCAATGACAGCTCTGGGTGATGCGCCACCCGCGCTGGATCGAAAAACTCTTGCACGCCTAGCCCATCGCATGAGGGACACGCGCCGGACGGGTTATTGAATGAGAATAAACGTGGCTCGAGTTCTGCCAACGAATAACCGCAGGTCGGACACGCAAAGCGATTCGAGAATACCCATTCCTGTGGCGCGGTCTTTTTCTTGCCGTCGCTCTCCATGCTGACTACGCGCGCGGTGCCGTTGCCCAAACGCAAGGCAGTTTCAAACGACTCTGCTAACCGTTGCGCGAGATCAGGTCGCACCTTGAAGCGATCTACGACAGCTTCGATACTGTGTTTACGTTTGGCATCGAGCTTGGGTAGGGCGTCGAGCTCATATACGACGTTATCGATACGCGCGCGCACAAAGCCTTGCGCCTTGAGTTCATCAAATATTTGCAGGTGTTCGCCTTTGCGTTCTTGCACAATCGGAGCGAGCAATAACAGCGCGGTGCCTTCCGCTTGCTGTAGCACTTGATCCACCATTTGACTGACGGTTTGCGCGCTAAGATCAATGTGATGATCGGGACATCGCGGCGTGCCGGCGCGTGCATACAGCAAGCGCAGATAGTCGTAAATCTCGGTCACCGTGCCGACGGTCGAACGCGGGTTATGCGAAGTGGATTTTTGCTCGATGGCAATGGCCGGTGACAGTCCCTCAATTGTGTCCACGTCGGGCTTTTCCATCATCGACAAAAACTGTCGCGCATACGCCGACAGCGATTCCACATAGCGGCGCTGGCCTTCGGCATAAATGGTGTCAAAGGCCAGCGATGACTTGCCGGAACCGGATAGACCGGTGAACACGATCAGCCGATCGCGCGGCAAATCCAAATCGATGTTGCGCAGATTATGGGTGCGTGCGCCCCGGATACGGATCGCGGACATGATGAGTACGAGCTGGCCTTAAGAACCTTAACAATAAATGACGTAAATAATGGCGACGCGAGGGTAGTTTGAGAGCCGTTGACAGCTCAGCTTGCTACTATACGCAGCCCAACGATTACGAGGCAAAGCCCATTTCTACCGAAGCTCAACAGACTTTACCGCGCGCCAAGGTGAGCCTCACCGCGCCCGAACGCCGCGTGGTGGGCGCGCTGGCCGCTATCTATGCCACTCGTATGTTGGGGCTGTTTTTGCTTCTTCCAGTGCTGGCTATTTATGCAGCGGGAATGCCCGATTCGACACCGGTGATGGTGGGTATCGCGATGGGCGCTTACGGCATGACACAAGCGTTACTCCAGATACCTTTTGGCCGCTGGTCGGATCGTTTCGGTCGACGTCCATTGATAGTTGTTGGCCTGAGCCTATTTTTCGCGGGCTCGGTAGTAGGCGCGCTCAGTAAATCATTGTTAATGATTATTCTCGCCCGTTCATTGCAAGGCGCGGGGGCCATGTCGGCTGCTGTTACTGCTTTGTTAGCGGACTTTACCCGTGAAGCGGTACGTACGCGCGCAATGGCGTTCATTGGCATCAGCATCGGCGCTTCGTTTGTTATCTCATTGATCGCTGCTCCCGTACTGGAAGCGTTGATCGGGGTGTCCGGTATTTTCTGGCTCATGGCTTTCTTGGCCGTCATGGGACTAGTGCTACTGCGCTTCGCTGTGCCGCGTCATGGCGAACTCGAACAACCTGCCGGTATGGAGCGTGCTCCGCTGCAGCATGTGGCGCTGATGGCGCCGTTGCGTCCTTATTTCGTCGGTGTGTTTGCGCTGCATTTCATTCTGACGGCGACGTTTTTGTCGGTGCCGTTTGTATTGCTGCATCGCTTGAAGATTGCCGAAGCCCAGCATTGGAAGGTGTATCTCGGCGTGTTTTTGACCTCATTCATTGGCACAGTGCCGTTAATCTTGGCCGCCGAGCGCGTGGCGAGGCCGCAGCGCATTGTGGCACTAGCGATCATCGTGGCTGCGCTGGCACAAGCGACGATGGCGCTACAGCACGGCATCGCTTGGTTAGTCTTTACAGCGTTCGCGTTGTTTTTTGCAGGATTCAATTTTCTCGAAGCGCGCATGCCTGCCGGGTTGTCGCGTTTGACGACAGTGGCTGATCGTGTTGGCGCACTTTGGCGTCACCGGCGTGTTTTGGGCCAGCGCCTTGATGGGGTTAATGTGGGCGACAGTCGTGATTCTCGCACCTGAGCCAAATTGATTGACGCTGAACTTTGCGGGCGTAGCGATTACAATCGCCGCGTCTGTCAACAGACCTACTTCGGAGCACCATAACTTATGGCACGTGGCATCAACAAAGTGATTTTGGTCGGCAACCTAGGGCAGGACCCGGAAACGCGTTATATGCCGAGCGGCAAGCCCGTCACTAATATTCGCATCGCTACCACCGAAGGTTGGACCGATCGTCAATCCGGCGATAAACAAGAACGTACCGAATGGCACAGCGTAGTGCTGTTTGAAAAACTCGCAGAAATTTCTGCAGAGTATTTGCGCAAAGGCTCGCAAGTTTATATTGAAGGCAGCTTGCGCACGCGCAAGTGGCAAGACAAAGAAGGCAAGGATCGCTACACCACTGAAATCGTGGCGCGCGAAATGCAAATGCTGGGTGGACGCGGTGGTGCGAGCGCTGGCTCAGGGACTGGTGATTTTGGCAGTGGTAGTCGTCGTCCAGCAGCGAGCGATGCCGAGCCCAACACCGCTCCGCCTGCTACGGATACGAACGAGTTCGACGACGACATTCCGTTCTAACGTCCACCAAATTCAAATTGTTGTGAATTGATTTTAAGCCCGCGAGAAGCGGGCTTTTTTCTATGTGCGCGGTTACTTTTTCCAGCGAGTCGCCGCGGCTGATTTTTCAGCCCTCAGCAATGTAAGAGCAGCAATGTAAGCGCTCGTACATCGCTCGCAACAGCATTGGACATATGCTGCTCTGTGCATTAGCCACAATGCCGTTGATTGAGAGGTTGCCTTATAACTGGCGACAAGGCTGCAATCGCTTGACGGCCTGCGAGAACGCGCTGACGAGTTTGCAGAACTACTGGCTAAAGACTCACAAATTCGCTGCACCAGACGATGACTGAGGGGGCGAGACTTGCCGACGTCCGGCTGTGCAGCACTCATGAGGACAAACAGGATGCGTACTCCAATACTCAATCGCAATCGGCCCATTCATGAAATCATTCAAGAGCATTACGGCGACACTGTAGGTGACGATACGCAAGCATCACCATTAGCCATTGAATATGTGCGCGCCGCATTGGCTGAAGAACATACCGAGCGCGTCCGCTTGGAAGAAAAACTAGCGCTGATGGAATGCGCGCTGGACGCGATTAACACGCATTTCACCATTGTCGAACACGCAGAACCAGCCACCATCGTGTATTGCAATCGCGCCTCAGCCGAGCATCACGGCTACACACGCGAACAGTTAACCGGCCAACCCGTTAAGCTGATTGCACCCTCCAACTGGACTGAGGAGCAGTATCAAGAGGCTTACCGCAAGCTGGAAGCAGGCGAAACTTTGCGCTTCGAAAAGACCGTCAAGCGCAAGGACAACTCCGTCATCACGGTGGGTGCAACACTCATTCCGCTGCAGCGCGAAGGGGGGCATCTTACTACGGTCAGCTTGGGGGCCGACATTACCCAGCGTGTCGAAGCAGAGCGCAAGCAAGGTGAGCTGCAGGAACAACTCATCAACGAAATGAAGGAGCGTGAACGCATGGCCATTGAATTGCGTTTAGCGCAGAAGCTCGAGTCGATTGGTCGATTAGCTGCCGGTGTAGCGCATGAAATCAACACGCCGATTCAGTTCGTTAGCGATAGCCTGCACTTCCTGCGTTCATCGTTCGATGACCTTAACACTTTGCTTGAGCGTTATTGCGATGCTGGCGCAGCACTGAGCACTAGCCGCGACATCGACACATTCCTAACAGCCGTCGATGCCGCACGGCAACATGCTGATCTTGAATTTCTGTTGCAAGAAATGCCGCGCGCCTTCGAGCGTACCTTTGCAGGCGCACAGCGAGTTGCCAACATCGTGCGCGCCATGAAGGAGTTCGCGCATCCGGACAGTACAGAGCATGCGCCGGCCGACATCAATCACGCGCTGCAAACGTCGCTGATTGTCGCTGCCAACGAATATAAATACCTTGCCACCGTCAAAACCGATTTCGCCGAGCTACCACCGGTTGTCTGCAATATCGGCGAACTCAATCAAGTGTTCCTAAATTTGATTGTGAATGCCGCGCATGCCATTCACGATTCTGGCAAAGACCCGAGCAGCGGCGGCGAGATTGCGATCAGCACTGCGCTGGCAGGTGACCATGTCGAAATCACTTTTAGCGACAATGGCTGCGGCATTCCGCAGCAACACCTCGACAAAATATACGATCCATTTTTTACCACCAAGGAAGTAGGCCGCGGTACCGGACAGGGCTTGGCGATCACGCGCTCTATCATCATGGAAAAACACGGCGGCAATATTCGTGTCAAAAGCGTGGTGGGTGTGGGTACGCAATTCACTTTGTGCTTGCCGGTGAACGGCAAAACCGAAGCAATTTAATTCGCTTTGCAATTGCTGA
>Ga0206934_1165_pt1 | contig 17651 bp, 14 predicted proteins | sample Alteio_BWOrgHeat_16_FD_152932 | JGI IMG/M metagenome (GOLD analysis project Ga0206934, IMG submission 152932) | Enriched cells from forest soil in Barre Woods Harvard Forest LTER site, Petersham, Massachusetts, United States -... | ecosystem: Environmental > Terrestrial > Soil > Temperate forest >...
CATTTGGGTCGCCGGAGATAGCGAAGGGTTCGTGAGCGGGACCCAAATACGCCGAACAACCTGAGACGGGTCGGCACGGAGGGAATGGGTAATGGCGAACAAGTCGGGGTGCTCAGGCTTCAATCTGTTGATGGTAGTTGGGAAGCCAGTAAAAATCTGCTGGGGTCCGCTATCGTGGCAGGGGCCGGTATGAACCAGAGAACGAAGCATTGTATAGTGCTTCGCAATGGTCGCATGTTTGGGGAGCAGCTCGCAGAGTTGCAGACCGGGGACGGTGGTGGCGATAGGACGATAGGGGCCTCGGTATTCGCTCGGCGCCAAAGGCTTGGGGTCGTAGGTTTCGAGGTGGCTGGCCCCGCCGTGCAGCCAAACGACAAGGAGGGCGGTTCTCTTGTGTTCTGTCTTGTTCGCCTCAGCCCGCAGCCGAAGCAAGCCGGACATGGAAAGATGCAGCATGCCCGCCAGACCACAGCGAAGGAATTCACGACGTTGCGTTGGACCGGGACACACAAGAGGTGATCCCACGACAAACTCCTCAAGAGGCAGTTTCAAGTCGAGGAAGCGGGAAGAACATTTGCTGATGGGGTAGGTTGAGTCGAGCGATACCTCAGCTAGTATCGGCCCGCAGGGGGACATCATTACCTTAATCGGTACGTTACTAAATCTCCTCGGCCATAGTCAAGTGGGTCCGGGGCCTGTCCCAAATGGACTCACTGAGCCGACCCGTGGGGCCTCGACCGGATTAGGCAAACTGCTGGCCAAGTTGGCGCCTCGGTCCGAAAGCGGGGGTCAGGTACCGATTCGGCTAGCGAAAGAGTGCCTGACCCCTGACCTCCGGAGGAATATCCCCCGGTCCTCAGACTTGATTTGCGTAAGCCTGGCCTGAGGCGCGTTGGCTTTGCCTAACCGTCCCGGTCGCTGCTCCGCGGCTGCCGGAGTTTGCCAAAGAGTAGCGGTGCTGCCGAAATCGAAACGCCTCTTCACCACCTTCAAGCTGCACAACTGCTTTTGTTACTTCACGACGCTCGAAACAGCCTTCCGCCGAGACGGCACACTGACGACCCGTTTCTGGATTCGTCCTGTTTTCCATCTTGATGACAAAATCGGCATCGCCGAGTACTGGGATATTGGCAACATGCGTGACGACAAGTATTTGCCTGAGAAACTTGGCGTCGAGCACTTTCGGGACGATCAGATTCACAACATAGGCATATCCAAGTTCATCCTCCGGCTGATCGAGGATGAGAGGTCGTGATCGGGTGTGCAATGCCAAGGTCAAGATGGCAGCGCTCTGCTCGCCAGGCGATAAATCGGTGGCCAGGTCAGCTAGTTGTTCTCCTCGCCCTCCCGACGAACCTTGATTTTGGGAACGTCTGGAGCATCTACCGTTTCGAGACGATTTAAAAGCAGAATGTCGTTGGCGATACCGCAAAGGACGTTCTGGGTGTTCGTGGTAACTCCGCAGAGCTCCACCAAGGTTGTTTCTTCGCCACCATGGCTGAGATGGCCCGAATTGCGAAGCGCCTCAGCCAATTCAAGCGGCGTGACATTATCCACGATGCTCTGCAACTGCGGCTCCCGATTCTGGATTTTGTGTTGTTGGCTGGCAATTTCGACGGAGATCTCACGGAGTTCGTTGAGAAGCTGGGAACGGTCGCCTGCTTCTTGAACGGAGACAATAATGCGGTCGTCAAGTGATTTTGTCAGCTCCTCAGCCTTGTTCCTGCGGGCCGTGGTGATCCGCTCGTTTAGCTTTCGCAGCTGGGTTCGCAAATTCTGACGCCCTATCTCAAGGCGTTTGATTTCTTCATTTACTTTGGCTAAGCGAGGTTTGGTTTTCGTGTTGATTTGTCGAACTTTTGTTCGCCGATTGTTGACTTCGCGTCGTAATTGTTTGGGAGACTCGATGCCGATCTTCGCCAGCCGCTCGCTAATCTGGCGTTCGTAGGCATCAAGCTTGGCTGTCCAGTGTTTGCGGTAAGGTTTATCGACACCCACGAGTCGATCCGCAGCCTTGGCGAGAGCCACACGAGCTGCTTCAATGTCGTTGAGAACTTTTTGAATCTCGCCTTGCCATTTCCTGATCCATTCCCCTTCCGCGACGCCTTCCGCTGGGATTTCCATCTAAGAAGGAGAACGGAGGATTTTCATGTCTAAGGTCTGGTTAATTACGGGAAGCGGAAACGGGTTGGGGAGGGACATCGCCGAGGCGGCGCTCGCCGCAGGGGACAGCGGGTTTCCCTGCCATAAATACCGTGCTCCCCAGGCTTGTGCGGCGTCTTCGATGAGGATCAACTTGTGCTTCTCCGCGATGGCCTTGAGGGCATCCATGGCGCACCGCCGAGACTAAAGGTAAAGGCAAGAAGCTAACTCAATCCGAGAGTCCGAGAGACTTTTAGGCTATTTTTAGGAACTCGGCGAATAGTTGCCCTGGTTTGCGGCTCGCGCTCTTGCTTAAGAGAGTCGCAACCGGAGTAAAGATCGCGATTTTCTTGCGAAAAACGCAAGCTTTCCGCAATAAGCTCTCGGCTGGCCCTGTTAACTCATTTCGACCGAATTTCGAAACCGAAACCAAGCTCCCCGAGTGAGATTCGAACTAAAACACACTGGTTAACAGGAGCCCCTCGGAAACCCCTTAATTTAAGGCATTTCCAGAGAAGGGGCTTTTTGGCTTCTCTCGGCTTGATCTTGTTCTAGGCACCGGTTCTCAAACCGAGAGTGCCAGAGAGTATTCGGCTATTTTACGAGAAGACTGGGAATGCTGGCATAGGTTCGCGTGTCCGTCTCTGGCTTCAGAGAATCGCAGATGAATCAAGAAACGCGAGTTTCCCGGCGAAAAATGCGAACTTTTCCTGACAAACTCTCTGACGGGTCTGTTAACCCAAAATGGCCGAATTTCGAAACCGAAAGGCTTGGGCAAGCAGGCACTGGGTGGTCAGGACGCCACTATCAAGGGATAGGGAAGCCAGTTTATCGCGTCGCGGGCTGACTCACCACTCACCAAAGTTGAGTATACGGCGCGCCGCTAGCGCTCGGAAAGAGAGGCAAGAACTTTTCTTCCGGGGGAACTTGGGCTAGCACGGCGACACTTCCGTCTTGATGGTTTGGCAAAATCTGGGTAAACCGGACGCCCACCTCGAGGCGGCCGAGATTGACTGGCGGTACAGAGAGAGTCAAGGTGGGCCAATGAATCCGCGCGGTTGGCTATCACTGTTCTCGGCCCAGTTTGTATTCACTCTGGTCGCCCTCGTTGCTCTCAATCAGAGCGTAATACGGGGGCATGGCTGGTACACGCGCACGGCCGCGCTGGAGGCGGCACTGGCCCTCGTGGCCGCGCTGGTCGCTTGCCTATGCTGCTCCGATGCGCGACCAATTCCGGATTTAGCTCCTGAAACGGGCAGCGGCCCATCGTCGGGAGCGCGACGCTCGTTTTCCTTGATACCGATGGGAGCAGCCGCCCTGTTTTTGAGTGGTAAAGCATTCCTCCTGACATGGCATATAGACGATGCGCCCCCCATTGGATTGATGATCCTGCGCCTGTCGGCGGGCGTGGGGTTTGTGCTCATCTTCCTGTTCGCCGTCTTCGATTTCATTCGGCCGGGGAGACTGGCCACGGGTTTTCGCGTCCGCCTTTTTTTGTTGTTTGCGGCGGGGGCATTGCTTCGTGTCACCGCGGTTATGATCTGGCCGGAGCCATCGATCGATGTCTATGTCTGGCTGCGGGAAGCCCCGAGGGTGCTGCTGGCGGGACAGAATCCTTACGTTCCGGAGAACATGTCCCAGGGGGCGCTGCCGGTCTATCCGCCGCTGCCGATTGTGATGGCGGCGCCGTTCACCGCCGTCGGCATGGATGTGCGCTACGCGAACGTGGTCTGCGATCTATTGGCGGCCTGGCTCCTCTACGGGATGGCGCGACGCCCGGGGCGGCCGCTGCTGGGGGCCTTGATCGCCGGTACTTATCTAAACCTTCCCGCCGTACCGTTCATGCTCAAGAACGCTTGGTTCGAGCCCATGCTGGCGGCGCTCCTGGCCGGCGGAATCGTGTTGGCCGACCGAGGAAATCGGCTGGGTAACCTGTTGCTGGGGCTCGGGCTGACGAGCAAACAATTCGGTCTGCCCCTGCTTTTCCCTCTATGGCAAGCCTTTCGCGGGCGACGTAAGTTTCTTCTCGCTGGTGTCGGCCTGGCCATCGCCTTAGTGATTATCCCGTTCTTCCTGTGGTCGCCCGCCAACTTCCTGAACGCCGTCCTCTACCTGCACCTAGCGATTGCTCCCGACCTCGAGTCCTTGACATTGCGAAGCGCCGCCCATCACCTGTTCGGAGTGGCGATTCCCGGCTGGCTCGCGGGGGGATTGACATTTCTGCTGATCGGCTGCGTCGCCTGGCGAACACCGGTGAAAGTGGGAGGCGCCGGACTGTGGATGGGAACGACCTTGCTGATCTTCTGTTTGCTGTTCGTCAAAGGGTACTTCAACTATTTTTATTTGTGCAGCTACCTTTTCATGCTGGGACTGACCGCGATCACCCCGGAAGGATCGCCAACCGCCTTCCGCGAACCCATTCCCAGCGCCGAGAAGAACGAATCAACTTCCAACGTCGGCTGCAACCACCGATTGCACTTGTGAGATTTCGCGGTTGAATGATAGGATTTCGCCTCTCTTTCGGACATGGAGGTCCGATCATGGTTCCTCTGTTCTATTGTTGGAACATTTGAAGGGCTTGGCGGCGGTGTGGGGAATTGTGCTGCTGGCAGGTTTCCCCGTCTGTGCGGCCCTGCGACTTCGCCTGGGTCTACCCGGTTACGTTCTCATGGGGATCGTGTACTGGACCATCAGCCTATATGTCTTCTGTTTTGACGGCGGACTGAATGTTGCCTTGGGACTCGCCTTAACTACCTCGCTCGCGACGATGGCAGTGCGCTTGAGGGGGCAACATCGATTGCGTTCGTTGCGGCCCAGACACCCTTGCGCGACTGCAACGCTGGCTCTGGGCTGTGCCGTTTACGCCACCGTTATGTTGTGGAACTACATTCCGTTGGGAGTCGACGCGGGGATGGTGGGCGCCTCGGCTCGAATGATCTCCTCGCATCGGGGTTTGCCGGCTTCCTACGCTCCTTGGTTTGGCGACCTCTTCTTCCCGACGGTCAATTTGGGCGTGCCCACGATTGGCAGCATCGCCATCTCCTGGGGGTGCGAGCCGGGATCGGTGGTACTGGGACTGGCTCAATTAGCGTATTCGGCTTGGATTCTCGCGGCCTACCTGGTTCTGCGGCTCTGGGTTCGCCCCTCGCCTGCGGCCGTTTTGGCCGTCGCTCAGGCCTGGGGCGCGCGATTGGCGCAAAACACCATCGGCTGGGGTGGATTCCCCACCGTGGCCGGCATGGCCATCGGACTCTTGGCCGTGCGGCTGCTGTGGCGCGCTTCCCGCCGCGGCACCGTGCGCCCGGCCTTGGCTTTGGGGCTGACCGCCGGAGCGATTCCTTTGGTCCACGGGGTCAGCGCCGCCGTTTGGCTGTATTGTGTCGCTCCCGTCGGGAGCTTGGCATTGCTGGTGAAGTCGCATCAGCGAGGCCGAACTCTCGTGACTCTCATTTCCGCGGCCGGCGTCAGCGGGCTCACATGGGAAGTTTCCTTTCCCAGATCGAACAAGGCGGCGTGGACTTTGAGAGGTCTCCTTTCGATTTACGCCGCAATGGGCGTTTAGGTGCGACTATTAGAGCATTGGCCAAGTGATCGATGAACAGGATCGGTCTGCCGATTAGTGTCTCAAGTCGCCTTGGAGATGCTAAACGAACTCGTCATTACGTTTGCCATCAAGGATTGGAACCAGCCTCAATCGAATCAGGGTTAAACGTAAACCCCCTTCTGCACGTCCACCCAAGTGACGGCCGTGAATTGGACGGATGCATCCGCGTCCTACAACGGGAAGCCAAGCGATTGGCATACGTTGCAGCGGGTAGGTGAGGTAGTGATCGGCGACACCATTGCGTTCATCGACCTCACCTACGACCGGCTGCTCGCGGAAATGAAGGGCCTGCTCGTGAATCCGGCTTACCAGCGGCTTTGGGGCTGGGACAACAATACGCCGGCGGCGGTCTGGACGGCGCGACCGGCGGCGCCGACGCTGCCGGCAATGGTTAACGGCGTGATGACGCTAAGCGCCTGCTCGTCCTCGAAGAAAGTTTACGGACCCGCGGCCATTTCGAGCGGAGGGTGCAATCCGTAGCGCCTGTGACTCTCGGAACGAGAAATAGCGAACCGGCCCAAAGTAGGAACCATCTCTTTCAATATGAACGCTCCTGCAATCGCACTTGGTGATCTGCGGGGTATCCTTCAGTTGCCGCCGGCGGGCATGAAGGACCCGTCATCTTGGACATTGACTGACTCGGACACGGTCGCGCATTTCATCCAGGTGAATGCGCAAATCAGAAGCTCCCGTTGGTACGCATCGGATATCAAATTCACAACCCAGGGTGGGCAACTGCTCGAAGGCAGCTTCCCCGATCTGGAGCAATTCGTTTTTGTGGCGGTCTATTTCCGGCAGCTATTCGCCGAGAAGGACCAATTGCTTAGGGAAGCAGTTGAGTGCTACTGCAAATTCGTGGATTGCCAGATCCGACCGTTCTGGGTGAAAACGGAACTGGCTGGCTTCCAGGGCGCGATTGACGGGAGCGCCTTGCCACTGTCCGGATACACGATGCGCGAGCTATTCGATGCATATCTCTACGGCGCCGGGCTGTTCCATGGCTTCCCAGGTCCGAACAGCGAAAAACGTCGCCGGTTCCTACACTTGTATGACAAGGAGCCGCCGTACAAGGTCCTATACGCACTGCATGGGTCGCTTAGGACGCTGCTGAATTACGTGGGAAATATTGCGGTGGTGATCCGCCGCGATTTTTCCCACTGGCAAAGTGATTATTCGCTGCCGCTGCCGGATGTTCGATGGCACGACCGTCTTTTCAATCTGGAACGCCCTCCCCGGCCGGAAGTCCTGGATGTTTAGCGGGCGTCTGTCACCCCGGCGCGGTTTCCAAGTGTCGTCAATGCGGGGGCGCACATCGGCAAACACGCGCCAAGCTTGGCCGAGCAACTTCGGCCAAGCATGGGGAAACGGACCGAGGTCTAAATGCTAACGGGAATTCGGGATTGAGTTAGCATCTAGCTATTCTAATCGTGCTGGCTTGACCGATGGCTTACCTTTCCTCCTTGTCGTTCCCTTCCGCCTCTTTAATGAGCTTGTTCAGCACCTCGTCGATGGCCTTCTTGTCGGGGATGCCGATTTGGCGATAGCGGATCACGCCATTGTGATCCAGCACGAAGACCGTCGGCGTGCCGAAAAGGTTCCAGGCGCTGCCAATGACGCCCAATCCGCCACCTGCCGCAGTGTCGGTAAACGAGCGGAAGTTGAGCTGCTCCTTGTCCATCACTTCCTTGAGTTTCTTGGGATCGTGACAGTTAATGTTGACGCCGATGAGGGCGAACGGCTTATCTTTCATCGTTTTGACGAGCGACCGCTCGTGGGGCCATAGGGCCCGTCACTGGAGTCAGAACTCACTCCAGAAATCGAGTAGGACGACCTTTCCCCTGTAGTCGGACAGCTTGAAGCGTTTGCCGTCCTGGTCAGTGCCCTCGACCTCCGGCGCCACTTTACCAACGGACAGGTAACGCATGTCGAACAGTTCGTTCTTGGCCTTCGTGCCGACCGGGCCGTCAAAAGCCGTTTTTACGTCGGCATACTTTTCGGCGGCCTCTTCAAATAGCCGTTCGCTCTCCCGTTGCATTTTTTCGGCGGCCTTGGCGTCGCTGGCAGCAAGGGCTTTGCCCTTCAACACCTGGGCCAGGACCAAGCAGGCCACTCCCCGAACATCGTCACGCTTTCCCTTCGTGTACAGAACCCGGAGCAACATCTCACTATCTTTCGTGTAAAACAGCTGCTGACAAAGGAGAGCGACCGACGCCGGTTTCATGTCCGGGAGATACTTCTCGGTCAGCTCGGCGTACAGTTTTTCGGCCTCGGCTCCAAGTTTGGCCGGGTCGGCCTTCTGCAGATCGAGGGCGTAGTCTTTACCGTGGCTTTCCTCGATGGACTTGGCAGCATGTGGGTCGTCCTTGAGTTGGTTGACGAGGGCAAGACGTTCTTGCATTTGGCGGGCCAACGCCACGCCTGCCTCGGCTTTGACTTCCTTGTTGGGGTTCTCATCAAGGATGGCACGGAGAAGCATGGCGCTCTTCTTGTCCTGGCTGGAACCGAGCATTTCCGCAACGCGGGCTAGCTTGGCGCTGGTGACATGGTCGCGAAGTAGCATGTCGGTCGCCTGACTGCGGATCTTATACTCCTCCTCCGTGGGGATTCCCCACCGGCGACCGCCGCTGGTCATGATTCGGATCATTTCGTAGCGGGCGGTATGCTCATACCAGGGTCTGAAGCTCACCTGCTGATACTCGTTGGTCATGATCCAAATCAGGGCCTCCTCGGCGAAAGGTTCCTTGGGATTCTTTTTGGCCAGCTCAAGGAACTTCGACGCGTACTTGTCGGGCCAGGGATACTGTTCCTGGACAACCTTCTGCTGCTCCTCCGCGGTCTTCGCTTCACGATAGGCCTTGGCATACTCGTGCAATACGTCGTTGTATCTCTTGAGCAGCGCCTTGTACTGCTGTTCCGGCGTGCCTTGCTGCCGGTCTTGGCCTTCGTCCTCGGCCGTCACCACCGAGATGCCTAACACAAGAACCAGAAATCCCGCAACAATGCGATGCATGGATGCTTTCCTCCCGTTGGACATGATACTGCACAGTTGCCAAGTGGGTGAACCAATCAAGCTGTCACCTGCGACGCTCTCCCGGCTAGTTGGAAATTACCCCCTTATTAGCCAATTGGGTGGCCAGGCGGGCCGGCAGAAGTATGCCAACTGTAATGACCGTTTGGTTTACCATCTCCTATGTGCAACGATTCGCTTTTGCCTCCTGCCGACGGAATCTCGACTTCTTAAATGTACGCTGTTCACTTTTGCTCATCCGGGGATTGGGGGGGACGATTGAGAGCGTTCGGAAGAGATGACGGTTCGGGAATGATGCGTCGCCGACGGCCTGGCTGATACGGAAGGGCTCCCCGGCTCAACCACTGCCCTGACGGGAGGCCAGATGGTGCTCGTACTGTTCCCGGATGCCATCGGCGAAGTCTCGCGGCGCCCAATCCCCCAGCGCCTGCCGTAGGCGGGCGGTGCTATAGGCGAGCTGCAGGCACGGCTTTTCTCGCGGACGCCGCACGGGGGCCAGCCCGAGGCCGCTGACCTGCAGGACCGTCTCGACTACCTCCGCGATGCTGCGGCTCGTACCGGAAACGAGGTTCAGCGTCCCGGCCGGTCGAGCCGTTACCGCACGGGCAATGCTCTCGGCCACGTCGGCGACGTGGATGTAATCCCGGCAGTCGCTGCCGTCCCCGTACAGGACGGGGGCTTGCCCGGCAACGACCCGCGCGATCGTTTGCGGAATGAGCTTCACGGGCGGCTCCCCCGGGCCATACGTCTGGCTTGGCCGCAGGATCAACAGTCGGGTGCAGGCCTCCCGACAGTGGACTTGCACGATCTTTTCCGCCGCCAGCTTCGTTACGCCGTAATAGGTGGCGGGCTGGGTCGGGTGCAACTCATCCATTGGCAGGTACTCGGGCGGGCCGTACACGTCCACGGAACTGACGTAGATGAAATACGAGGCCTGCCGGCAGCAGCGCACCAGGTTCGCCAGCCCCAGCACGTTCACGGTCAGGTTTTCTTCCAGCGACTCCTGCGGCGGCGACGCCCGCGGCATGAGGGCGGCCAGGTGGACGACCACGTCCGGCTGGACCGTCTCGAGGGCGGCAACGCTCTCCAGGGACGTCAGGTCGCAGGCGAGGAACGCGCCCCGTTCCGGGGGTACGTCCAGGGGGCGACGTCCGACGGCAATCACCTCGTCGTGTGTCTGCCGCAGGCGCGCGAGCACGTGCCGGCCAATGAACCCGGTGGCGCCCGTCAGCAGAATGCGCTGGCGTCGTGTCATGGCCGCACGCTCCGCCGTCGCTCCTCCAGCTCCCGGACCGTCTGCTCGATTCGGTCCACATTCGTCAGGACGGGCTCCTTGTCCATGCCGCGAATCCACAAAAGCCCGGGGGTCAAGGGGTTTACTCGCTGCGACGGCAGCGCCACCTCCTCCCCCAGCGCCAGTTTGACGAAGATGAACGCCATGTTCAGCCCGGCGGCGGCGAAGAACAGGTGCGTGGTGAAGAACCGGCCGATATTGATCTCCGTTGGGTTGGGCACGCCGTCGCGATCGTACGTCAGGTCGACGCTGAAGATGCCGTGCGGCCGCGCGTCGATGGCACGGATGGCCTGGCGGGCGATGTCATCGACGACAGGGTCGGAGACGGTGACGCCGGCCCCTGTCAGGCCGGTGACGCCCGACGGGGCACGGTTGGCGAACTCCCAGTACAGCCGGCGCCGGCCCTGGGCAACCATCAGTTCGCCTTGCCACCAGATCGACTGCCAGGTCACCGTGTCGCGCTCCAGGCACTCCGCACCAGTGAACCGCCCCCAGCCCTTGTGGAAGTCGATCCAGGCCTGGGCTTGCTCGTAGCTCGCTGTCGGCAGCGAGCCCTTGCCGAAGGCCCCTTTGCACTCCCGCACCCAAATGCGCGGCCCGAAGCGCTCGAAGCACAGGCGCAGGTCCTCGGGCGTGTTGATGAGCATGGTCTGCGGCACGCGCAGCTCCTGCTTGCGCCAGCACTCGTACGAGGCGTACTTGTTCATGCAGGTCCGCACCGTTTCCCGCGCAGGCAGGAAAAGGCGGGTGCGCACCTCGTCGCGCCGCTCGGAGAGGACCTCGATCTCCGCATCGGGCTGGGCGAAGAGCAGTTCGGCGCCGGTCTCCTCCAGGAGGGCGTTCAGCAGCGACAAGTAATCGGCCGCGTCGCACCGCGGCAGGAGGTGGCGCTCGTCGGTTTCGGCGCGCTGGAGGTAGTACGGGTCGGCGTCGGCGCCGATGAGATGGAATGGCTCGCCGGTTAGGCGCAGCGAGCGCACAAAGTTCAGGGCGGGCGCCCCGCCCGCTCCGGTGACCAGAATCCGCCTCTTCATCTCTCGGCCTTTCGTTGGCCTGCTGTCCGGTTCCTGGCCGGGGAACCATCCGCTCGAGGCGTCCCCGGGCGGGTTGCCTCAGGCTATGCCCGCCCGGGACGGCACTATCGAGTGCTGCCGTGTCCGCGCGGAAAGGCCAATAACCACCCACTCTGTAGAGTTACGAAGACTCGATTGATTCCACCTCATCTCTCCGGGCTAGATGGGCAATGGTCTTCGGTCGGATGCAATGGTAAGCTTCGCCAGGACGGTGTCAAGAAATACTTGTTCAGAACACGCTGGCCATCGGTCTTGAGCGGTCCGCATTCCTAGGGCATCGAATCGCCGTAAAGAGGATCCATGAAATGTCCGTCTTTACCCGGTGACTGGCCACGCGCCCCTTGGGGAACCAAAGGCGGCGCGGATTCCGCTCCACTATGGTAACGGCAATGACGATTTGGTTTGCCATCGCCACGACCTGGTGAATCCATTTCAAAATCGCACCGGGTGGTTGCATTTCGGCCCGCTCCATCAGGTCGCCTCATTGCTAGTTGTGATTGTGGCGGTTATTCTCGCCTCTATGAGTGAAGTCACACGCATCCTATCAGCAATGGAGTAACCCTCTCATTGCTCGGTCCTGCTCCGTGGCAATTCAGGGTGAACTACCTGTCATGTTTCTTTGAAATACAGGACCGAAAATATCGATAAGGGAGGATGCATTTAGGCCAACACCTCGCGATTCCTTGTTTAATTCTAACGGAACCAAGTTCCTGAACTGGTTCATTGGTGGCGCTTCTCCGACGGGCTTGAACGTTTTTTCGGCAGGTTTACCTAATGCAGTAATGGCGACCAAACAAGTAATAACAGTCGCGGTATCCATATTGTTGAGGTCCACTGGCAAGGGGACCGAGTACAACGAGTGCCAAAAAATGGAATTTGCCTTTTCGGTGGTGACGGCCACATTGGGAAAAAGGTGTTGGGTTATTTCATAAGCACTGGGGACTAAGCTGGCATCAAACCAGGAGTCGGGGTAAGCGCTTTGGAATGCTGCGGCAACCAGGGGGGTGAAGGATAATGCGTTACTGAGAGTCGGCCTAGGATCTGAAAGTGAAAGTCCGGTGAACTGCTTGGGGAGGGCAGTTAAGGAGCGTTGAGCTGTTGGACCTGGTTTCCAAGTCGGTAGCTGGTCATTAGCTCGGAGCAAATACCCCTGCACCGGCTGGGGGTACAAAGCCAGTACCAGCCAGTCCTTATGGATGGCGTATGTGGGGGCGAAACAAATTGGTGGCGTGTCTTTACCTTTGGTCACGATCGTCTGACACATTTCCACACCCAAGTAGTTCTTCCTTTTGGTCCGTAGGTCAATTGGTGCGAGGGTAGCTATTTTCTGAATGACCTGATCCAGGGACTGACGAAGCTTATTGGAATCTCGTACGCGAATTAACAAGACCATCCGGAAAAGTGGGCTCTCGGAGGGCGACGTGTAAACGACGGCCAGATCGCCCAACGAACCCAAAAGATCGTTGCGGATATCGAGACCAACTGCCTGGTTGGCGGCCTTGGCAATGTCCTTGACCTCCGGTGCATTTTTCGAGTTGCTGAGTCGAATCGCGGCACCAGCAACCTCCAGCGCCAAATCATATAGGGCACCGCAATCAATGCGTGTCGCTGAAAAGCTAAGCACGTCCGCCGGCATTGGTGGAAGGTCGGCAATTCCAAATGTCTTGCCACGTAATAACTTGCCCAATCCCTTACCTGAGGCGATCCCCTGGACTTCGATTAGGCTTCGGCCAGCGGGACCTTCGAAACCGGAAAAGTAAGTGAGATGCTTTAGCTCGTTCAACCCTAAGACTTCAAACAATTGGGTTGCTTCAGGGCGAGCTTTTTGAATAAGTTTCACCAGGGCAGCCAGATCGATGAATCCACGCGCTGAGGTCTCGAATTCCTTGAAACCCCGGATTCTTTTGAACAATACATTATCCGTTAGGTTCTCTTTGCCACCCACTCGTTCGACAACGTCGGCTGCTCCTTTTAGGCCGATAGTGAAAATCGCGTCCTCTCCCTCATTCCAACTGTTGAAGTGGACAGGTCCGGCAGTCCATTCGTGAATGGTACGATCTTTGATCTTCAACTCAGTTGCCTGGGTTTCGTTCAAGGCCGCCGCCAACTTGAAGATCTTGAGAAAATCCTTGGCATTCTTCCCGGCTCCGGGACAGACGACCATGAGTTGCACGTCTGGCGCTTCTATGCTGCGCACCTCAATGCCGAGAACGATTCCGTGGCTCCCCAGCGTCTCGATTACAGGAAGAAATGAAGCCGCGGACTCCAGCAGTTCTTTCTGTGCCTTTGGAGAAAGCGAAGCGCCCGACATTAGATTAGGCAAGTTGCCTTTGAAATCGGCCAAGAGACCGCTCAAGAGCTTTCCGGTATTTCCTTCGAGAATCTTTCCTAGGGCGGTCTTTGCGGAAGCGCCTCGATGAGCTTCCATCCCGTCCCACTGCAAGTAGAGATGAGTCGTGGCCGCTAGGTGTCGCTCCGGATTCCCCTCCGCCCTAACTCCAGCGGTAAGTCCTAAGAGAGTGAAAAGTACTCCAAAGTAGCGGGACATGATTGTCTCCTTTGTCGTTACAGATGGAAGAACGTTTTTTGGAATTGCTTGTCCAGCGACAGTATCACCTTTAGAAGGGCGATTCGCAACAAAGAAAGAACTGGTCGCCATCCAATCCCCCAGTTAAGAAGAAAGATTTGGCGAATCAAAACTTGAGTCGTATTGATTCCAACCCAACGAGAAAAGGCCCCGGGTGTGTGAGGCCTTCGGGTGAAAGTGCTAGAGACTGGGACTAGGCGACCACAGTGCTGGCAAGTTTTCCGCGGGCTGACTTCTTGAATCGGGATTCCTTCCCCTTGCGCCTGGGCGGGCATGCGTGGCGTCCGGAGCGATGGCCTGACCACTAGGGGTCGTCGGTGCCTGGGCGGGAGGCGGGGCAAATGATGGATGTTGCCCACCGGTGGTCATTACTCCCTTATTCACACAATTTGCGGCGGAGACAGGAATCCTACACCAGGAACCGCAGCTTTATGCTAAAGGTAATACCACTTTTGTTTGCCATCGAGACAGCCGTAACTTGCCTGAGTTATCTGTGAAGTTATTCGCTCAAAGCGCGGAGAACGCGGGGATCGGCGAAGTTGGTGGAGCAGAATATCACGCGAAGTCGCCGGCGCGGACATCCACCCAAGTCACGGCCGTAGACCAGGTGGACCACAAGCTGATGCTGAATGTCGAGCCGTTGGAGATGCCGGTCCACCATCCGCCGGTTTGCAGCGCTCGGCCGGTGATGTCCGCCTTGCCGTCGCCGTTGAAGTCGCCGACTTGAACATCGACCCAAGTCACGCCGGTGGACCACGTGGACCAAAGGGTCGTGGCAAAGGCAGGCAGCGGATGAAAAAATCCAGGCGGGAGCGGCACCTGATTAGAAAGACCAACCCACCATTGCCCCGTTTCCAGAACCCGGCCGATGATATCGCTCGAGCCGTCTCCGTTAAAATCGCCGACTTTGACGTCGACCCACGTGACATTCGGATTCCAAGTGGCCCAGAGGGCATTGCTGAACGAGGAGCCGGTGGATTGGGCCACCCACCATTCCCCGGACTGCTGCACGCGGCCGGTAATGTCGGCCTTACCGTTGCCATCAAAATCGCCGACTTGTACATCCACCCAAGTAACGGCCGTCGACCAAACGGTCCACATGCTCGTGGTGAAACTCGAGCCGGTGGAAATACCGGTCCACCAGGAGCCGCCTTGCAGGTAGCGTCCCGTGATGTCCGCCTTGCCGTCGCCGTTGAAGTCGCCGACCTTGACGTCGACCCATGTGGCCATCGGATTCCAAGTCGTCCAAAGAGAATTCGTAAAGCTCGATCCGGTGGACTGAGCGACCCACCATTGGCCGGTTTGCAGGACTCGGCCGGCGATGTCGGCCTTGCCGTCGCCGGTGAAGTCGCCGACTTGGACATCGACCCAAGTTGCGTTGGGATTCCAGGTGGTCCAAAGAGAATTCGTGAAGCTCGACCCGGTAGAAAGTGATACCCACCAGTTGCCCGTGTTCAAGTCCCGCCCGGCGATGTCAGTCAAACCGTCGCCGTTGAAGTCGCCTTTCACGACGTCGACCCAAGTGGCAGCCGGATTCCAGCTGCCCCACAAGGAAGCATTGAAAGACGAGCCAGTCGAAACGCCGGTCCAGAGTTGCCCATTTCCACCTATCCGTCCGACGATGTCATTCGGATCGCTGACGGTTGCGGTGGTGGTTACGGTTGCTGAACTGCCACCTACATCGTTAATGGTTATGGAAATGGTGAAGGAATCAGCTTTGGCATAGGTATGGTCCCCGGTGAATAGAATTGGAGTCCCGACGCCGCCTGGCTGAGTTATGTATGCGAAGGATGAATTTGTTCCGTCGCCCCAATCAATCCAGATTCTCGCAGGTGCTCCCTTGGGGGTCCAGGCCCAAAGCACGGGAAGTACGAAATCGTAAATAGTGGCATTCGGATTTGCATCTGTAAAGGTTCCGATCTGCCCGGAAAAAGCAACTCCCTCGACCGCATGAATTGGGTTCGCCGTAACCGTCAACGGTGCATCTGCAACGGTGGCGGTGCTTGTAGCAATGGTCTTACTGCCGCCCACGTCCGTGATTGTGGTCGTGACGGTAAACTTACCCTCCTCTTGATAAATTGGTATATTTACCATGAATCCTGGGGGTGGTGGTCCAAGAACCTCGAAATTACCGTTTCCGATCGAAGAAATTAGCCCTTCTGTTGTTCTACCATTTCCCCAATCAATTATTGCCGTGAAATCACTAGTGCTCGCATTTAGATTTCCATCCGTAAACGTGGCGACTTCTTGATCGACAAAGTCTTGTCCTTCAGTGGCGCCGACCGGAGTTCCGGTGGCGGTTAGCGGGACATCGGCAATAGTCGCCGTCGAACTGGTGGTGGCGGTGGCAACGCCGCTGCCGTCATCCTGAATTTCGACGTTGATGGAATACGATCCCTTTTCCACGTAGGTGTGGCTGCCGCGAACCACGAACAGACCACCTTGCGAAGCGACGATTCCGGCGGAGCTAGTTCCGTCGCCCCACTTAATGTTGGTGGTGAAATCGCTGGGTGAATTCGTTGGATAGGTGACGTCGGTGAACGTGGCGACGATGCCATTGATCTCGTTCCCCTCGATTCCGGCCAGGTTGTAGCCGGTGGCGGATAGGGCATCGTTGTCCAACACAACAGCCGGGCTGGTTGTTTGGCTAACATTGTTATCTACGTCGGTGACTGTAACTGTTATCGAGTAGGTTCCTTCATCAAGAAACTGATGTGTCCCTGTCACCGTAAAGACACTTCCATCCTGGCTAATGAGTCCCGATGAAGTTGTGCCATCTCCCCAATCAATTGTTGCCGAGAACGAAGCAAGCGAGGCATTGGCGTCCGCATCGGTAAATGCGGCGACCGGTCCCGACAGGACATCTCCCTCGGTCAAATGAAAGGTCATAGGGGATACGGTTAGCCCCGCCAAGAATCGAGCCAATCCGAAATTACTATCCGTGCCCTCGGTCGCTGTGCCTGATACCAAAATGTTGCCATCCCTTTGGATGAGGACGCTATGGGCGGTATCACTTGCCAGGGGAGTAAAATCGCTGACGACCAGGCCATTGGTTCCGAAATCAGGATCAAGCAACCCATTGGGCAGGAATCGCGCCAGTAGTATTTCCGATCCGTTGGCGTTCGCAATGCCATAAATGCCGGTTATGACAATGTCCCCGTTGTTCTGAAGGGCCACTGAGTTGGCGGCATCAAATCCTCCACTGAAATTCATGGCAAGATGGCCGGTGCCGTTGAAGGAGGTATCGAGCGAACCGTCGGCTAGATAGCGGGCCATGGCGACGGAATTCTGCGCGAAGGTGGTGGCCGTGCCCGCCACAACGATCTTGCCATCGGGCTGAATCACCACGCCTCGAGCGCTCGCGAGATCGAATCCCGGAAAGGGATCGAGCAGCTCGCCGCTGCCGTTGAAAGTGGTATCCAGGGTCCCGTCCGAGCTAAATCTTAAGACGGCGAAATCCGAGTTGCCCGGAGACAAAGCCACGATCTTGCCATCCTTTTCAATGGCCAGTGTATTCCCTCCCAAGTCGGACTGCGCGACATTTTCAACGACGATACCGGCGGCTCCGAATGTCGAATCGAGCGTTCCGTCCGAGTCGTATCGAATCAGAGCAAACTTTCCATCGGTGCCGCCGGCGAGCACGATCTTTCCGTCACTCTGAATTTCAACGGAATTTCCCACATCGCTCGTCCCGATGGTGGTCGTCACTTTTCCGCCGTTCCCAAAGGTCGGGTCGAGATCGCCATTGGGATCGTATCGAGCGACGGCGATATGGCTGGGAAACCCGTGCCCATAATAGCCGACAACCACAATTTTGCCGTCGGCTTGCACGGCAACGCCGCGGGCAAAGCCCGTATCGTCCGTCCCAAAACCCGTTGTGGCTTGTCCATTCGTTCCGAAGCTATCATCCGGGCTCCCGTCCG
>Ga0206934_1109_pt3 | contig 17648 bp, 27 predicted proteins | sample Alteio_BWOrgHeat_16_FD_152932 | JGI IMG/M metagenome (GOLD analysis project Ga0206934, IMG submission 152932) | Enriched cells from forest soil in Barre Woods Harvard Forest LTER site, Petersham, Massachusetts, United States -... | ecosystem: Environmental > Terrestrial > Soil > Temperate forest >...
AAGCCCACCAGCCCCAAGTTCTCCATGACAATCACTCACGCCGACTACATCGATAGCATCTACGAGAAATTCGAGCATGGCGAACTGTCGCTAAGTGACGCCTTGTGGGAGCTTGAGCAGATGGGCCTCGATCCAGAAAAAGAAGAGAAGTTCTTGGCAGCCATAGCACCGTAAACCACAGCCCCGGCCACCGGGGAGAAACGCCTGATGACGTGTCTATCAAGGGAAAACCAGATCGAGATTTAAGCGGCCAGAGGTTTGGCCGATTGGTGGCCGTAAAGCCGACCAAGGCAACGCACTACGGCTTTTACTGGCTCTGCCAATGCGATTGCGGAGGCACGAAAGAGATTATTGGCACATCTCTGTCACGTGGTTTTTCACTGAGCTGCGGCTGCCTGAAAAGCTACATGCTCAACCCGAATGCCGTCAAAGCCCCGACCATAATCAAACACGGGCTCTTCGGCACCAGAATTTATATGATCTACCACGACATGCTGCGGAGGTGCTACGCGCCTAACCGGGAGCATTACCGAGCCTACGGCGGACGCGGGATCACCGTCTGCGAAGAATGGCGCACCGATGTAAAGGCATTTGTCGAATGGGCTTATTCGCACGGCTACAGTGACAATCTAACGATAGAACGCGATGACGTTGACGGAAACTATGAGCCGTCGAACTGCCGCTGGATTCCGATGTGTGAGCAGCATCTCAATACACAGCGCACGAAGAAGAAGAGGGCAGCATAATGAACCGCCCTGACATTTACGCAATCATCACCAACAAGATCGTTGCCGACCTTGAAAACGGCGTGAGGCCATGGATGAAGCCATGGAGTGCAGGAAACGCCGCCGAGCGTGTAACAAGGCCACTGCGCCACAATGGCATCCCATACAGCGGCATCAACATCATCTCGCTCTGGCTGGCCGCGGCAGCCCAAGGGTTCGACAATCCGACATGGATGAGCTTCCGGCAGGCGAAGGAACTCGGCGGCAACGTTCGCAAGGGCGAGCATGGATCTTTGGTAGTCTACGCCAATCGGATCACGCGTACCGAGAAAGACGACAACGGCGAAGACGTAGAGCGCGAAATACCGTTCCTCAAGGGGTATACGGTCTTCAATGCCCTACAGTGCGAAGGCTTGCCAGCACAATACACAACGACGGTCTCGCCGCCGGTCACCACGAAGCCTGAGCGAATCGAACACGCAGACGCATTCTTCGCCGCGACCAAGTTTACCATCCGACACGGCGGCAATCGGGCCTACTACGCCGAAGGTTCCGACCACATCCAGATGCCGCCTTTCGAGACGTTCAGAGACGCAGAGAGCTACACCGCAACGCTGGCGCATGAGTCCATTCACGCCACGAAACACAAAGACCGTCTTGACCGTGACATGGGCCGGAAGAGATGGGGCGACGAGGGTTACGCGAAGGAGGAGCTCGTGGCCGAGCTCGGAAGCGCATTCCTCTGCGCCGACCTGAAGATCACGCCCGAGGTTCGCGACGACCACGCATCATATATTGCATCATGGCTTAAGGCATTGAACGACGACAAGCGGCTGATTTTTACGGCAGCGGCGCATGCACAACGAGCAGCGGAATACCTTCACGCCTTACAGCCAAAAGCTTCTCCAGAGCCGACCAGACCAGACGCAAGGGCAGTGGACGCGCCCGAGGCGGTGCCGTCATGAGCAAGCCATCGCCTACAGGGCATCCATCATTCGGACGAGTTCCTCCTTCCGCCTTCAAGGAAGCCATGAACGCTCCGGCAATCGATTGCCATACCATCCTGCGAAAATACGTTCCTGATTTTGGCATTGCCAAGGGTGATGTTGTTGGGCCGGTGAGGAAATATCGGGTGCACGTTACGCGCTCTATGAGTGGATACGAAGAGGCGATCATTAGCGTCGACGCAAAGTCTCAGGAAGAAGCAACCGGAATTGTGTCTGCAATGTCGGAGCGTGATTTCAATTGGCGTGATCAGGGCGACTATTCTCCTGATGGCGGGTTTGAAGTCGAGAACGTTGAGGAAGAATCGTGAAGTCAGATACAGCAAACATCTAACCACCAACGCCGGGCCGAAGCTCGGCAGAAAGCGTAGCCGACATGCCTATTCAAGAGATCGAACTCGGTAATCTCACTCTGTCAGATTTGAACGTCCGCAAGACGCGCACCAAGGCCGACATCGAGGCGATGGCGCAGAGCATCGCAAACGAGGGCCTGATCCATAACCTCGTCGCCCATCCTACCGCATCGGGGAAGCACGCTGTCGTTGTCGGCGGCACACGTCTGGCAGCGCTGCAGCTCCTGCTGGAAGCGGGAAAGATCAACGCCGATTACAAGGTGCCGGTAGAAGTCCGTCCGGCAGACGATGCAAGCCTGCTATCAAGCTCGTTGGCCGAGAACGTTCGGCGCACTCAGATGAATCCGGTCGAGGAATTTAAGGGATATGACGCCTTGCGCCAGCAGGGTCTTTCTACCGAGGAAATCGCCGCGCGTGAAGGCCAAACCGTCCGTCATGTGGAGCAGCGGCTCAAGCTTGCAACCGTGAGCCCAAAGCTGATCGCTTTGGCCTACAAAGGCGAGATGACGATGGCGCAACTGACCGCCTTCACTGTTTCGGACAAGCCGCGCGAGCAAGAAAAGGTTTGGCGTGAACTGCCGGACTGGCAGAAGCAGCAAGGTGATGGGGAGCCGATCCGCGATGCTTTGACCGATAAGCACATTGATGCAGCGCACAGCGCAATCGCCAAGTTCGTCGGCGTAGCTGCATACGAAGCTGCTGGAGGCGAGATAAACCGAGACCTATTTGCCAGCGAAGGCGCCCCCGGTTTCCTGACTAACCCGAAACTCCTCAACCGGCTGGCATACGAGAAGCTCGCCGCCGTTGCCGATCCGATCATGAGCGAGGGCTGGAAATGGGTCGATCAGCGCCATGAGTTCGGGTGGGTAGATGAGAACAAGATGCAGCGGCTCCGGCCATCGCTGACCAAGGAGCAGCAAGCCGAGATCGCTGGATATGCTGCCGAGCAGGAGCGCCTGCTGGAAAGCAGCGAAGGCGACGATGAAGATGGCCTGACTCCAGTCGAGCAGCAGAAATGGGACGACCTTGAAGGGCAGATCGCCGCCGTTCGTGCTGAGGCGGATTTCACGCTGGCGCAGAAAGCCGTGTCCGGTGTCATTGTCACCATAGGCCGGAACGGGCAGCCCGAGATCAAGCGCGGCATGGTCAAGCCGGAAGACGTGAAGGCGGCCAAGAAACTGGACGCACACCAGAAGACCAAGGCAGAGAAGCCCGGCAACGGTGATGAGAAGGCCAAGCCTGAGTTTTCAGCCGCACTTACCGAGGAGCTTACTGCCCACCGCACACTCGCAATGCAGGCCAAGCTTGCCAGCAACCAGAAGGTCGCGATGGCGGCGATAGCCCATGCATTGCTGAACCACGGCGAAGGTTCGGTTCTGCAAATCAGCATCCAGCAGCCGAACCTATCGGTTATCGGGGACGGTCTGGCGAAGCCCCCCGCAGCGAAGGAGCTGGCAGGCGCGATCCGCGAGGCGACTAGAGGCATGCCGAAGGACAGCGCAAAGCAGTTTGCTTGGCTGCTCCAGCAAAGCCCAACCCGCGTCGCCTCGATCATCGCCGCGACCGTGGCCCCTGCGGTCAATGCCGTCGAACGGAAGTTCAACGGTGCCGACCGTCAGGCCGCTGATCAGTTGGCGACCGCGCTGAAGTTGGACGTAAGCCAGTTTTGGTCCGCAACGGCGGAAGGGTTCTTCAGCCGCGTCTCGAAGGATCAGGTGCTAGCCGCCGTTACCGAAGCAGCAGGGGAGGACGCGGCCAAGAAGCTCGTCGGGATGAAGAAGGCCGAGCTTTCTGTAGCGGCAGAGAAAGCCGTCAAGGGGAAGGGTTATCTCCCGGCGATCCTGCAGAACGGCTGAGCGTCATGACCGACCCCAAAATGACTGAGCATGAGGCCGCGACCGCTGATGTTCTGGCCGACGCTACCGCCGCGCTCGCCAACGAGGCTATGCGCCACATCGCTAAGATCTGTGGTGAGCGAACGAACCTGATGCTTGCGATCTCCACGATTGTCACTCATCGCTTCGAGATGCTTTATCGCACCGAGTTCATGAAAGCGATTGATGCGGCAAACAAGCCAAAGCAGGAGGAGATGAAATACGAACAAGTGCTGATGGAACAGTGACAACACATACCATCGATCATTCGGAGAGGCTAGCTAATGGATGAACCACACACCACGCCTGACGGGGTGCATGTCTCGGTCGGCATCGGATTGATGGGCAACACGCCCACGGTCAATCTGCATGTAAGCGACGACGAGGCCGAGATTGCGTGCTTCCTGCCGCCCAAGCTGGCGTGGAGGCTTGCCGCCGATCTAATCGGCAAGAGCATCAGTTTGAAAATGCCGCGTCGCATCGTCCGCGCCTACCGAATCGTCAGGGGAAAGAACGTATGAGCGGACTAGATACCACGGAGAAGCGATGACCGACATACCGCGTAATCATCTCGATCTATACGAGGACAGGCTGTTGATGTTCAGCCAGGTTCCACTCAGCTATGCAAACGCGAGGCAGCTTATGCATCAGGCCCGCCAGTTCCTCACGATGCGGACCACGTTGGAACAGATTGCCAGCGGCGGCAGGTCGAATGTGGATTTCAGCCAATGGGCCAAGCGCATCCTCGATGAGGAAAAGGCCGGGCGGCCAAAGGTGAAAAGGAGATCGAGCCCGCTGGTGAAACTGGAGGTGGCGTCGTGATGGAAGCACAGCTCAGCCTGCTCGACTATGCCACCGCAGCCCGCAACAAAGCCCTGAAAAAGATCGAAGGCAACAACGAGGAATGGATGCGCCTAGGTCTTTTGGTGATTGGCGCGATAGCGTGGGATGTGCCGGAGTTTACCGGGGAAGAACTGCGGGCAAAGATCATTCCATCTATAGGCCAGCCCACGCATCCCAACGCTTGGGGATGCCTGATCGGAATTGCCGTTCGCCGGAAGCTGATATTCGACACAGGGCGCACTCGACGCATGACATCGGCAACCAGCCACGCTCGCAAGACCCCGATCTACCGTTTCGAACCCTAGACCCGCTCAGGCGGGAGAAATGACTATGCGTGCCTTCAGCCGGACAACGAAAAGCTGGTATCGGGATCGATGCCGAGAACCGTGAGAAGGATGATTTTTATCCAACGCCTCCGCACGCCACACAAGCTCTGCTGGCCGTCGAAAAGTTCGAAGGTGGGATATGGGAACCCGCCTGTGGTGATGGCGCGATCAGCAAGGTGCTTGAGGCCGCAGGCTACCCGGTTGTTTCCACTGATTTGGTCGACCGGAGCTACGGGTTCAGCCGGCGCGACTTCTTGATGGAATGGAAGCCTGAGGCCCCCAACATCATCACCAACCCTCCATTCAAACTCGGCATCCAGTTCGTCCGGAAGGCTCTTGAACTCACGACCGGTAAGGTCGCCATACTTGCCCGTTTGGCGTTTCTCGAAGGAGCCGAGCGCCGGGAGCTATACGACAATTCGCCAATTGCAAGAGTATGGGTTTTCTCCAGCCGCGTGACGATGTTCCGCTCAGGCCAAGATACCGGAGGGAGCAGCATGATCGCCTTTGCATGGTTCGTCTGGGACCATTCTTATGCCGGAAAACCGACGATAGGATGGCTATGAGCCAAGTGTTCGAGGTTGCCGACAGGCAGGATCAGGACGGCAACTGGCAGGTCACCAAAGATGGCGACTGGTGCGCTACGTTCCTTGTCGCACGAGATGCCTTCATCTTCAGGGACACGATGAACGGCCTGAAGACACAGCCAGCATCACCTCATGGATCACCACCGACCTGAAAACACTCTTCGCAGATAAACGATTTCTGGGGCAGAGAATAATCAGCTTCTTCACCGCACACGATGCACGGTCCCCGATACGGATCGTCAGCCAGTGGATCAAGCTGGCCGGGAGGCATCGGCAGTCTTTCAGTGCTCACTTCGCCGTATCCCGCTCCGCTGGGGTGTCGCGCAATCGGTAGCTACTCGGCGGCATCCTCTAGTTCATCATCAGCGGGTGTATGCCGGGGAGCTTCGACCACTGGTATTTTTCCGATGATCCGTTCGAGATACCGCCGAGCTCTTCTATCACCCACGCCGCCATACACCTTGACTGATTGCTGGACGAACCGGCGCTTTAGAGCAGTATCTTCTGCAACCAAAAGGCGAGCTATGGTGCCTAAATACCTGTCTTCTTCTGCAATCCGTTCTTCCCGCTTGGGATCGATCTTCTCTTGGCGCTTGGCGATGCGGTCAGCAATCTCTTTCAGCTTCCGTTCATCAGCAAGTTGTTCTTCGGTAAGTCGGTCCAGTTCTTCGCGACGTTGTGCCATTGGCCACCTATACGGCAGGGAGCGCGGGGATCAGGAATATAACTGATTGACCTGGCAGTATGGAAGAGGCAAAAAGACAATTCTGCGCGGTTAAGAGTCGCCCTTGGCGACTCAAGACAGAAAGGGCACAAAACCCCCCGCATGTACCGCTTCGAAGCCAGGTATGTCGGCCGGTCGCAAGGCAAAAGCTCCACCAAGGCCGCTGCGCATAACACGGGCAAACGCACCAACGCTGTTGCTTCAGCTGCCTACCTTTCGCGGTCTGCCATAACGGACGACCGTACCGGCCACACCTGGGATTATTCGCGCCATTTCGGGGGGTCATGGTCGCAACTGATCATGCCGGAAGGGGCGCCGGAATGGTTGAATGACCGCTCGGCCTTGTGGAACCAGATCGAGAAGATCGAGAAGCGCAAAGACTCTATGCTTGCGCCAGACTTCATCATCACGATGCCATGGGAGTTGACCCCTGAACAGCGCAAGGCCGCAATCATCGATTTTGTATGTGACCAGATCGTTAGCAAAGGAAGACCAGCCGATATCGGCATGCATGATTACGGCGAGCCGTGGAACGTCCGCGCCAAAAAGACTGCTGAGAAGGTTAAGGAGTGGGAAGCCGCCGGCATACCCTTCTATAATGAAGATGAGGTTCCGAAAAATGCGACTGGACCGCACATTCTTATCAGGCATGCCAAGAACGGCAATGTGAAGGAATACCTTCTGCATCAGCCGCATACCCACGTCATGACGACCTTCAGAAAGGTCGATCCAACCACTGAGACTGGCTTCTCGAAACACAAGGATACTGTTCAGGATCGGTATTGGCCAGTTGTGGCGGCTCAAGAGTTATCCCGATACAAAGCGGCATGGGCTCGAATAGGCGCAAATGCCCTCGAGGACGCTGGTTATCCTCTCGCCGCAGCTAGGTTCCGTGTTGGTCACTTCAGACTTGATGATCAGCGCAAGAACGCCATTGCGCGCGGCGATATAGAATGGGCGAGACAGCTTGATCGTAAGGCTGAGCCGAAAAAGGGGCCAGTTGCCGCCAAGATGGAACGCGAGGATCGAGGGCATGAGGCCAATGCGATCCGCGACTGGCAGGACATCAAAGACCTCAATCGACTCACGCGTCGCATGGCCGATCGGAAAGCAGAAATCATCCTTCTCAAGGAAAGGATACCGAGGATGGAACCCCAGTTGTCACTTCAGGGACAGAAGCGGCTGATTGAAGAGGGCACGAAGGACCAGGCGGTTGAGATCACGGCCATGAAAGAACGAAAGGCTGAAATAGATCAGCTCATCGCTCAGATCGATCATGACCATCGCAATGCCGAGGAGGAAAAGCGGAAGGAAGCCGCCGGGCGCACCATCGACGCAGACATCAAAAGTCCGCGCGAACGTTACCTTGACGCGCTCGGTCAGCATCGCGGCAGCCACAACACGTTCGATCTGTTGCTATCCGCTGCCCGGATCGAGGCTTCCGATGTTAGGCGCGAACACGATAAGCTGACGATGAAAGCGCACGAGGCGAAAGACCCCGACCAGAAGATCGACATCCTTCTGGTGCGCGACGTCCAGTTCTACGAATACATGGCCTCGGTGGAGGACCGGCTTTCGCATTACAGCCGGTTCAACGAGGGGCGACATCCGCGTCGGGAACTCGACATCAATGACAATCCCATGCCTTTGGCCTCCGAGCTTCATGAACAGAAGGGGCGCGAGTACAGCGAAGAGGCCCTGACGCTCCGGCAGGAACTGCGCGAACGGCGCGAACTTGTCGAAGACAGGTTTCTTTCATCACTCAGCGACCGGCTCGATAACCCGCAACCGGAGCGCGGGGCTGAACGCGGTGATCGTTACCGACCATTGAATGAGCAGCATGACCGGATCGATGATCTTCAGACTCGGCAAGCGGACGTAGACGCCCGTCGGGAAAAAGCAGAAAGCTGGCGCCCCACCGTTGGTAAGGACGAGGTATCACAGCCCGACGCACAAATCAGAGTGGATCTTGAGGCCGGACGAAGCGAAGTGCGCGATGTGCCGCCGCCACGACAAGCGGCTGAATATCTCGATGCCAGACAACAAGACCAGAAGGAACCAGTAGGAGACCGAGACGAGATAACTGACGCCAAGGCAGAAAGCTTTGCTCGCAGAATTCAGGCATACAGGGAGGCCGACCGGGAAGCGGCGATCGAAATTGAAAAGGGAGATGCCGGACGGGAATGATCCCCTCGGGCTGCGGCCTACCTCGGGGGAAGGACAAGAAAGGCCAGAAGATGACGCTGAGCTTTACAGGCAACTCGGCGCTGAGAGGAAGGCCATCTTCGCTGCTGCGGCCGCCGAACTGGCGGTGGCATCACCAGCTGCTCGGCGCATAATCAAAGAACGACGCGCTGCTGCATTGGCGGCTGCAAAACGCAGAGCTAAGTCTGCCGTCGGCTACAGGAAGCGCAACCGCAAGGAAAGAAGGGCTACCCCGCCCGACCGAGTTCGACGAGCGCGCGCAAATGGGGGAGTTGGTCCGGGTAAGGCAAATAAACGGTGACAGGGCCTTTGGCGCGGTGTGTGAAGATCACGGCGAAGCCATCATCCATATTTCTAAAGTCCTGTGGGAGCATCGTGGGCAACTGGGTTACGCCCATATTGAGGCTGTCCGTCATAGTCGTGCCTTGCGGCTGACCGGGACTGTTGCTTCGCTGCCTGCCGCTGCTGATCATGTCACGCCAGGTCTGACCGGTGAGTTTGGAGAAATGCTCGGCAGTGGTTGCGTCCTGCGGAGCGAAGGTAAGCACGGCGCCGGCGTTCGCGAGGAATGTCTCGAATCCATCGCCATAAATACGCTTCGCTTGAGAGATGTCTTGCCAACAGGTGCATAGTTTCAGGCCATATTGCCTCATGAGGGGCATCCGATTTGCCACAACACTGAAACCATCGCCATGATCATCGCGACCAGCGCCAGCCCCTCCGGCCATAGCGGCATATTCATCAAGCAGGAGCATCACCGGAACTTTCCCCGGCTTAGGCTCGATCATCAGTTTTTGCAGAAAGCATGCGACCATCAATCTGAGCCATCCGGAATGGCTGGATAGGCGACGTGGCGGGAGGATCAGGTACACGGTGACGGGCCTATCTCTGACGACCGAAAAGTCAAAAGGCTTCATCGCGAGATTGGCGGCCACCCTCGGGCTATCGAGCCATCTGGTCTGCGTCAGGGCAGTACTTATTACGGACAGCATTTCGCGATTTGCCGGTGTGATGTTGCCATAGCGGGCAAGCTTGGTTTCAAGCGCCGGCCAGTCGTTCTGTTCAGCAACGGCGATCACGCCGGGATAGAGTTTCCCATTGTGTTCGAATGGGGGTTCGTATTTCGGGTCCCGGTCTTCCTCCGGCGTCATTTCCCACAGTTCGAGCTGCCGGGGATCTGTGTTATTCCCTCCACGGATCAGCCTTTGCCAGTTCTTCGTATCGAGCCCGAGCATCTTCCTGACATCGGAGAGCGATCCAGTTTCCGGCATGATCAGCCGCACATACATGATCAACCCGGCGACGAGTTCCTGTGCGGCTTGAGCCCAGTGGGGTTCTCGCGATTCAACCCTAATCAGGGCTTCTGCCAATTCCATCGCGTCATCGGGGAAACTCTCGCCAGTGCTTAGGGCGGCGATCGGATTGTGGCCGTCCGAATCCTCTTCGAATGGAGCCAGCTTGAGTATCAAATTGTCCGCTGCCGCTCTATGGGCAGAGGTCATCTTATGAAGGTCGCCTTTTATGTCGTTTACCAGCAGGCTCCAGCCGGTCAGCTCTGCCAGCACTGGCAGGATAAACCGCATTGTCTTCCCGGAGCCGTTAGGCCCGCACAGGAAGATATGCCTATCATGTGAATAGCGGAGGGGGTCGACGAGGCGAGGGCGGTTCCCCTGCGTCGTCTTATCTGTCTCGAATCCTAGGTAAACACCCCGATTGACCGACCAGATATTTGCCAAAACAGAATTCCGGACCTGCCTGAGTGAAACAGTTCCGGCAATTCAGCGTCAGGTCAACATCACGCTCTTGTCGTCTTCGATCTTGAATATCGGCTGGGCCGTCACCTCAATCCTGTGCCATCGCCGAAGCCATCGCGAGGCAATCCGCGGATGCCAATGCCGGTCACAACAGGATCAACCACCAGCGGCCTCACTCCTCGCAGAAGCAGCAGCAATTTCACCCCCGCCGTGATCATCATCCACCAAGCGAACGCGTTAACGAGGATATAAACAAACTCGTGTGGGTAGCCGAACCGGTGCTTCGACACTGAGAGCACAACACCGACTACAAATCGCAGTGCCGCCCGACAGATCAGTTGCATATCGCGCGGGCCATATGACCTGGCATACCCAATGCACAGCCAATACAAGCCGAACCAGAAAGGCGCCACCGCTCCGGTGAGGAGAAGCTGACGATCGACAAGGCCCTCGAGTTTAGATGGTAGGATCGCCGCCAGCACGATCAGAACCACGCCATGTGAGGCGCGGGTTAGTTCCGCCTGGCGTGGCGGCAATTCCCTAAGAAATTTGAACCAGTCAGCAACAAGGACAAACGGGATCGAAATCAGGATGGCGACGAGTTCACCCATGCGAAAGCACCACTTCACCGTCAATGACGATTGGCGCCCGTATGTCCCGTAGTTCCGCCAGCAGAGCTGCAAACATCGCGTTGCTCAGCCTTAGCGCATCGCGCTCAGCACTGACGTGCGCAAGTGCTTGCAACAGCATTGCCGCCGTGTCGGTCTGAGGCCCGAATTTCGCGAACCACTGAGCCTCTTGTGCCCGCAGAAGCCTGATACGCCTCGTTTCGGCGGTCATGTAGAGCAATAGGTTTCCATAGCAGGCACCGATTGTCGTCAGATAGATGCCCTTGGCGAGAAACGGCATCCCGAGATAGAGACCCCAGCACATCGCAACAACGCAGGCGATCATCAACGCCGTCGTCGGAACGGGATCGGCCGTATCCCCGTCCCTGACCGCCGATTGGTAGCCTATCGCGACCTGCACGATGCCGACGCCAAACAGAAATAGCCAGCCGATGAACAAAAGGGAGGGATGGTGTGGGGGATAGACCAGCATTCCCACCTGGTTGAGGAAGTGATCCCCGATGAAGACCGGCGACTGGAACGCGATCCATAGAGACGCCATCAGCATCCCGAAGCCGCCGCGAACATGCCAGCATTCACACATGGGTTATTCTCCCGGAACCGGTAGGTATCCGTCACCGAATATCCACTTTTTGCACCACCGCTCCATGATCACCTGTGCCGCTATCATGAAGAGCAGAGGAGTCATCCCGACCACAGCGCCGAGGCGATCGAAGAACCCCGTGCCTGCGTACCAGAGAATATTTCCGATGATGCCGACCAATACCGTTGCCCACAGCCAGGTCGAAAAGATGCGGCCGAATTTCTTATAGACACCGGCCAGTACTATGCATTGCACCGCGCTCAGGCCTATCAGTATGACGACCATCACGAACGAAGCGAAGACGAGTGACCGCGGCGCGATGTAGCTGGGAACATCGAGGCCCTGCATTAAGTACGCAAGACCAACCCCATCCTCAGGATGGATGACGCAGTCAACGACAAAGGGGTACAGGATCCAGATTCCGTACAGCACATGTCCAATCCAGCCGACCTCCTTCAGGGCCGTTACCGGCAGTTTGACGTGACGTTCGATCCAGGAGTCCATCGGATTTCCCCTCTATTGTCGGCACCAGAATACATTCGGACTCCACCATCGTACCGCGCATGTGTCTCCACGCTGCGCGGAAGCAGGCGGTACCCATCTAGGGGCGGGAACCGCAGGGATGGGCGGAGCGAATGTCTGCGCCGCCGCTGGCACGATCCTCGCGGGCTCAGGGGTAGGGGTCTGTTCTGTCTTAACCACTGCCGGAAAATAGGGCTGCCGAGAAGGCGGCAGCCGACGACCAGGTGCTGGTTGTACCTGCTCTGAATTCGGCAATCCGTCAGCCCACCCTTGCTGGTATGTCTGCGCATTCGTCGCCGCGACCGTCGTAGAAACGGGGCAGTACAGTTGGCCCTGTTGAACGATGCAGGCGTTGGTCTGGCTGGCGAAGAACGACCCACTACTCGAGGTTGTTGGTGTGCCGCATGCGGCCAGCGCGTTAATCATTGTTCCAAGAAATAGAATGCGCCAGCGCCATATTGACATTGCTTTGATCCCCCGTATCGATATGGGGACGTTAAATCGTATCAGGTGAAAGCACACCGCATCATACGCGACAAACTGAGGGACAAGATCGATGAACGATCTAGCAGCCGTCCGCACTCGCGAAATCGAAATCCCACCGCTGGTACAGTTCACGGGGGATGACGAGCGCTCTAATTTGCTCGCTGTTATCAGACAGCTGGTCGAGAGCTTCAGGGCCGATCGTGGGTTAACTCAGGCTGCATTCGTGGAGATGCTCGGGGTTCCGAGGAGATCCGGAACTTTTAACTCGACGGTGAAAGCGATGAGCCGTTTCGAGAAGAGCGAAGCGAAGTCTCCAGGCTCTACGCTCTATCCTCGCCTGCTTAAACTCTTCCAAAACGACTTGCCGGGTCTCGATATCCTTGATCCAGACCTCTATCCCGACGAAGTAGTGGAATGCGGGCATTATCACAACAGCCATCGCAAGTTTCATGGAATTCGCGACACCAGGTTCTTCGAATTAGCCGAGCAATTGTCCACTCGCTATCTAATTTACAAGAAACCGGTAAACCCCCATTTCAAGGGGATGATCCTCCGGAGCTATGCGCGGTTCCACCCACACAAGTCCGGCGCTATGGTGGCTCTCGAATACCAGAAGATCGTCCTCCATCATAAGGACACAGGCACGACGAACGATACCGACTTTTATATTGGCATATGTACGCGGAAGGACGGCGTGTTAGCCATCATGATGCGTCAGATGCACAATGGCGCCATCAAACACTTCTTCTTCACCCACATTGCCCTGGACTCTACGAGCCAGATGATAACCGGTGCCATGGGCTATGTTGTTGAAACTTGCGACGCCTTCACAGACGGCAGGCTGGCAGTGTCCGGCTGCGCGATCAGCTGTATCCCCGACAGCTACACCCTCGACCAAATTGACGCGCTCAATAACATGGTGCCCGCGAGTGACGTTGACGATGTGATTGCGGCCCACGTCCTGAGGGATCATCCTGTTTGAGGACGAGCTTCACAGACCACGCGAAGTTTGCATCATAACCCTCCGTGTCTGAGGGAAGCGTTTCGTTGGACAGACCATGAGACGAAATCTTCGGGGTGTCCCTCGTCAGGACACCCGCCGCCCGGGCCGCCCGGCTGAGGGTCAATAATCGCCTCGACTCGCTCGAGGGTTCTGCTTACGTTCTTCCTATGGGCGCAAAGAACCCCAACCGGCAACCGAGGCTGAGGGGGCTACGGAACACGCCACCGGGTTGGATACGGCTCGCATCCTGCAACAGCTGCCGCCACAAGGGACCGCTGCCGGTCGATCAGCTTATCCGCAAGTTCGGCGACCTGGCGCTGGTGGAGTTCGCCTTGGTTGGGCTGAAGTGCAGCGCCTGCGGTCACCGCGGCGCTAGCGCGCTGATGCGCAGGCTATGTGAACCCGGATGCCCGAGGCAGCGGCATTGAGGGTGACTATTGGCCCTTTCGTTTATCGAAGATCGTATTTATCTGGCCCACCTGGATCAGTTCCTGGTGCCCAGCGTAGCAACCGCCCGCTTGGGTGACCCTGTACGGGCAACTCGCGCGGCCTCGTGCTTTCACCATATCGACCTTAATGACAAACCAGTCCCTGCCAGGCGGCTCGGTCCGGTAAAAAGTCAGTTCCGGTTCACCAGCAACATCGCGGAGAATCGCACAATCGGCCCGGTGGTCGAGACCATAGAACTTCATCAACTCCTGGATGGCGAGCTTCTTATTCGTGCCGTAATTCGCCCAGCCACGGACCGCCGTGGTGTCGAGGGCAGTCCTTTCGTCGGGCCATGAGGCTACCGCCAGAGGATCTGGCTGATAGTTTTGCTGGCCGCCCAACATGTTGTTGTGAGGCGCTGCACCTGGGACGGCGGCGCGATTCCATGTGTGATTGCTGTGGCTCATCGACGTCCTCCGATGTCGCAATATCGCGAGTACGGCGCTCCAGTGGTTTCGCGCTGGTTTCACCATCCATAACGATCGCGTGAGAAAATTCTCTCTGCGGTCGTCCGATCACTCGGTGCGCAATGGTGAGCCGATTTCAGCGTCTACTGCATAAAATATATGCGCAACGACGCGATAATTTGGTCAGCCCATATGGCCTATCTTTGCTGCAACGCAGCATTGCCCCCGTGAGGGGCAGAGGAGAGGGTCATGCAAACGATCACTGCCGGGACACTCCCGCAGAGACATCTGGACGGAACTAGCAACTGGCTCTCAGAGGTCGGCGTTCGCCTGCGTAGGGCTTGGGCAGACCGGCGCGCGGCACCTCGGGAGATCGTGGCGGACAGGACGCCGCGCCCCTTCGTGCAGGCTGACATCGCCGCGTTCGTCGGGGTGGCGATGCGGCTGGATTAGCACCCCAAATAAAGCAGACGCGCCTCAGGTAGTCGCTGAGGCGCGTCCTTGGTCAATCCGGAAATCACTCGATAGCAAGTCTAATCGTCGGTAACGGCAGATACATAACCACTTTAGCGCGCATTTCCAAGCATCAAATCACGATAATCGTCTCAATTCAGTAGCTAGCTCCCGGGTCATTGGCCCTACTTCAGCACCCGGATGCCGACGTTCCCCACGCCGCGCGCGGCGCGAGCCAACCACTCCGACAGAAAGCACATGGCGATCCCAAGGACGATGAACGGAGCCGCGCCCAACGCCCTAGCCAGATTTGCGCCGCCCGTGGTCATGCGTCCCGCCAGTCGACCAGCTCGGCATGGTCATAGTCGGGGTGCGCCCAATCGCCTCCCCAAGAGAGCCCGAGACCTTTGATGATGAAGCCGCACTCCTGATAGCGCGGATCGTTTCCGTCGGTGACATAGGAGCCATCGGGGTTGAACACCCCCCAGTCGAATGCGCGCGCGGCCGGCGTGCCGTCGGCCATGGTGCAGTTGTGAGGTGATTCGCCGGGACTGGCATTCGACAGGCCATGGGCCTTCGCCACAGCCTGCTCTGGCCCGCTGCGCCAGGTCACGGTGACAGCGACCGTTGACGGCGCGAGCTGGGCGTTGGCCAATTGCAGGAACTGATTGGCCTTCAGCTGAAGATCCGCGACAAGATCGGCAATTCGGCGGTCTGACATCAGCCCTCCTTTAGTTGGGTGCGAAGTATGGCTACCGCGCGCAGAAGCTGCATTCTCTGGCGCGGCAGAAGCGGGCGCTGCGTCTCCTCGAGCCGGCGCAAGGCACAATCGGCGAAGCGCTGCATGTGATCGAGCATCGAGATATCAGCCGCCGCGGCGATGGTGTTTTCGGGGCTGGAGGATCGGCTCGTGCTCAAAGGCGAATGTCCGATATGCCAGCACTGCGGAGCAGGGCTCGCGCAAGGTTCTTGTCACGGATGTTTTTGCCGACGGCGACGCCGCGCTGATTGTCGGGACTCTTGAAGATAGCGTGTTTTCCATGCCGTACCAGTTCGTAACCCGATGCCCTGAGTTTATCTGTGATTTCGCGATAGAGGTTTCCGCTCATTCTTATGGTACGGGCTGGCGGTTGATGTCGTAGCCGTCGATCACGGTCGTGGTCTGTTTCCCTTTCGGGTCTTCGCAGTGATCCTTGCCGTTCGGATATTTGACGCAAATGTCGGGGGCCTGATCGAGAGCCTGCTTCTCCCGTTTATCGAACGGCCAATTCCCCCTGGGGATGGCAAGCCAGAGACCTATGGCTGCAACGATGATAAGAACGCCGATCAACAGCCTTTCGATGATACTGGATTCAATCCACCACCTCATGACTGCCTCCGTATGGCTGGCGCACTCCGCTTCAGATGTTCGGCTGAACAGCTCTACTGGCCGTTTTTTCCGCTTGGATAGGTGTATGTGAAGGTGATGTTGGAAACGGCGGCGCGAAGGCTTTCAACGTCATTGATCGCATCACCTGCGATTTGAGGAAGGATGCCTGATTTAACCAGCAATGCGACTATCTCTTCGACCGTGAACTTGATCAGCATCGGTTCGAGAAGAGCCCACATAGGTTAGGCTCCGGCCGATCCCGTGCCCGGCTGCGCCCCGGTAGACGCAGAGGATGAGCCGTTTCCCGCTTGGGCCTGTTGCCCCAAGATCATCACACGCGCCGTATTCAGGACGACATTTTCGACATCTTGACCGGCTGCCTTCGCGGCGCTCACGACCGAGCCTTCCAATTGAGGAAGGACAGCGGCACCAATCTGGGCAACCGTTTGGCCGGCCAGCGCACCACTGATGGCTGTGCTGATCGCTTGCGCCGCAGCTTGGCCGAGCGGTGATTTCAGATCCTTCGTGACCGTCTGGATACCCAATACAGCCAGCTTCTCGGCATCGGTTTCGGCGCGCCCGAGAAGGTTCTCGGCGCTTGTCACAAGGTCATGCCAAGCAGCCGAAAATTCGCCATGTTCCATCTTGTTTATAGCGCCTTGATCGTCATCCATTTTGGGCTCCTGCTGCTGGGGGTTGCGGAGCCGACTTGATGGTCTCCGTCTGTACGGTTGAGGTGACTGTCTGTGCTGATACGGGTGGAGGGGTTGAATTCCCGGCCATGTCGCCGATGACCTTGTCTTTCGCTGCGCTTCCGACCGATGATCCGAAGAAGAAGCCGATGACGGCTAAGATCGCACCGTTGAGAACACCAAGCAGATAGACGACCGCATCGTGGTTTTTGTCAGGGATGTCGTGAGAAAGAACCCACCAGAGCGCGCCGAAGAATCCGACGATGATCAGAACGGCGAGAAAGATTTGGGAAGAGCATTTAGGCTTAGGCAAGTCCATGATTACCTGCCTACCAAATATCTTCGGCAGGTACAAGTTGTCATTGGTTAACGCCTAGGCCGGCGTCTGATGCACTGCGATGGTTATCGCCGAGCGGATATCCGCCTGCAGATCGCGCCTAAGCTGGTCAATTTTGGTGCTGACGTTCTCGTTTAGCGCATCGGTCTTTCGATTACCGTCCTCGATTTTCTCATGAACGCGCGCAAGGCTTTGCTGGATATCGGCCTTGTTGCAGAAGTTCTCGGTTATGTGGATCTGGAGCTTACCCACGGAAATCTCGGCTTCCTTGATGGCAAGCCGG
>Ga0206934_1166_pt1 | contig 17623 bp, 18 predicted proteins | sample Alteio_BWOrgHeat_16_FD_152932 | JGI IMG/M metagenome (GOLD analysis project Ga0206934, IMG submission 152932) | Enriched cells from forest soil in Barre Woods Harvard Forest LTER site, Petersham, Massachusetts, United States -... | ecosystem: Environmental > Terrestrial > Soil > Temperate forest >...
CGCTCAGCGCCTGCGATTTGCGCTATCCGTATGAAAAGCCGGAAACGCCGCCGCTACCCTCGGCGTGGGATCAATCAGGCGGCGATGAGACGACACCCAATGCCTGGCCCGATAAGCAATGGTGGGCGCAATTCAAATCGCCGGAACTGACGAATTTTATGCAAGAGGCGCTGAGCGCGAATGACGATTTGGCGGCGGCGGTCGATCGTGTGCGCGAGGCGAATGCGCAGGTGATGATTGCCGGGGCGCCGCTCCTGCCGACGGTGGATGCCACCGCCGCAGGCACGCGCAGCACCGCGCCCGACAAATCACGTCCACCCACACGCGCCTATGGCAAAAGCTTTAATGCGGGCGTGACGGCATCGTACGAGCTCGATTTCTGGGGCAAGAACCGCTCAGCGCTCAACGCGCAGGAGGCGCTGCTTTCCGCCAATATTTACGATAAGCAGACGGTGCTGCTCACCGTCACCTCATCGGTTGCGACGACCTATTTCGATTGGCTGGCGACGCGGCAGCGGCTGGATGTCGCGCATGAGAATCTCGCTGTGTCGCAGCGGATGCTGGCGAGTTTGAACCGGCAATTCCAGGGCGGTATCGTAAGCCGTCTTGATGTTGCACAGCAGGAAAATGTCGTTGCCACCGTGCAGGCGGCCATTCCGCCGCTGGAGCTGGAGGCGACACAGGATCGCAATGCGCTGGCGATTCTGCTCGGCCGTATGCCGGAATCGATGCCGGAACCGGAGGGGAAATTCAACGATCTCGCGCTGCCCAAAGTGCCCGCCGGGTTGCCTTCGCAATTGCTCGCACGTCGGCCGGATGTGCTGGAATCTGAAGCCGATCTCGAGAGCGCGCATGCCAGTGTGAATGAGGCGCGTGCGGCGTTTTTCCCGAGCATTTCACTTACCAGTACGCTCGACACGGCAAGCTCAGCGCTCAGTAATTTGCTGAAACCAGGCAGCGTGTTGTTCAGTTATGGCGCGAATCTGACGCAGCCGATTTTTCATGGCGGCGCGCTCAGCGGCCAGCTGGAATTTGCGCATGCGCAGGAAGATGAATATACCGCGAATTATCACAAAGCGATTTTGAACGCCTTCGCCGATACGGAAAATGCACTCGCCGCCTTGCAGCGCACCAAGGAGCAGGATATGGCCGAAGCTCAGGCCGAGAAGGCCGCGAAGGATGCGTTCGCCTTGTCGCAGCGGCAATTCCAGGGCGGCACGATCGATATTCTCACCGAGCTCAACGTGCAGCGCAGCCTGTTTTCGGCCACCGACGCGCGGGTGCAGACGCAGCTGGCGCATCTCAACGCAATTGTCGGCGTGTATAAGGCGCTCGGCGGGGGCTGGGTGAATCACGCAGCGGCGCCGGAGCGACGTTATCCGAGCCTCAAGAAAATGTTCGGCGACTCAGATGCTGAATCGCACGCGGAGTGATGGGCGGCATGACAGAAATCCTCGTCATCAAACACGGCGCGCTGGGGGATATTGTGTTGGCGACCGCAGCCTTCGCAGCCATTCGCAAGCAGCATGCGGATGCGCGGATTTCAGTGCTCACCAGCAAACCTTACGCCGCATTACTGGCGCAAAGCCCGTATTTCGATGCGGTGCTGGTCGATGAAAAACCGAAACTTTGGCAATTGAGCAAGTTGCGCCGCCTGCGCCAGTTACTAAATAGCCAGCAATGGGAATGGATTTACGATCTGCAGAATTCGTCGCGCACGCGGCGCTATCCGGCGCTGCTGGCGCAACCATGGCCAAAAATCAGCGGTGCGACGCCGCATATCACCCATCCGCGACCGGCATATGACACGACGATTCACGCCTTCGCCAATCTCGAGGCGCAGCTGGCCTCGGCCGGCATCGCGATGGGTAGTCGCCCGGATGTGGCATGGTTGAAGGCGGATACGCCCACCATCGCAAAACCTTATGCCCTGCTCGTGCCCGGCGGCGCGGCGCACCGTCCCGAAAAGCGCTGGCCGCACTATGCCGCGCTGGCGCAACGCATCGCCGAACAAGGCATGACGCCAGTGCTGCTCGGCACGAAAGCGGAAGAAACTGTGCTTGCTGAAATTGTGGTGCAAGTGCCGCAAGCCGTGAATCTTTGCGGCCAAACCAGCATCGCACAACTGGCGGAACTGGCACGCGGCGCGGCGCTCGCGATTGGTAACGATACGGGGCCGATGCATGTGATCGCGGCTGCCAATTGCCCCAGCACGGTGCTGTTCTCCTCGGCCTCCGACCCCGTACGCGCCGCACCGATGGGGGCCTCCGTCACCGTCCGCCGTGCGGAGAATTTAGCGGATTTATCGGTGGAGTCGGTGCTCGCCAGCTTGACAGGGCGCGCATAACCATCCATTTTGTCATCCCCACATAGGCGGGGATCCAGCCCAAGAAATAACCGCGACGAAGACTCGCCGCACTGGATTCCCGCCTACGCGGGAATGACAACCGGAGAATACAATGTCTAACGCCCTAGCTTCTGAAAAAACGATCATCGTTACGCTACCGGATGGTTCCGCGCGCGAATATGCGGCGGGGGTGACGGGGGAGGAAGTGGCGGCATCGATCGGCGCAGGCTTAGCCAAAGCGGCGTTGGCGATGAAGATCGATGGCGTGCAGCGCGACCTATACGCGCCGATTGAAACGGATGCAAAGCTGCAGATTTTGACCAGCAAAGACGCTGAAGGGCTCGATGTGATGCGCCACACCATCACTGCGCAATTGCTGGCGCGAGCGGTGAAAATTTTATATCCGAGCGCGAAGCTGGCGATTGGGCCGACGATTGAATCGGGGTTTTATTACGATATCGAACTCGACACGCCGCTAACGCCGGATGATCTGCCAAAAATCGAAGCGAAGATGCGCGAATTGCTGGCGCAACCGAATGCGGTGAAGCGTGAGATTTGGAAACGCAGCGACGCTATCGCCATGTTTGAATCGCGTGGGGAAAATTACAAGGCGGAAATTATTCGTACTGCGCCGAATGAAGCGGTGGGTTTTGATACGCCGAAAGACCATGTGTCGCTCTATCGTCAGGGCGAAGGCGACGATGCGTTTATCGATTTGTGCTTTGGGCCCCATGTGCCGAGTTTTTCGAAGATCACCGGCGCGTTCAAGCTGACGCGGGTGAGCGGTGCCTATTGGCGCGGTGACGCGAAAAACAAAGGGCTGCAGCGCATTTATGGGCTGGCATTTGCCAATGAAAAAGACCTCACAGCCTATTTGGTGATGCTCGAGGAAGCGGAGAAGCGCGACCACCGCCGCTTGGGGCGTGAACTTGATTTGTTCCACATTCAGGAAGAGGCGGTGGGGCAGGTTTTCTGGCACGATAAGGGTTGGACGCTGTATCGCGCGCTGGAGCAATATATTCGCACGAAATTGCAGGCGAATAATTATATCGAGGTGAAGACGCCGATTCTCGTCGACCGTATTTTATGGGAGAAATCGGGGCATTGGGAGAAGTTCCAGGAACATATGTTCACCAGCGTGTCGGAAGAAAAAACGCTCGCGATCAAGCCGATGAATTGCCCATGCCATGTGCAGATTTTCAATCAGGGCATCACCAGCTATCGCGATTTGCCGCTGCGGATGGCGGAGTTCGGCTCGTGCCATCGTAATGAGCCGTCGGGCGCGCTGCATGGGCTGATGCGCGTGCGCGGCTTCACGCAGGATGACGCACATATTTTCTGCACCGAAGATCAAATCACGAGCGAGACGGTGGCATTTTGTGATTTGCTGAAGGAAGTCTATCGCGATTTAGGCTTCACCGAAATCAAAGTAAAATTCTCCGATCGGCCGGAACGTCGCGCGGGAACGGATGCGACCTGGGACAAGGCCGAGGGTGCGTTGAAAGATGCTGTGAATGCGGCGGGGCTTGAGTGGACGCTGAACCCGGGTGAGGGCGCGTTCTACGGGCCGAAACTGGAGTTCGTGTTGCGCGATGCGATTGGCCGCGACTGGCAGTGTGGCACGCTGCAGGTTGATTTCGTGCTGCCCGAGCGCCTCGATGCCAATTATATCGGTGAGGATGGCGCGAAACATCGCCCAGTAATGCTACATCGCGCGATTTTGGGCTCGTTCGAGCGGTTTATCGGTATTCTGATTGAGCAATATGCGGGCAAATTTCCGCTCTGGATGACGCCGCAGCAGGCGGTGGTGTGTAGCATCACCAACGAGTTCGATGCGTATGGTTCGGAAGTGTATGATGCGCTGCGTGCCGCAGGTATCCGCGTGAAATTCGATAATCGTGCGGAGAAAATCAACTACAAAGTGCGCGATCATTCCTTGCAGAAAATCCCGTTCATTGTGGCGGTCGGTGGCCGGGATGCGGAAGCCCGCACGGTGGCGCTGCGCCGCTTGGGTTCGGAAAAGCAAGAGATACTCCCGCTTGACGAGGCAGTAGCAACCCTAGTAAAGGAATGCGCGCTGCCTCAATAGCAGATCACCTTACGGAGCCACGAAGCATGAGCATGAACAATGAGTCTTAAAGAAAAACGCGGGCCAGAGCCGCGCGTGAATCGCGAAATTACTTCGGATAAAATTCGACTCATTGGTGCCGATGCGCAGATGATTGGCGTTGTAACGGTGCGCGAAGGCTTGGCCGCTGCTGAAGCCGCTGGACTCGACCTCGTAGAAATCGTGCCGGATGCTGAACCGCCGGTGTGCAAAATCCTCGATTACGGTAAATATCGCTTCGCTGAGCAGAAGAAAATGCAGGAGCAGCGCAAGAAACAGAAAGTGGTGCAGATCAAGGAAATCAAGCTGCGCCCGAATATCGATAAGCATGATCTCGAAATCAAGCTGAAGCAGGTGGAAAAATTCCTCGGCGAAGGCGATAAGGTGAAATTTACCCTGCGTTTCCGTGGCCGCGAAATGGCGCATCAGGAACTGGGTCTGGCGATTCTCACCAAAGTGCGCGAAACGCTGGGCGAGAAAATCAAGATCGACAATGAACCGCGCGTCGAAGGCCGCCAGGCCGTGATGCTGGTTTCGCCTGCGAAGCACTAGCAAGGCATTGCCTAGATAAGCTGCGAATCTTTATCGTTTTTTTATAATTTTTAGATGCTAAAGAACGCCAAAACAACTTGGCAAAATTGCATATAAGGATTAGAAGCGGCCATAAGTGATTTAAAATCTTATGGAGAGTTTTGTATGACACGCATTTCGCACACTTGCCTGCTTTCTGCCCTCTTGCTGGGCGCTGCCATGCCTGTCGCGTATGCGCAGGAAGTGAATAGTACTGCCTCGCCCGACGAAGTCATTCGCGCCGAAACGGCCGCGCATCCGGATGTTTCGGTGAAGGTCGATACGATTACTCCGGTCGATCCAGCTAGGGCAGCGATTACGCCACCAGTAACCACAACCACGGTAACGATTCCGCCGCACACTTATGTACCGCAAGGCGCGCCGAGCATTTCAGTCATTGATCCGGCGAATTATCAGCCCGTCACTGATCCGCAATCGCAGCTCGTCTATATCAGCGGTGGCATCGGTGAAGGCGAAGCAGCTTATTTCCGCGCACTGAAAGATGATTACACGTTCAAGGAATTGATCGCCGATAAGGAAGGTCATCTGCTCAGCAGCGCGATTGTGACGATCGAAGGCGCGAAAGGCCAAATCAACGCGACGCTGAACAATGTTGGTCCGTTTGTGCTGGTGAAACTGCCAGCGGGAAAATATAAAATCGTCACCACCGTGAATGGCACGGATGTGGCGCGCAACGTCGTCATCAAGTCGGGAAAACTGACGGCGGTTGACGTACGATTCTAACGGATTACCACAGGTAGCAATCCCGGCTGGCCTTGCGTCACCGGGATTTTGCTATAGATTTGCATCATTCAAACTTCAGAGGATTCGCCATGTTAAAAGGAAAAGTTGCTATCGTCACCGGGTCCACCAGCGGCATTGGTTTGGGCATTGCCCAGGCGCTTGCGAAAGAGGGCGCGAATGTGGTCATCAACGGTTTCGGTGATGCGGCGGCGATTGAAAAAGAGCGCGCGAATTTAGAGACGACCTATGGCATCAAAGCGCTTTATTCGGGTGCGGATGTGACCAAGTCGGCAGATGTTGCGGCGATGGTGAAATTGGCAGAAGATAAATTGGGCGGGCTCGATATTCTCGTGAATAATGCCGGCATTCAGTTCGTTTCGCGCGTTGAAGCATTTCCGGAAGATAAATGGGATGCGATTCTCGGCACCAATCTATCGAGCGCATTCTACGCGGTGAAAGCGGCGCTGCCGGGTATGCAGAAACGAAATTTCGGGCGTATCATCAATATCGCCTCGGCGCATGGGCTGGTTGGCTCGCCGGAGAAAGTGGCGTATGTCGCCGCAAAACACGGCATTGTCGGCCTCACCAAAGTGGTGGCGCTCGAGAATGCGAAACAGCAAATCACCTGCAACGCGATCTGCCCCGGTTGGGTGCTGACGCCGCTGGTGCAAAAACAAATCGATGACCGCTCGAAAAAAGAAGGCATTTCCGTCGAAGAAGCATCGAACGATTTGCTGAAGGAAAAACAACCGTCGATGCGCTTCGTGCAGCCGGCAGAAGTGGCGGCGCTGGTGGTTTATCTCTGCAGCGATGCGGCGAATGCGATTACCGGTACGACCGTTTCAATCGATGGCGGATGGACGGCGGAGTAATTAAAGCACCGCTTTTGCCTCAGGCAGCTCGTGGAGCAGGCCCATTTTCTTGGCTTTTTTCAATTTGCGGATGATCATGTCGCGCTTCAGTAGCGAGATATGGTCGACGAACACGATGCCATCGGTGTGGTCGATTTCGTGCTGCAAACAGGTGGCGAGCAGCCCATCGGCGGTGATTTCCTGTGGCGCGCCATGCTCGTCGAGATAGCGCACGGTCACGCCTTTGGGGCGTGTGACTTCCGAAAACTGGTCGGGGAATGACAGGCAGCCTTCGGTGTAAACGGACGGCTCGGGATCTTTCTTCACGATTTTCGCATTAACGAATTTCATTGGATGGTAGCTGCCGTCGCGGCGTGCGATATCGACCACGATGCAACGCTTATGTACGCCGACCTGCACGGCGGCGAGGCCGATGCCGTCGTTGGCGTACATGGTCTCCAACATATCGTCGAGCAATTGGCGAATGGCGTCATCCACCACTTCGACATCTTTCGAAGCAATGTTAAGGCGCTTATCCGGCGCGATCACGAGTGGTAAAACAGCCATAAGCCTAAAATATGCCAGAAACGGGTGGAATTCAAGCCTTGCAAGCGGCGCGCAGGCGTTTGAGCGATTCTTCCTTGCCCAGAATCGCCATCGCATCGGGGATGTCGGGGCCACTCATCGCGCCGACAATCGCGGCGCGGGCGGGCGGCATCACTTCACCGATCTTCTTCTCTGCAAGGGTGGCAGCCTCAGTGAGCGCAGTTTTGACGGATTCGGCAGTCCAGGGTTCATCGAGATTTTCCAGCGCGTCGAGCAGCGGTGGCAGGTTCGCGCCGAATTTAGCGAGGGTGGTTTGTGCTTTTTCGTCGTAGGTCGTGGGTGCCTGCAGGTAAAACCCGAGCTGCGCTTTCAGTTCGATAAGGGTGCTAGCTTTGGATTTAACGCTTTCGATGGCGCGGGCATAAACGGCATCGACGCCGATCAGCGCTGCCAACTCCGCAGCATCGCGGTTGCGCATATAATACGCGTTGACGTGGTTTAGCTTGGCGAAATCGAGGCGCGCGGGCGACTGGCCGATGCCCTCGAGCGAGAACCATTCGATGGCCTGCGCGTCGGTGAAAATTTCGTCGTCACCATGCGCCCAGCCGAGACGGATGAGGTAGTTGCGCATCGCTTCGGGGAGGTAACCCATATCCGCATATTCGGTGGTGCTGGCGGCGCCTTTGCGCTTCGATAGTTTTTTGCCACCTTCATCGTGGATGAGAGGGATGTGGGCGAAAACGGGCACTTCCCAGCCCATGGCTTTGTAGAGCACCATCTGGCGGCCGGCATTGTTGAGATGGTCATCGCCGCGGATGATGTGGGTGACGCCCATATCGTGGTCGTCGACGACGACGGCGTGCATATAAGTCGGCGAACCGTCGGAGCGGAGGATCACGAAATCATCGAGCTCAGCCGCGGCAAAATGGACATCGCCTTGCACTTTGTCGTGGACGATCACTTCGCCTTCAAGCGGGGCTTTGATGCGGATGGAGGGGCGCACATCGGACGGAGTTTGGCTCGGCGATGCGTCGCGCCACTGGCGGTTATAGCGGAATTGCTGGCCCTCAGCCTCGGCGGCTTTGCGCTGGGCGGCGAGTTCTTCGGCGGTGGTGTAGCAATAATAGGCTTTACCACGATCGACGAGTTCTTCGGCCACTTCGCGGTGACGGGCTTCGCGCGCGGATTGAAAAATTGCGTCGCCATCCCACGATAGGCCGAGCCAATTGAGGCCGTCGAGCAGGGCTTGCGTGGCTTCGGGTGTGCTGCGCGCTTTGTCAGTATCCTCGATGCGCAGCTTGAACTGGCCGCCGTGATGGCGCGCGAAAAGATAGTTGAACAGCGCAGTGCGCGCGCCGCCGATATGCAGCATGCCGGTGGGTGAAGGTGCGAAGCGGGTGATAACGGTCATAATTGCTCGAATTTTGTGAGGAATCCTCCCATAATCCGTTTATCCACGTTTGCCCATAGAATTTCTCGAATCAGCTGCTATTTTCGCGCGATGATAAAACTGACGCATTACTGGAAGCTGGATGCGCGGCGGCATATTTTCTGGCTGCCCGCGGTGTTTGCGATGGGGATCGCGATTTATTTCGCCCTGCCGGATGAGCCGAGCCTGTGGTTGGTGGGCGCGCTGAATGTGGGTGCGCTGGTGGCGCTGGTGATGCTGTGGCGGCACAAATTGTTTCGCACCATCTGCGGGCTGTTGCTGGCGGTGACGCTGGCGATGCTGTGGTCGAGCTATCAAACGCAATCGGTGCAGCTGGTGGTGGTGAGCGAAGCCATGAAACCACAAATGGTGCGCGGGGTGATTCGCAATATCGAGCGCACGCCGGATGGCTATCGGTTGACGCTGAGTGATGTGTCGATGGCGCAGTTAGCGCCAGAGGAAACACCGGCGCGGATTCGGATTTCGATGCGGCCGAAACGTGGAGAATTCACTGAACTGCCGCCGATCGGCACGCCGGTGGAATTGATGGCGGGGCTGCTGCCGCCGATGGGCCCGGCGCTGCCCGGCGGGTTCGATTTCGGGCGGTTTTTCTATTTCAACGGCATCGGCGCGGTGGGGTTTGGTTTGCCGCCGCTGCATGTGCTGGAGAAACCGCCCGCGACCCATACGTTCGAGCGTATCCGCGATGATTTTTGGAGTTGGCGCAGTAATCTCACGGATGCGATTTTGCGTGACTGGGGACAGGATCGCGGGCCGATCATTGCGGGGTTTATCACCGGCGATATCCGTGCGCTGCCGGAGGCGGATTTCAACATTCTACGCGCGAGCAACCTGTACCATATTGTGGCGATTTCGGGCGAGCATATGATGGTGATCTCAGGCGTGGTGTTCCTGCTGCTGCGCTGGTTCACGCTGATGCTGCCGGGCGGACTACGCTATCGGCCGCAGATGAAAACGGTTGCGGCGGTGCTGACGCTGATCATTGTGTCGGTCTATGTGTTTGTCACGGGCCTCCCGGTTTCCGCCATTCGCGCGTATTTGATGATTGCGCTGGTGCTCATCTCGATCATCATCGGGCGGCAGACGCAGCCGATGCGCTCGCTGTTCATCGCGGCGTTGATTATGCTGGTGCTGACGCCTGCTGATTTGTTCGATCCGGGGTTTCAGCTCTCCTTCTCGGCGACGATTGCGCTGATTGCGTTGATTGAATATCGCAACCGCAATTTGATTCGCAGCGAGATGCCACGCTGGCAGCAATGGCGCGTGCATTTGGGCACGGTGCTGCTGGCGTCGCTGGTGGCCGAGCTGGCGACGACGCCGTTTGTGCTCAGCCAGTTCAATACGATTTCAATTTATGGGATTGCGGCGAACACAGTGGCCACACCGCTGGTGAGTTTTTTCTTGATGCCGCTCGTCGCGCTGTTTTTCCTGATGCTGCCGTTAGGGTTGACCCATTGGGTGCTGTGGCTGATGGATCGCGGCATCGCGGCGCTGATGTGGATTGCCAATACGACGGGCAATTGGCCGCATGCGCTGCTGGCGTTCCCCAGCCCGCCGGAATGGGCGGTGGCGATGTTTGCGTTGGGACTGTTGTGGCTTTGCATTTGGCAGGCGCGCTGGCGCTATTGGGCGCTGCCCTTCATGGCGGTGGCGCTCGTTAGCCCGCTGTTCGTGCGGCCGCCGGATGTGCTGATTGGTGCGCAGCTGAAGCAGATCGCGTTTCGCAGTGATCATGGCTATTTGCTGGCGCGCGGGCGCACTACGTCGCTACTGCCGAAAATCTGGGCCAATGGGGTGGGGGAAGTTGCGTTTGAAACGCCAGCAGAAGATGATGCCGCATGGCGCTGCGACCCGCTTGGCTGCGTGGCGAATGTGCGCGGTGGGCATCGCGTCGCGTTTTTACAAAATGCCGTTGCGGCGCAGGATGATTGTGCGCTTGCCGATTTACTGGTGACAATGAGTAACGGCATCATCTGCCCCGATAAAACCGTGATCGATGGCGATGCACTCGCGCGTGGCGGTATTCATGCCGTGTGGTTTGAGAAAGATGGTATGCGGATTAAAGCCGCGAGTAGTTGGCAGAAACATCGGCCGTGGAGCGCGATGGCGAGTGAGTAGGTAGCATGCACTGGCTGTCACCCCGCACTTGTTGCGGGGTCTGTCTTAGTTAACTTTGCAAGATATATTTGGAAAGTCGGATCCCGCAACGAGTGCGGGATGACAGGCGTGAGTTCGTGGCAATTGCTAGAGAATCTCAATCACCGTCTGCGCATCCACTTGCGCGAGCACATCGAGCAGATCATGTTTTTTAAGCGCGATGCAACCTTCCGTCGCGCGGCCGCTATCATGCATCGCATGCAGGAAAATCGCACTGCCGAGGCCGGGGATGGGCGGGCTATCGTTATAGCCGATGGGGATAATCAAATCATAGACATGATCAGTGCGCCAAAGCTTCTCGTGCGAGGCGGGGAAGGGCAGCTGCACCGGGTGATTATACTCGGGATGGGCGGAGTCATCACACCAGCCATCGGTCCAGGAAAGCGGAATGAGATGCAGCCCCGTACGCGGTGGCAGGGGAATGAAATTTGGATGATAATAGCACATGCGCAATGGATAACGGCCGCGGGGGGTACAGCCATCGCCCTCGCGCTTGTCGGTGGCGGCGATGAGGCCGCCTTTGCCTATCACGGCGGGATAAATGATGCCCCCTGCTTCGAGTGCATTCGCGTTGCGCAGGGTGATGGTTTTGAGCATTTAAAAATCCACATCCATATAATGCGCCGGTGGGCGGAAACCTTGGATCCGGTCGTCGAGCAGATCGCGGAAGGCGGGGCGGCATTTGATCAGCGAATACCATTCTTTCACGTTGGGGAACTGCTCCCACGCCACATCGCCGAGATAATCGAGGCAGGAAAGATGTGACGCGGCGGTAATGTCGGCGAGCGTCAGGTAATCGCCCGCGAGCCAGTTGCGCGTTTGCAGCAGGTAGGAAAGATATTCGAGATGATAGAGGATGTTTTTCTTGCCCGCGCGAATCGCGTCGGCGGAAGGGTCGCCATAGCCCATCAATCGTTTGTAAATTTTCTCGAACAGTACGAGCTGCGTCACTTCACGGTCGAATTTCGCATCGAACCAGTCGGTGAGGCGGCGCACTTCCGCCCGCTCGAGTGCGGAGTTGCCGAAGAATTGCACATCGGGATACATCTCGTCGAGAAATTCCGCAATCGCATAGGCGCTGACGATAATCTGCTGTTGCGAGGTGACCAGCACCGGCACTTCCCCCGCCGGGTTGAGCGCGAAAAAATTCACATCACGCAGCCAGAAATCCTCGTTCTGCAGCGCGTGCGGGATATTTTTCTCACGCAACATCAGCCGGATTTTACGGCAGGTGGGTAGCAGGGGTGAATGGTGCAGCGTGAGCATTTCACGATGCTATGCAAATTATCCATTCGGCGCAAGTGCGCGACGTAAAGATTTATGCTTCCTGGCTCGCGATCAACCCCACCGTCACCATCAAGCTGCCTAGTAGCAGCAGAATCCACACGCCCGGCGCGTGGGCGGTGAGGCAGAGGGCGATAGTGGTGAATGCGGCCACTGGCGTGTATGCCACCGCCGCGACGCGTAATGCCGGTGCGAATTCGAGATTCAGGTTGAGGATGCGGCTGACAATGAGGCCGACGAGCGCGAGCGCCATCAGCATGATCAGGCGCAGCACATAGGCGACGAGCGCAAACATTAGCCACATGGGGATGCCGATCATCAGATCGAGCTTCCATAAATTTTGATGCAACCAATCCAGACTGCGATGGGCGCTATCCATCACCAGCGCGCGGTTGATGATCAGTGGCGCGCTCGACTTGGTGGTGATTTTTTCGTACGGATAAACCCGCACTTCGGCCTTATCGTCGGATTTGATATAGATCTCATGCGCGGCGATCAGCACCGGGGTTGCCATATTATGCATGGTGGTGGCGCCGGTGGTGTCGATGGTGGCCCAGGGGTAATCAGTCGACTGGCCCACGCCCGCTTTGCTGATGGTGATGTTCACGATATAGGGCTGCTTGGCTTTCACTTGCAGCGTGCCGTTTTGCAGCGTCATCACCGGCATCTGCTGCGCCTGGCTCAGGATGAATTGATCGACCAGCGGTGCCTTACCATCCTGCGGGTCGAAAAACATGCGCTGCAAAAACGAAGCACCCACGATGACAATCACCGCGCTCGTCACCAGCACCAGCAGAAAGCTATAGAACAAATACAAACCCTGTTGCGGTTCGCGCGCGGTGCGATAGGTGGCGGGGCAGAAAAACGCGCCGATGAAAATACGCAATGGATTCATCATGCCTCCCTCACGCGCTGATGTAACGGGCGAGCAGTTCGGGCAGGGCGCTATCGAGCGTGCGTGGCGTGATGCCCATATGGCGCAAGGTGAGCGCGCCGGTTTGCACCACACTATCGATGCCGAGCATGCGCACCTGATCACGCGTGATGGCGGGTTTCAGCGGCAGTAATTCACAGATCCGGCCCATCAGTGAAGCGATGCATGAGGGAATGCTGACGAGGCAGAATTTGCGTTTGATAACCGTGCGCATTTTCTCCAGCAGCTGGCGGAAGCTGAGCACCTCGTCGCCTGCGAGTTCATACGTATTACCGGCGCATTTCACATCGGTTGCGGCCTGGAAAACAGCCTGCGCCACATCGCTCACCAGCACCGGCTGGAATTTGGTTTTGCCGCCGCCGATCAGCGGCAAAGCGGGGGCGATCATGCTCATACGGCCGAAGCGTTGGAAGAAGCCATCCTCGGGCCCGACGATCAGCGATGGACGCAGAATCACCGCATTGGGGAATGCGCTGCGCACGGCATCTTCACCCGATTTTTTCGTTTCCGCATAGCGGGCTGCACCGCGACCAGCGCCGAGCGCTGAAATCTGCACGAAGCTTTTGGCATCTGCTTTCACCGCTTCTTCTGCAATCACTTTGGCTCCTGCGATATTGATGTTGGTGAATTTCTGCCGCCCGCACTCCGCCAGGATGCTCACGAGATTCACCACCGCATCGGACCCGGCGAGCTTGTTACGCAGCGTGTCGGGCCGCGTGATATCGGCATAATCGACGACGATCTGGCCTGGGTAACCCGCCGTTTTGAGGAATTCCGCCGCCACCGTATCGCGGCACAGCACGCGCACGCGCCAGCCAGCGCCCGCGAAATGTTTCACCGTATGCCGCCCGACAAAGCCCGAACCGCCGACCAACGTGACCAATGGATAATGCATAGTCCCTCGAAACACAGAATGAATTTTCACCACTCCTAGCATCGCGTGCGAAATAATCAAATCGCTTGTCGCATTGCGGCACTTGGCGAATTTGTTTGCGGCATTGACAGCACCGTTTGATGCATTTATAGCAGCACCCCTGTCCTGAAGTGCCCAGGTGGCGGAATTGGTAGACGCACTAGCTTCAGGTGCTAGCGCCGCGAGGCGTGCTGGTTCGAGTCCAGTCCTGGGCACCAGAGGGTTATATCAAAACCCTCCATACCATCTCAAAATTCGTTGAAAAATGGCTGATTTGCTTGTAATGAGAGCAAGCAGTCATCGCAGGTCGTCTCATGATGCCTCATCGTCGGCTGGGTACAAATCTGGGTACGATCTCGGGTATAGGAGGTAAGATGCATCTTTCCGACAAGGCCATCAAAAACGCCAAACCAGCCGATAAAATATATCGCCTCAAGGATGGCGACGGTCTCTACCTGCAAGTCGACCCCAGCGGAAAGAAGAAATGGCGCTTCCGCTACTTCCACCTTGGCAAAGAAAACATGGTTGCCCTTGGTGGCTATCCTGAAGTGTCTCTAGCTGAAGCAAGGCAGAAGCGGCTTGATACTAGGAAGCAGGTCATTGCAGGTGCTGACCCCAGCGCGAAGAAGAAACATGACAAGCGGATGGCCAAGTTCAATGCCGACAACTCCTTCGGCGCGGTCGCCTTGGAATGGTTCGAGACGAACAAAGGCAAATGGACAGCAGACCATGCTGCCCGCCTGTGGCGACGCATTGAGGCAAATATCTTGCCCGCCCTTGGCGATCGCCCTATCTCTGAAATCAAGTCGCTGGAACTACTCGACACTATTCGGGTGATTGAAAAGCGGGGAGCTACAGAGCTATCGCACCGCTTATTACAAACCTGCGCCAATATCTTCCGTTTTGCTGTTCTTACCAGCCGAGCCCAATACAATCCAACCCTCGATCTACGCGGTGCGCTGGTGCCGCATAAGGCAGTTAATCATCCGACGATCAAAGCGGGTGAAATACCGAAGTTCCTGCGCTCGTTGGATGAGGTTGATGCGAGCGACCAAAACAAACTGGCGATGCGTCTCCTGATGCTTACTTTCGTCCGCACGGGCGAACTACGCCAGGCCAAATGGGAGGATATAGATTTCAAGGCTAAAGAATGGCGATTGCCAGCTCACACGACCAAGATGAAAGAACTTCATATTGTTCCCCTATCTGTCCAAGCCATAGCGTGTCTAGAAAAACTGGGGGAGCTGACTGGATGGAGTAAGCTGCTCGTTCCCTCGCAACAACGCAGAAAACATTCTGTAATGAGCGAGAACACCCTCAATGCCATCATTCACAAGATGGGTTATAAGGGGCAATTAGTTGGGCATGGTTTCCGTGCCCTAGCATCGACTACTCTGAATGAGAATGGGTTTCGACCCGACGTCATTGAACGTCAATTGGCTCATGCTGAGCGGAACAAGATTAGAGCGGCTTATAATCGAGCAGAATATTTGCCGGAACGCCGCGAAATGATGGATTGGTGGGGAGACTACGTAGAGGACAATAAAGCCGCCTACACAAAGGTTCTACCCCTTAAGCGTGCCGGTCGATGAGCGGCATACTTTCAGGCCTCCGTGTTGAAACCGGAGAGCAGCGCGCAGAGAGGGAGCGTGAAGAGCTTGTGCAGCAGCTTGGTGCAGAGACCTTCTTGGTTGCCCTGAGTAAGCTGAATGCGCCACAGCATAAAAAAGATTTTGTGACCAGATTTGTAAATGAGGTCATCGAAGACCACAGAAATTTCATCGTGGAGTATATTGACGATTGGCCGATTGGCGAATTTCAGATTCTAGCGCGAGAGATGGAAGAGACTACAAGATTATCAGCTATGCTCAACAAAATACGAGGTCTCAGAGATGGCAATCTAGCTAAAGCAAAAGAGAAGAGACATGCGTTGTCGCAGCAGAAAATTGAAACCTTGAGACAAGCTTTAGAAAAATATTTTCAAGATAATCCTACTCATAAAAATAAGCATGCTTGGCGTCACTTTGTGCATGTGGAGCGAAACATGTTTGGCTATAATAGTGAAGATCATCTCCGTAAGCAGATTGATAGGCTGCGCAAGAATAGGCTTTAAACTTTTTAGGGTTTTCGTTGATCAAGTTCTGCCAACCATTGGCTTACATCTTCAGCGCGCCAAGCTGTCACTCGCTTGGATAATTTTATAGGGCTAGGAAATCTTTTGTCTTTTACCATACGCCAGAGAGTGGCGGCTGAAAAAGGTAGCTCTTCAAGCAAAACGCTTTGTCTGATGAAGCCTTTTGAAGGGAGTTTATATACTAGGTCGTTCATTTCTTCGCTCCTTTTATTGGAATAAAGAGCCTACGAAGCTTATGAGACTACGTGGAGTGCATTATTGGAGTTGCTGGCCAAGAAATCCAAAAAAGATTCCCTAAAATGATCATCCCGAGATAACTTTTTGCTGTGACGTTTTATCGAGATGGCCCTCGCGAGAGTTGAATGGGGGGCTGGGGGGAAGGGGGAGTGTGTATGAGCGCAGGCGATTCAGTAGAGCACAGAGCAGCCAAGAGTGCTAACCTCATGCAGGCCAATCGACCTCTCAACGTACTGAAACGCTGGTTGTTGGTGGTTACGCGCGCGAGGAAACTATTCCAAGAACGCCTCAACGTCGGGGATGCGGGTGAAGGCAATTTTGCTACCGGAGAAGGTTCGACCCTGTGAGGGGAGCATGCCAACCAGTAACGAGTCACGTCCGAACTTGTGGTTTATGGTATCGAGCGCCCGTGAAATCTTTTCCGCGCGTACAGCTAGTCATCTTTCGCATGCATGAAAAAGCAACATGCCAATCAGAAACCTTAGGGTTGCACAGAGGTATGCAAGTAGGTAATTGTTGGTTTTTTGAGAGACCTATTGGGGAGGCTCCTTTCGAGGGGTGAGCATGAAGACAACAACCTCTGTTACAATCAATAAAAACACAATGAACAGCAGGGTTAATACGCCTTGCCTCCAGCCGTATTGCCAAAATGCGTAAACAGTAAGGAGCAACTGAGAAAGCCCGGTAAATATCGCCATCAGCATTGTGAACCTACTAGCGTGCATATTCGACCCCGCCATTGCAAGCAGGGACAGAATGACAAGACTGGAATAGATTCCGTAGAGCATAATGCAGCTAGAAATTGGTGCAGGATGTGGAGTAGTTGTCCTTCTCACAGTGCAGGGTAGCCCCCCTCATGTCGTTGCCGAACGAGAACCGCAGCTTCGTTCCATCTGATAGGCTACCTACCCCACTGCCACCTTGCTCGTTGGTTTTAACGAAGACGAAGTTGCCAGTTCTTCCATCTGAGCATCGTAGGGTTCCCGTTCCCTGAACCAGGGTTGGTCGGGTAAGCGTTCCAGTACAATTCAGCCCACTCTGGCTAACAATCTGCAGAGTACCTTCTGAGGAGGTGGCCGTGACTGAGCCCATGAAGTCATCTTTTCCACCAAGGCTGCCCGTAACGGGCACAGTTACCGAACACCCTGTCAAAAATAGTAGGATAGTTGCCGTTGCAATGAATGACTTTCTCATGGTTTTTTAACTCCCCTGGTGAATCGGGGAGTTTCAAAACCTAACATACGAGAGGTCACGTAGCTTTCAGGCTTTCGCCTTGTTATATGGCTACGTCTCCCCGACCCATACGGTGGGGAGTGCTCACGGCGCACTAAGGCCGCGTATGTTAGGGG
>Ga0206934_1168_pt1 | contig 17617 bp, 13 predicted proteins | sample Alteio_BWOrgHeat_16_FD_152932 | JGI IMG/M metagenome (GOLD analysis project Ga0206934, IMG submission 152932) | Enriched cells from forest soil in Barre Woods Harvard Forest LTER site, Petersham, Massachusetts, United States -... | ecosystem: Environmental > Terrestrial > Soil > Temperate forest >...
CTCCTTGCAGTGCTTTAATGAGCAGGTACGTAAAAATTCCGTGACCTAATTCGGTAAACTCAGCAGCAAATTGCTCACTTCCTGCTGAAGCCATCACATGAATACCTGCGCTACGCGACAATTGCGCAATCGCTTTTTCTTCCGCTGCTCCACGATTGGCAAGCAGCTCTACTGACGCTCCGCTCTGGCAAGCGTCCATGATGATCAGTTGCTTGAGAGCTTTGATATTTTTAAACTTCTCTTGCAGCACACTTGCCTCAATGGCATCTTTTTTTAACGAGCTTAAATCATATAGTCTTGAGCTTTCGCTTGGAATAAAAAAGAACTGATCATCGACCATGCTGCCATGACCTGCGTAATAAAAAATGAAAACATCTTCGGGATGTACTTGAGCCGAGATCTCATCCAGTTTCTTCAAAATATTTTCGCGCGAAGCCTCTGCATCATACAGCATGTGCAGCTGAATGTTTTTGAAGAGACCTTTGCCGTCTATCGCTTTGCCAAACGATTCAGCATCGGGCTTGGCATAGTTGAGTGTCATCTTTGGGTTTTTATATTGGTTGATACCCACCGCCAGTATATGACACACCGAGCTTTTGTCAGAACTCTCAGAAAAAATCTCTGCTGATACAGGATCCGACTCTACTTTATCTCCATTGCTTGCAGAGGCCGTGAACGTGTTCGTGCCACCCACTAAGCTCACCACCTGCCTCGCAGTCTCAGACTGTCCCTTGCCTTTTGGAAATTTAAAATCAGTAATCGCTATTCGTTTACCATTATGAAACAATTTAAAATTCCCCACACCAGCACCAGCGTCCGTAACTTTTACAAATACCTCCACCTTGGCGGGATCGACTGATGGCAGGGTTGCAATTTTAATAATTGGCGGCGGTGATCCTTTTAATTTTTGATTAATGCCTTGCGGTTTATCTCCTCCACGGTTTTGAAAAATCTTTGGCAGTAAATCAGGGCGATAAAACTCTTCGAAGAATTGATCGGCGCTGTACGTTTTCATTCCATTTACAAAATGAATAAACTGTCGCGCTTCTTGTGTGCCATTGAAATACCCTTCCGGATTTTTGACCATCCACTCTTTTTCACCGAAATGGATATGTTCAAAAAACTCTTTTCCCGAATTCAAATCCCAAAACTTAGTGGCCCCATCCAGACTATGGCTGATAAGCATTTTATTGTCGGGACTGAAAAGTAAAGATGTAATTTCTGCTTTGTGACCTTCAAAAGTTTTGATGGTCTTTGCCGAAGTTATATCCCACACACGGATTTGTCTGTCAGCACCTGCAGAAAAAATATTTTTCCCGTCCTGACTGAAAATCGCAACGTGCACAGCACCCCGGTGTCCCGAGAATTTTTGCTCCATTAATCCGGAGCCTATGTTCCACAATCGGATGCTTCCATCCCAACTCGCCGAAAGCAGTTTTTGGCCATCGGCAGTGAGGCGCATCGAAGAAATTACATCGCTGTGTCCTACAAAATCACGAACGGCAGTTTTGGTATCGAGCTCCCACATTTTTAATTCCTTGCCTTGACCTGTGAATACATACAAATCGTTTGGGCTCCACAAAAGATTAAAAGCAGAGTTGTTTTCAAAATCGAAATAGTTGACAGATTTTCCTGTAGCTAAGTCCCAAGTAATCAGACGAGCGTCCCAACTGGACGCGGCTACTTTTGTTTCATCGGAATTGAAATGGATGTCGAGCACCGGCTCGCGATGTGCTTTAATTGTGCGGATGGTGTCGCCTTTTAATACGTCCCACAAAATAATTTTACCATCACCGCCACCGGTCACCAGTCGCTTGCCGTCTTTCGATAAATCATAACACAACACAGCTTTGGAGTGACCTGCAAATTCCATCAGGCCTTTGCCCGAGGCGATGTCCCACTGCTTTACTTTCGACCCAAATTTTCCTTTGATCAGCGTTTTACCATCGGGTGTAATCAGCAAATTATTTTTGAACCGCACATACTTGGCAATTTGCATGTCCCAGATGAAATTCGGGTCGTAGGTGATTCCACCTTTGTCGCGAAGGTTTAAAAATCCGGTAAGCGTTTGAGTAATCTTTTGCTTGGCCAAATCCCAAATCATGGCCGTATTGTTATCGCAGGTGATAATCAGCTGTTGTCCATTATTAGAAAAGATAGTCTTATTGATGTCTTGCTCAACTCCGGGATTGAATTTGAACAATTCCTTTCCAGACTCATTATCCCATACTGTAATTTCTTTCTTAGTAGCCATCGCTGTTTTTTTATCGTCGCTACTCACAGCAATCGAAGACGGATCGCCAACTTCATCAGCATATTGTTTTACCAATTTTCCCGAAGCGAGATCATATTTTTTTGCAGACCCATTATGCGAAACCATAAAAAGGCTCTTGCTGTCGGGTGAGAAAGTCACATATGTAGAGCAGCCTCCACATGAGCCCGAACCATATTCAAACGAGTATGCTTTCTGCCAATCACCGCTTCGATAAACCTGCACTGCACGATTGTCTTCACCAAACGCAACCCATTTCGAGTCGGGGCTGATGGCTACGTCCACGCCATTGCGATTTGACTCAGGGTTAACTTCGATCTCAACAAGTTTCTTTTTGCTGATAAAATCATAAACATGAACATTGTAACGCAAAGCGGCTGTCACAAAGAATTTCATATCAGGGCTTATGGCTACGTGCGTGATTCGTTCTTTCACGGGATTGGTTGAGAAGACTTCTTTGCCTGTCTCCACCTCCCAAAGTTTTACCGTTTCGTCGTTGCTGCCGGTAAGTAAATACTTTCCATCACGACTGATGTCAAGGGTTGTCACCGAAAAATCATGACCCAAAAAACTTCGGACTTCACGACCTGTACTCAGTTCCCACAACTTTGCCGACTTGTCGCGGCTGCCAGTAACCACATAATTGCTGTCACGGCTGGCCGCCACTGTTACAACTGCCAGCTCGTGGCCACGTTGGATTACCGTTTCAATTTCTTGTGCCTTGACAAAAAATGAAATGAGTACTGAGGAGAGTGTGAAATAGTTTTTCATGGAGCAAGCTATTTCTTTAGCAATCAAAAATACTTTGCCAATTAGAATTTGTGCGGTTTGTTTTAGTAATCGGAGCTTACGTTGAGTTACGCTTTCACTTCTTCCGGCTCTTGAGTCTCTGGCTCGATTGGTACTTCTTCCCAGTTTTGAGGCTCGGTATTATGTAAATACTGTAATATCTTCTGTTCTACCTGTTTCAGCTTCAGGCCACGAATGAATTTACCATTGCGTGCCAAAATCAGCCTGCCACTCTCTTCCGAAATAGCCATGATTAAAGTATCGGTGGTTTCACTCATGCCAATAGCTGACCGGTGACGCAACCCAAAGTGCGGTGGCAAATGATCGTTTTCACTTACCGGTAAGACACAGCGCGCGGCCTGAATTCGTCCTTTATAAATGATAACTGCCCCATCATGAAGCGGACTGAGTTTATTAAAAATAGAAATGAGCAATCGCTTATTCACTTCTGCATCCAGCGGGTCGCCAGTTTCACAATAAAATTTCAACTCCATATCGCGAGAAAAAACAATAAGCGCCCCGGTACGTGTTGCCTTCATTGCTTTGACTGCTTCAATCAATTGGTGTACATCAAAATCATCATGAAAGCCGTGACGCCAGTTTTGAAAGGTTTTGAAAATATTATCACGGTTGATCTCTGCACTACGACCGATAACCAACAAAAATTTGCGAATCTCCGGTTGGAACAGGATAATCATCGCCAGCACACCTACACCCATGAATTGCCCAAGGATACTCGCCAGTAATTCCATTTGAGCGGCACGCACAACCAGGTAAACCAGATACAGAGAAAGGATGCCTAAAAATATATTTACGGCAATACTTCCCCGAATAAGTTTGTAAACCTGATAAAGTAAAATAGCAACCAACCCGATGTCGATCAAATCAACCCAACTGACCTCCAGAAAACCGATGCTAAAGAGAAAAATCATCCCTCAAAGATACTAAGATTAAAAAATGTATTCGACTCCCAAAATGGATCATTTCTCAACCGATAACCTGATTAATAGCGGAGATTTGCGTGTCAATTTTTCCCGTAAGGGTTTTTACTTTTTCAATTTTATCAAGCGGATAACGGTCGGGCTCACGGGTCATCAGATTAACCAATCCCATCACCCGGCAAAGCGGACCTCTGAGTAAATGAGCATTGATAAAAGCGTATTCGGAAAGCGCTTCATATCTTTTTTCAGATTCCTTAGTGCGGTCTTCCACTATCGATTCGAGGTTGTCGTTGATTGCCCGTGTTTCTTCTTGCCGCAAGGCGAGTTCCTGATTTTGAAGATGCAGCGTGTGGGCAATTTTTTGCAACTGCAAATGTCGTTGTGCAACCTTATCGCGGTAATATAAAAGTTTGGTCTTCAAAAAAATACCAAACGAAATCATGATGCCAGCCACCACAATGTAGTCGATTGTTTTTTGCAGGGAATTGATTTTGTGCGGCTCGTAGTAGGACGACATTCCAAGCGATTGTGGAAACTGAAAATATACAAACAGCGCGCACGCCAATGTTACCAGCGTAATCCACCGGACGATACCACTTGAAACGATTACAATAAACGTGATGTAGACACAAAGAAAACTAGGCACCGTGCCTGCAAAGCCACCGAAGTTAACCCAGAAGTAGGTGAATCCGCTCATAGCTATTACATGAACAAGAAAAACAATGCCTTGCAGATTTTCCTTTTTCTGAATCAGCCAAAGTAAAAAGAACAGCACCACAGCAATTAAAAAATTGATAATCACAAGTGGAAGAATTACTACCGGCACAAAACCGGATAAACTCTGATATAACTGATAGACAACTCCGATGGTCAGTCCGTGTCTTAGTATGTCTTTTTCAATATCTTTTTTCATCGCCTGATCTTTGACCGGTCGAGATGCTGATTCTCTTCCAGAGTTTGCGTGATATCTTTCAATACCTGGCTGAGCTCTTGTTGCGAGATATGCATCATCGTTTCGAGTTGTCCGCTCGTTGGCAGCTCTTGTACAGCCTTGCTTAGTTCCAAAACCGGTTCCTGCAATACCTGCGTATTGATTCTAATAAATGCCTCAATCGAATTTTGCTGTTTTTCGAGTGTAGCTTCTCTCAGCTTCACTTCATTTTCAAGGTGGTCTTGCGCACTTTGCAAAGCTTTGCCCTGCTGCACAAGCTCCATATTCAATGCTTTGGCCTCAATCACCTTTTTCTGAAGCTCATCATTCAGTTGAAAGTACTTTGAAGTCTCTCGTCCGATTATTTCCTTCATAAAAAAGGAAGACACCGCCAGCAGAAACAGGATAAACAGAAAATTAATAGGGCTGGTACTCGATTCTAAAAAAAAACTTTTGATTTCTTCTCCCGGATTATAAGTAGCGAATGTGGTGACCAGCAATACCAACGACAGAGAGCTGATCAAAGCGACCATTGGTTTTCCGGAATACAGCAAAATAATCACCATGAAGCCAGTGTAGTAGCTAAACAGTGAAATTCCGTGAATGCCACCTTGCTCGATGTAATTGAACCCCAACAAAAGGATATAGGCAATTCCAAATCCGGGATGCACCGATTTGATCTCGGTCTTTTTCAAACCGAAAACCAACAGCATGATAAACACCATCAGAATGGCTATATCAATCAGGACTTCAAACCACGCAATTTGCGCGCGGACAAAATCCTGAACAAGCGCCATCGCCATCCGGCCAATAGCCAGCCAGGCGATCAGCAAAACCACCTGCGACTCAAACGACCGATTACGGCTGGAGATAAAAATAAGATTTGGATTAATTGAATTCTAAATCTATCGATTTTAAAAGAAAAATTTTAGTTGGCGCTGCGAGTGAACGGTATTTGCATTCTGCTTCTATCTTTGCCAACATGTCTGACACCGGAACTCCGTTGATGAAACAATACAACGCCATCAAGGCGAAGTATCCCGGTGCATTACTGCTTTTTCGTGTTGGCGATTTTTACGAAACATTTGGTGAAGATGCAGTCACGGCCAGTAAAATTCTGGACATTGTGCTCACCAAACGTGGCAACGGTTCGGTTTCTGAAACAGCATTAGCAGGTTTTCCGCACCATGCGCTCGACACGTATTTACCCAAACTCGTTCGGGCTGGTCACCGCGTAGCTATTTGCGATCAGCTCGAAGACCCACGCTTTGTAAAAGGAATTGTAAAACGAGGAGTTACGGAATTGGTAACACCCGGAGTTTCGTTCAACGACCATGTGCTCGAAAAAAGGCAAAATAATTTCCTTGCTTCTGTTCATATCAGCAAAAACGGATGGGGAGTTTCATTCCTAGATATAAGCACAGGCGAGTTTTATGCCGCTCAGGGAATGGAGAACTATGTTTTGAAACTGATCCAAAATTTTGCTCCATCCGAAATTATTTACAGTAAAGCTCAACGCGAAAAGCTGGATATCCTTTTTGCCGAAGATCACGCCACATTTGCATTGGATGACTGGGTTTATGCTTTTGACTTTGCACAGGAAAAATTAGTAGGGCAGTTCAAAACTTCAACGCTAAAAGGATTTGGTTTCGACGGCATGACCGACGCAATAATTGCAGCAGGCGCTATTCTTCACTACCTCGAAGCGACAGAACACAAGGAGACCAATCACATCGCATCCATTGCGCGCATTGACGAAGACAAATACGTGTGGCTGGATAAGTTCACGATACGCAATCTTGAAATCGTGCACTCTTCCAACGATGGCGGAGTGCCACTCATTCAAATTCTGGATCAAACCATCACGCCCATGGGCTCGCGTAACCTGCGCAAATGGATGGTGTTGCCGCTAAAAGAGAAACTGGCGATAGAAGAACGCCTGGAAGCCGTAAGTAATTTCTATGAGGCCCATGACCTAAGCGAAAAAATTGAAACTCAATTTCGTCAGATTACTGACCTGGAAAGACTTATTTCAAAAGTAGCCGTGGGCCGCGTAAACCCGCGTGAGTTAATGCAATTAAAAAGATCTCTTCGTGCAATTGGCCCGGTGAAAGAAATGCTTTCGGTTTCTGTTTCACAAGAATTGAAAAAATTAGGAAACCAAATTGACCCTTGCCAGTTCCTTTTGGAAAAAATTGAAAAGGAACTGAACGAAGATGCGCCCATGCTCATTCATCAAGGCGGCATAATCAAAGAAGGCGTTAATCCAGAGCTCGACGAACTTCGGTCGATAGCTTTTGCGGGAAAAGATTATCTGCTTCAAGTACAAAAGCGTGAAGTGGAGCGCACGGGCATCGGTTCATTAAAAATTTCTTACAATAAAGTATTTGGCTATTACCTCGAAGTAAGCAATGCCAACAAAGACAAAGTGCCCAGCGATTGGATACGCAAGCAGACGTTGGTAAATGCCGAGCGGTTTATCACTGAAGAATTAAAAACCTACGAAGAAAAAATTCTTCATGCCGAAGAGAAGCTTTCGGTAATCGAACAAAAACTTTTTCTTGAACTCGTACAATATACCACCGGATATATCGCACAAGTGCAGCAAAACGCCCGAACAATTGCTGAGCTCGATTGTCTTTTGTCTTTTGCTAACATAGCGCGGGCTAATCAATACACACGGCCTGAGATTAGTGACTCTACACGACTTTCTATAAAAGCGGGTCGGCATCCGGTAATCGAAAAGCAATTGCCTGTTGGCGAAAGCTATGTGCCCAACGATATTTTTCTCGATAATGAAACTCAGCAAATATTAATCATCACTGGACCTAATATGGCTGGAAAATCTGCCCTGCTTAGGCAAACGGCTTTGATTGTGTTAATGGCTCAGATGGGTTGCTATGTACCTGCAGAGTATGCTTTGATAGGTATCGTTGATAAAGTTTTTACGCGTGTCGGGGCTTCTGATAATTTATCGCGAGGAGAATCGACATTCATGGTAGAGATGACAGAAACGGCAAGCATTCTCAACAATCTGAGCAATCGCAGTTTGATTTTGATGGATGAGATTGGCCGTGGCACCAGCACCTATGATGGCGTTTCAATTGCCTGGAGTATCGTGGAGTACTTGCACAATCACAAGGATTACAAAGCCAAAACGCTTTTTGCTACACACTATCACGAATTGAATCAGCTAGCAGAAGATTTGGTACGCGTGAAAAACTTTAATGTGAGCGTGAAGGAGATAGGCGATAAAATAATATTCATGCGCACGTTGAAAGAAGGTGGCAGCGAGCACAGCTTTGGCATACACGTGGCTCAGTTGGCCGGTATGCCAAATAGAATTGTATTGCGCGCCAATGAGATATTACATTTCCTCGAAAAAGAGAAACATAAGAATGAGCCGCAAAAGAAATTTGATTCCTTGCCAAAAGCCAATGCTCAAATCTCGCTCTTCGATGCAGATCCTAAAATGAAAGAAGTCCACGAGATGCTTGGCAAAATTGACATCAACACAATCAGTCCGGTGGAGGCCTTGTTGAAATTAAACGAGATTCTTACACTCTATAAAAAGTAATCCGGCCTTAGTATTCAATGTTTCCGTTGCGCATTGAATTAATTGAACACACCTGGTAAGAAAACTTACCATTCTTTTGAAAACCTTACACAGTGTGCCCGCGCTATCATAATCGGAATATATTTGTTTGACCCATCTTTAATCTTTTATGAGCAAATCGGCAGGAGAAGAAAAACTCTTCAAAAACGAACTAGGCGTCTATAACCGGCATAAAGATTTTTTATCAAATGATAATCCTCCCGAAAAGGTGAAGGCTGCCTTGGAAGAGCTGACCAGCAAATACAAATCACTGCTGGAGCAAACGCGATTCCTTACGTGGATCAGCGGGCGACTTGAAAAGAAGTTGCAACGAACAAACCGGGAGCTGCAAGACCGAAACATCCGCTTAGAAAAAACAATTGATGATTTAGTTACTGCCAAGGCAAGCCGAAACGCTTATGCGATTATTTACTTCATCGCGATTATTCTTTTTGTACTTGAAGAATTTTTTATTGAGCCCGTCATCAGCATGTTTGGCAGCGGCTTGGGCTACAGTATTTTGATAAAACTGATTATTGTCCTTCTCTTAAAAGTCTCTGAGGGTTTCATCGAAGAGCGGATCAAAAAGAAACCGAAAATGGAAACGTTGAATTCTTCACCCAAAACCGCCTTGGGCTTCAACAGAGGCTGACAACCATTAGCTTTCAAATTGAAAAAATCACAGATCATTAGGCAATTTTGCCGTACCTTTGCAAACGCATTATGAATCAAACTCAGACCATAACGCTTTATCAGCCACTCCTGCAAACGATTGCCTACAATCTGGTGCGTTGCAAAGAAGATGCTGAAGACATTGTTCAGGAGACTTTTGTCAAATGGCTTAGTATCGATCAAAAGAAAATCGAGAATACGAAGGCTTATTTGATCAAAGCCGTTACCAACAATTGCCTTACTCACCTCAACTCACTCAAAAAGAAAAAAGAGGAGTACTTCGATTCAATACATTGGTCAGAGCTGTTGGGCAAATCCAAGGAAACGAATTTGGCCAAATTGGATTCTGATATTAATCTTTCTGCTGCTTTCAATGTGCTTCACACAAAACTTGGGCCATTGGAACGTGCGGTGTACCTGTTGAAAGAAGTTTTTGATTTCGATTACGAAGAGCTTCAGCAGACACTTAATAAGAAGAAGGAACATTGCCGTCAGTTGTTCTGCCGGGCGCAAAAAAAATTGAGTGAAGAAACTGCGAAGATTCATTGGGAACTGCCCGATGTATCAGGAATGAAGAATAGCTTCCGCAACGCATGCGATTTTGGAAATGCATCGGAATTCATTCAGGAATTAAAAAATGACATCACCAAAGTCCTTCAAAAAAAACGTTAAGAACTCCGTTTAGCGAGTGAACTTTTCAAAATAGCGAACAGTTTCCGTTTAGAAATTGAAAAGAATTTAGAGTTAATCCAATGAGTGCCACCGCAATAGTTCCCGAAGTCCGTAGAAAACCAATTGTGAAACAGGAGATTGCTTTCCTCTTGATTCACCTGACACCTCTGCTGGCTTTATTTACAGGCGCAACTACTTTTGATTGGATCGCGTGTGCATTTCTTTATTTCTTCCGCATGTTTTGGATCACCGGCGGATACCATCGCTACTTTGCACACAAGTCATACAAGACCTCGCGATGGTTTCAATTCGTGATTGCCTTCATGGCGCAGACTTCGGCTCAAAAAGGAGCGCTCTGGTGGGCAGCTCACCACCGGCATCATCATCGCTACAGCGATACGCCGGCCGATCCGCATTCAATGAAAATCTATGGCTTCTGGTATTCGCATGTAGGCTGGATTGTAGGCCCGGATTTCAAAGAAACAGATTACAAAACGATTGGCGATTATGCCAAATATCCCGAGCTAGTCTGGCTGAACAAGCACTATTTGGTTGCTCCAACAATTCTTGCTTTAGTTGTGATGGCGTTGGGCGGAATTGTAGATGGTGGAAGCATCACTGCCATGTTTTCATCAGTAGGATTTTCGGCATTGTTTATAGGCTTCTTTTTAAGCACCGTGATTACGTATCATGGCACATTCTCAATTAATTCCATTATGCACAAGTTTGGCAAGCAACGCTACCAAACCGGCGATGAATCTAAAAACAGCATATGGCTGGCGTTGCTCACCATGGGCGAAGGCTGGCACAACAACCATCATTACTATGAAGTAGCCTCTCGTCAGGGGTTTTTCTGGTGGGAGATCGATATCACGTATTATATTCTCCGAGCCTTTCAGGCCGTAGGACTCATCTGGGATTTGAAAGGCGTGCCGGAGCACATCAAATTCTCTACCGATAAAAAGCACGCGCAGGAATTGAAAAAACAATACGAAGCGCAAAGGCCAAATTCTAAAGTTGTCGAAGAGAATGTCACTTACTAATGAGCCAACTTTCTTAGAAAGTGCCGTCAAGCTTTTCCGTTATTACAAGAAATTAGGCGAGGGCGCCATCGCGCAGCTTTCTGATGAAGAGATTCTAGTCAGGCCAAACGAAGCAAGCAATAGCATTGCATTGATTGTACACCATCTCAGCGGCAATATGCTTTCCCGTTGGACCGATTTTTTAAATTCGGATGGAGAGAAGTCATGGCGCAACTGCGAAGCAGAGTTTGAAGAAATGTATCCCGACAAAAAAGCGATGATGGACGCTTGGGAGAAAGGATGGGCGTGTCTTCTTTCGGCCATTGAAAGTTTGCACCCTGAAGATCTTTCAAAAATCATATACATCCGCAACGAAGGGCAGACAGTTTTGGAGGCAATTCAGAGACAGTTGGCGCATTATCCTCATCATGTCGGCCAGATCTTGTTTCAGGCAAAGGCATTAAAAGGCAACGATTTTAAGTCACTTTCTATCCCAAAAGGAACCTCCGACAGTTTTAATAAAGAGAAATTCAGTCAGGAAAAGGAAAGAAGGCACTTTACTGATCGTTTGTGATTTGGAATTTCAGGGTTGTCCATTAAATTTGCACTCCCTTTGCGAAAGCTCAGGGAAAAAGCGGGAGTAGCTCATCCCGATCGCTTCGGGGGATAGAGCCGACCGAAGTTGTAAAGAAGAGTAAAAGCGGGAGTAGCTCAGTTGGTAGAGCACGACCTTGCCAAGGTCGGGGTCGCGAGTTCGAGTCTCGTTTCCCGCTCGTTAATGGTTATAAGTTAATCGTTAATCGTACGAAAGTGTGAGTGTTACCTCACACTTTTTTGTTTACAGTCTATTAACGGATAACGATTTAACTTTTAACTGGCTCCGCCCGGGTGGTGGAATTGGTAGACACGCAGGACTTAAAATCCTGTGGCCAGTAATGGCTGTACGGGTTCAATTCCCGTCCCGGGTACTCTTGGATGATAGCCCCTGATCATCCTTAAAAATCTGAGTAAATAAGCCCTTCATCGGGCTTTTTTTTCGATATTAACCGGTGAAAGCGGGTTTTACCCGAAAAATCTGCCACTCTTTTTGCCACCTAATGCAAGTAAAATTCTACCTGGACACTCAAAAGAAGACCAAGCATGGTGACTCCCCGGTTTACATGTATATCACCTACAGCGGGAAGAGGATCAGAAAGCCAGTAGCCAACGTCCATGCCAGTATTAATGAGTGGGATGACGATAAGCAAAAGATAAAGCGGACCAAAGCAGATCCCCTGGACGAGACTAAGGGCTTTAACAAACGGCTTGAATTCATCAAGGCTCAGGTCCAGGTGATCGACCAGGAGGCCTTTGAAAGGCGAATTGAGCTTTCGGAAAAATATATACTGGAAAGGCTGACCGATGAATCACTTGTCAAGGCTGATCAGTTCGACTTTTTCAAAGCCGTTGAAAAATACCTGGCGTCGATTAAGTCGGCAAAGGCAGAAAGGACTTTGACAGGGAAACGAACAGTATTTAATTTTTTGAAATCCTTCCAGGAGGACAAATCCTGGCCGCTTGCATTCCATAAAATGGATATGGAATTCTTTGAGGCCCTTCGAAATTACGCCTTCGAGGAAAGAGAGATTAAGGACAAGGAGGGAAATCTCATTGATGGGACAATCGAGGACAACTACTTCGCCAAGATAGTAACCGTACTAAAAACCTTTCTCAATTGGGCATTTGAGCGAGACTACATCAAGACGCAGACGTATAAAAAATTCAAGGCGAGTGAGCGTGAGACCGAAGTGATCTGCTTAACTCTCGCAGAGTTCATAAAATTGTACGAGCATAAGTTTAAAGCTAAGCGCCTAGACCGGGTGCGCGACTTCTTTATCTTTGGCTGCAGCACAGGTTTACGCTTTTCGGATCTCATATCGCTCGAGGCTGCCCACATTCAGGGCGACTACATCGTGAAGAACATCCAAAAAACTCAAGAGGACAGTGTGATTCCCCTGAATAAATACTCGAAAGCGATTTTGAAGAAGTACAAAGACACCGCCTACGAGACTTTACCAAAAGTCTCCCACCAAAAATTTAATAAGTATCTGAAGGAATGCTGTAAAGACGCCGGCATTGATACTTCAATAACCATTACAAGGTTCTCCGGGGGCAAGCGGAAAAGTTCGACCCATCCCAAGCACGAATTGATCACAAGTCATGCCGCCCGGAAAACATTTGCAACTCTAAGCCTTTTGATGGGGATGCCGGAGAGAGTTGTTCGAAATATCACGGGTCATAAAAAAGAAGAAAATTTTAAACGCTATGTGAATTTCACAAAGGAGTACGAGAAACAACAGATGGACGATGTTTGGGATAAAATTTGATGAAATTCTTATAAATATAACTATGAGATATTTGACATTCGTTATTGCCATGTTCATTATAAGCTGCAATAGGACAGCACACGAAGAATCTAATAAACTACTAAAGGACATTGTTTTTCCTTTTGACAAGGGAAGATTTGATTGGACTAACGTTGAATCAAAAATTGACAATAAGGAAAAAATAAAGTTCGGAGAAGCAAGGCCATGGCTGGTCTCAATGCACGCTAACACTTACTTGTCGAATACTCACCCATTAGACATAAATGATGACGGACAAATGGATTTGATCTATAGCGGGCCAGGCCCAGTCACTTATTACACAATTATTTCAATCGGAAATAACGGGGACGATTTTTCCTTTGATGGTTACATAGTAGACTTGCAAATCAGGAGCAAAAAATTGTCCCGATTGTACCTTGTCTCAACTGGAGGTCCCGCTGTTTACGGCCAAACTATTGTTGATATTTCCTTTGACAATAATCGGCCAGTTTTTAAAACAATTTTTAAAAATGAAACAATACAAGGAATTCAAATTCCAAAACAAAACGCGTCATATGAAGTTGACATAACCTCGGACACACTGATAGCCAGAGACGCCCCACTGGAGCTAGATACTCCGTACAATTACATGATGGAAATAGAAGGAAATAGACTTGGTCTACTTACCAAGGGAACGAGCGCCAAGGTAATCGGAGAGCATGTTGACTCTTTAAAAAATCAATGGCTTTGTGCGTTGGTTTACCCCAAATATAAAATTATCAAATATCCATACATGAATATGCGGTTCGATTCTGCTGATGGAACAACAAGGATGGTGTGGATCCAATCCAATGGTACGAGAAGGAGAAATTGAAGAACTTAACAATAAAAGAGATGAGACAGTTGTTAACCCTGACCTTGATAGTTCTTGGAATAGTCTCGTGCAAGCGTGATGGCAGTTCTAAGAGCAACCAACCAATCAACGATGATCAATCGGCAATAACTACAGATTCGACTGGCACTGATGTGAAGAATGTCACCTATGCGATCGAATCCTTACAAAAGAATGGAGAGAACAAAGCATATATTGTAAGGAGAACAAATCGCGTACACACTGCCTGGGGAGCGATGGGACAAGAGTCCAAGTTTACTGTTGACGTCTTTGATATCAAAACAAGGAAGTTGATTAAGAGTTTCTCTATGGCGGCCGATGAAATCACATTCTCAAGGGATGGATATATTCGTTCAACTCTAATCGGGTGCTGCGGTGCTGAGAACTACTACCAGTTTTTAAGAATTTGGACCAACGAGCCTTTCCTACAATTCATAACAAAGTATTACTATGTCGAGATTCCAAATTCTGGCGTGAGCTTTTATTTTGGATACATGGCTCCACACGATGAAAAAGATCTGACGGTTGGCGAATTATATTTTGTCCAGAGAGTGCCGGTCAAAGAGAGATCAAAAATTATCGACTGGAGATTCAAAGAAGCCAACAAAATCATTTTTAGAGCAAAATCCAAAGAATTGTTTGATACTGAGCTCCCACCATTTTGTCCAACAATGACACTAAATCCCAATACAGAAAAGGACAGGTTAACAGAACATGAGGATCATCAAGAATTGACACTGTGGTCATTCAACAAGTCTCGAACGCTCAAAGGGATTACTTTTAATAGCATGACCTTAAAATTTGGTAACAACGAAGACATTATTTTCAACATCCCTATAGAAAATGGCTATCTATTCGGCGACTCGACAAACTACACAAGGACGCTTTACGTAGAGAAGTAATTTTTTTCAACGAAGATCCCCAATGTTCAAAATACAGAATAGAATAAACGATCCTTCTGAAATTAATTCGGAATACATCGCTAAAGAACTAGGATTAGGTAAGCATGTCATTGTTCAATTTTCTGATGCTACGTTTAATCTAAAGCTACTTACCGATTTGGATGCTCTATGTAAGAAATTTAGCTCTGACTTCGGTGTGCGTTTTTATGGCCACTATTCTTCCTCCTTCGATTTTAAAACACTCCTTAGTTTGCCAAATGTAAAATGCCTTTATGTTGATTGCTTGACTAATGCGCTGAATCTCGAAACCCTCGCGCAACTTAAGAAGCTCGAGAAGCTTAGCCTTGGCGTTTTTGAGTTGAAGGAGATGGAGATTCTCGATTTGCCTAATCTTAAAAATCTATCAGAATTAATACTGACAGAAACTCGATCTGGGGCTTTGAATCTTGATTATCTAAAGGACTATAAGAACTTAAGGCTCTTGATTGTTGGAGGTCACACTAAAAATATTGACTCGATTGGGAAAGCTTCTAAACTCAATTTTCTTTCTTTCAATTCAATTAAAAAAACTCCGGTTCCATTTGTGAATGAGCTAAAGGATTTAAGAACACTTAAGTTCATATTGGGAGGACGAGAAGATATCCGAGAAATTGAAAGTAACGAAATTGAGAACCTGGAAATCATTCGCGTCCGAGGTTTTAAGGATCTCGGCAGTCTATCAAGTTTTAGAAATTTAAGGATGCTACTAGTAGAGGACAATATCCAAATCAAGAAGATCCATTTTGACAATACATTAAGACAACTTCGAGACGTGAAAATTCTAAACTGTCAAGGACTGAATTCGATTACAGGAATTAAGGAGTTAACTTCTCTTGAACAGCTTCGAATATATAAAACTGCAATTGACTTCGATAATTTCATTACGCAAGAACGACCCAAATCATTAAGAACATTCGCATTTTATACTTGGAAGAAGAAAATCGATCAAGACATAAAATCGAAACTTCAAGAATTGGGCTATACCGAAGACTAAAAGCTTCAAATGAAAATCAATTACAAATGAATCGACAGAACAACGGTGTTGTAAGATTGAAAAGTCTGAAAATTCTTCTGATACTACTCATTCCGTTCCGACTCCAAGCACAAGATGTTGTGTTTGCTTCTGATCAGGAGGTAAGCCGTTTTAAATCAAGCGAGGAAGACGCATACAACAAACGCAACAAATATAAGCCCTTCAAACCGCAACCTATTGAAGTCGTAAGAAACCATCACCTGAATTACATTAAAATCACTTCAAGTGAGAGACTTTCGAAACAGGACGTTAATGATTCAAACGTAGAAAAAATGCATCAGGACATTAACTTCCTTGATCCTAAGAAACTTACTGACGAGACAGCTAATAGGCCTAATGTTTTAAGCTACGTAAACTCTAAAGGAACAATTGCTACCCTTTTTCTCGATTCGAAGTATGATGAGTTTATGTGGGGTGAGCCAGGATACTGGATTAATCTAAGAGAGGGAACTGATTCTCACGATTACTATCTTGGTCTTGCTCAAAATTATTACATCAAACTACTTGACGATGGAAATAGCATTTGGACGAATGACTCAACGTTGCGGATACAGGGAGCTCGGGTCCGACTGATCGAACCATTTATGCACCCGGTCAGGGCACCTAAGTATGAGTTCATTGACAATGTTTCAGTGGAAATTTCCATTTCAGACCTAAAAAGAGACAGTGATAAAGATGGCCTTACCGACATAGAGGAAGATAAATTAATGTTAAATCCTCTTTCGAACGACACAGATGGAGATGGAATTCTCGACCTTCTTGATCACAACCCTAGGTTCAAGAGTCTAACCACTAATGAAACTTTGGTCTACAAAGCAATATTGGACAACTTCATTGCCGACACTGTTAAGATTCGCGCAGGTAAAATCATCAATCCGAAACGCCCGAGCCTGATACACACATTAAAACCCAGAACGTACCTGATTGTATCAGATGACCCGAACCTGCAAAGGTCAGACTTTGACTACGGTCGTTTTGTGATAATTTCAAAAAGTGAGTACGAAGTATTTAAGTCCAAATACCCAGTGACCCTTGACGAGACGACAGTAACACCCATGTTTAAGGTTGATAAACTGGCTGACGCGTTTGTTGTCTCAGCATATCAAGACTTAGGGGGGCAAAAATTCCTGATTAAAAAGTTACGAAACGGATTCGATGTAACTGAAATCGAAACCTGGATTCATTGACAGATGGTATCTCAAATCGAAGATGTATTCATTGAGGCAAAGAAGTCCCTCGATTTTCTCTCCTACTCTTTTGCTCTCGCGGTGAGGCAATTGAATGAAAGGAATAGATCATTCCAAATAACTGATGACTTGTCTATCGGTGATATCTACAATGAGGTTGATATTTATTCCAAGAACTTAAAAGAGATCAGCATTGAACAGTTTGAGGAATTTGTAAACAAGCTCAACTCGATTTTTGATTCTTCTTTTTCGATTCATGAATTCATCGAATCGACACAGGCTGAATGCATTGGTTGGGATTGTCCTCAATTTGCGTATGACAAGG
>Ga0206934_1170_pt1 | contig 17582 bp, 13 predicted proteins | sample Alteio_BWOrgHeat_16_FD_152932 | JGI IMG/M metagenome (GOLD analysis project Ga0206934, IMG submission 152932) | Enriched cells from forest soil in Barre Woods Harvard Forest LTER site, Petersham, Massachusetts, United States -... | ecosystem: Environmental > Terrestrial > Soil > Temperate forest >...
ATTCTCGGCCATGGCAACGACGGCGGGGTTGATTTCGTAGAAGGTCATCTCTTGACCCGGTTCGCCATAGCTTGCCAGAGTTCCCGCCCCCAGGCCGATAACGGCCACATGGGGTTTTTTCTTCGCGCCACGAAATTCAGCGAATACCTGGCCGACTGGACCGGTGGGATAGAAGTAAGCCAGGGGCACGCGCGAAGGGGCCGGGCGAAACAATTGAGCGCCATGCACAATGTTGCCATGAACCATGAAGTGGAAGTCGGCCGGCTCGGGGCTCTTGAGTCTGCCGAATAGGTCGCGCTCTTCCGGAGAAATGACCCGTACGATGCCAAAGAAATTCCGATTTTCGTCCAAGACATTTTCATGCAGCCTGTTCACGAAACTCCCCGCCCAGAGAATGGCCCCCACCCCAAGCCCGAACCGAATAGGCCGACGCACGAAAAAGAGGCAGATAACTAAAGGTGGACCCAATTGAAGCAGGGCGCGGCTTTGCAGAAAGCTTGACGCTCGTGTTTGGCTATCAGCAAATTCCGGTGTCATCCAGCGATGGCTGAGCCAATGGACTACCCCCTGCGCTCTCTGGTGCTCCCATCCAATCAGAAGCGCCACGGTCGCCATTCCCAGAAATGCGGGTAAGAGGAAGTCCAACCATCGCGCCAAAAGACCGGTTCGGTAGCGTTTAGGTGGTGGCATCAACAAACAGGCCAGCACCATCGCCAAGTAATATTCCGCGAGGGACTTGAAAAGCAACGGCGCTAGCAGGCCATTGAAGACGCCTCCCAGGACTCCTCCCAACGAAATCCACAAGTAATACTCCGTCAGGTTTCGAGCAGGAGGCCGGCTTTCAGCCAAGGTGGCGTGGCAAACAAGTGCCGCGACAAAAAAGGTGACCAGATGGATTGGAATTAGCCAAGCCAGAGAGGGTGTTATTTCCGGTTTCGCTTCGAGAAAAGTGACGAGCGTAAATAACAGGACTAGGACAGGAAAAGCGATGATCACCGCTTTGTGGATTCGTCTTGGAAGACCCGCGAAGGCCAAAATAAAGGTCACGAGGTAGAGACTCAACGGAATAACCCATAAGAGAGGAATGGGGGCAAGGTCGGTAGAAAGATAAGTTGTGGTGCCGAGCATCAGACTCGATGGAACAAAAGCCAAAATGACCCAATGAACTCGAAGCCTGATGGAAACCCTGGCCGACCCAGGATCGGTTTCAGCTTCTTCGGGAATCAGGTTCTTCAAGTCCTGAGAGGGGGAGGAAAAAGTAACCGGCGAGCGCCAGACGAATACCGCGCACGCACACGTCAGTATCCACAAAAGAAAGTAACCCCACCGCCATAGTTGGTTCTGAACGCCCAGGGAGAAAAGCGGCTCAACCCAAGAGGGGTAGCTAAGTAGGGCCAGCAGGCTGCCCAGATTGCTCGCCGAATACAAAAAATACGGGTCCCTCGCGCTGGCATGACCGGAGGCCGCGAACCATTTTTGCAGGAGCGGCGCGCTGGCGGCCACCATGAAAAAGGGCACTCCCACGGATACAACCAAAAGACCCAAGAGCACAAACGCGGGGTTGGCCTCGGCGGAAGGCGCCCAACTGCGAGAAATGGAAATAGGCAGTAATACCGCGGGTAAAACCAGCAAGGCTACATGAAGCGCTGCCTGGCGTCGCGCTCCCAACCAGGTCGTAGCGGCATGGGCGTAAGCATATCCCGCTAAGAGAGCCGCCTGAAAGAAAAGCATGCAGGTGTTCCACACCGTGGGCGTGCCGCCAAACTTGGGCAAGATCATCTTGGCAATCAAAGGCTGGACCAGAAACAACAGAAAAGCACTGACAAACAAAGTGGTCGCGAACAGGACAGGCGCCCAGAGACTCCGGCGAGTCTTGGGCACTTGGGTTTCGAGACATTCAATATTCAACGCCTCATTCATTGCTTCATCCAGGAACTGGGAATTTCGTTGGGTGGCTCGCGCCAAGGCTGCCGCCGTTCGTATTTCGTGCAACGCATGGCTAATGCCTTGGCGTGACATGGGCGATTCATGGAAACTGCCAACTTCATGGCGGCTTGAGCAGTCTCAATCGCTTCGGAAAAACGCCCGGCCTCCGCGTAAGCGGCCGCTAAGACATCCAGATTTTCTGGTCGGGCTTGCGGAGCCGACTGATTAAGTTGGCGGGCGAGTTGGATGGCTTTTTCCCCGTCTCGGCGCTCCGAATCAGGATGGGTCGCCATCGTCCAAGCCATTCGGCGAGTGGTTTTCGGCCATTGCGGATCCAGTCGCAAGACTTCACGGTATTGAAGATCGGCCGCCTCGAAGTGCCCTTGCTCTCGGAAGCTGAGAGCCAAGTCCCCCCGGTACTGTGCGTTGTGAGGCTCCAGGTTAACGGCTTGCTTGAAACATTCGCTGCTTTCTCCCCATTGTTTCAAGATCCCAAGAACGAAACCTCTTTGATCGAAAGTGAAAGCATTACCGGGATCGAGCAGCATCGCCTCAAGGAAATGACGCTCGGCTTCCTGCCACTGTCCCTGCTGTCGCATTTGCGTTCCTAGTTCCATGTGAGCGACCTCCAAGTTATGCTTGGCATTGCCATAATTTGGCTGCAGCCGATAAGCCTCCGCAAAATGCGACAGAGCTTCCTTTGACCTTTGTCCCATCCATAACGCCACACCCAGATTGTTGTGAGCCACGGGATTCGCTCGGGTCACTGCAATGGTATGTTCCCAGAGCGCCAGGCTGTCATGCCAATAGCCCGCCTGATTCCAAGAGCATATCGCGAGTGCCCCTATCCAGGCGCCCGAAAATCCAACCAAAGCCGGCTTAAGCCTTGGCCATCTCTGAACAACGTCCGCCATGCCCCAAGCAATCATGAGGCATAAGCCAATGAGCGGCACATAGGTGAAACGATCCGCGAGGGCCTGGTTCCCGACTTGGACTAATCCAATGACCGGCACCAAAGTGCCGAGGTACCACAACCAGCCGACAATTAAATAAGGTCTTGAGCGAGCCTGGGCGCAAACTCCCGCCGAAATCAACACGATGACCAGACCGCAGACAATCACTTTCCCAGCTGTAAACCCGTCCAGAGGGTGAGGATAAAACACCGCCAGGCCCGCAGGCCACATCGCCATGCCCAGGTATTGAACATAAGCGACGAGGGCGTTGGCTACCCGCGCGGAGAAAGGGAGATAGTCCCATTCAATGACGGCTTGGCCTTGAGCCAACAGAGTGATCACGCCGCTGACCACGGCCAATGATAGGAGAGGAACTTTCTCCAACACAAGGTGGGAAAAGGAAGCTTGAGCAAACCGGCGGGAATTTCCCTGATCGATGTCCCAGGGTCTTTCGAAGGACCAGCGCCGCAACGGCCAGTAATCCAATAGCAGAAGAACAAACGGAAAGGTCACGAGCATGGGCTTCGCCATCAGGCCCAGCGCTAAGACAGCCAAGATAAAAGAGTATCGGAGCCAGCCAGGACGTTGGGCATATCCCGCGTAAAGCCAGAGGCCGAGCATAAAAAAGAACGTGCTCAAGACATCCTTGCGCTCAGAAATCCAGGCTACCGACTCCACATGTAATGGATGCAGGGCAAAAAGGGTGGCTACGACAGCGCTTGGCCAAAGGGCGCCGGTCATTCGGTTAAGAGCCCAGAACAGCAAAACCGCGTTGCTCGTGTGCAACAACAAATTGGTCAGATGGCCGCCCCACGGCTTTGAGCCAAATAGCTGACAATCCAACGCCAAAGACAGCCAGGTCAGCGGATGCCAATTGTGAGCATGAAAGGTCGTCCATGCCCAGCGCACGGTCTCGCGACTCAGTCCCGACACAACATGAGTATTGGCGGTCACGTAATCCGGATCGTCGTAGTTGACGTAATCGTTGAAACAAACACGCCCCAGGAAGGTCAGCGTGATCCATGCGATGGCTAGGCTGATCCAGACTCTTAAACCGTGCCCCTCCATGTGGCAATCATACCCCAAAAGCGACGATATGAATCCAGCTTGGTTTGTCCGCTCTGAGCCTGAATTGCGATGTGTTAGTAAGAGGGCGGCATTCGGTGGAGGAAGGTTATGGACAATCCTGTCCTGCTGGAAGAATTGTTTTGGCGATTTTTGGGAACGATTGTGTTTGGGTTGGGGATCGTCCCGGCCGCGGGAGGCGCCATTATCTGGAAAACTTTTCATATTGCCAAGATTCCCAATTTTACCTTCGGACAGTGTTGGCGAGCTTATCTCGGCGGCTGCGCCTATGCCTACGTGCTTTTCATGGTTATCAACATCGTTCGCGGCACTTCGCAAGGCTTGGAGCTGCTGCAGCTGCTTCTTTTCATTGGCATTCCCTTCGTGGTGGTTCCCCTCTTCCTGCGTAATTTCAGTCGGCGGGTCTTGGCTGTCGAGGCAATCGCCCTGGTCATCATCAATGCCCTCGTGCTGCTTTTTGTCTTCGTATCCCGCCTGCACTAATGAACACGGACATATCCGGTCTTCATGAAAAATAAGGTATAATCGTAAGTGTCGGTACGTCCGGTTTCTTCTCGAATAGCGATGAACTAAGAGGGTAAGCCTCTTCCACCTTTGGAGTCCCCAGGAGAGTGGATCATGGGAATCAACTTCGACCGCTTTGGTGATTGGGTCGGAAAATTCACGTCGCCTACGGCTGCTCCGGCCAATGATGACCCCGATCCCGCTTTTCGGGACTTCAACCAGGCCGTTCGCCTTCACCCCAAAGACGCGGAGTCGTATTACAAGCGAGCTTTGGCCTATTCGAAGGCGGAAAAGAAAGAACAAGCCATTTTGGACCTCGATCAGGCCATCCAGCTCAAGCCGGGGCATGCTCAGGCCTGGCTGAAACGAGGCTTGATCCACGCCGAGTTGAAAAACTATCCCGCCGCCGTTCGCGATTTCGATAAGGTGATCCTGCTCCAGCCGAACGAAGCGGAAACCTATTGGCGTCGAGCGCTCGCCTACGTGGAATTTGGTCAGGACCAGCAAGCGCTGCGAGACGCGGACCGGGCCATTCAACTGCGCTCCAGCGAGCCCAAGGCTTTCATGGCTCGGGGATTGGCCAAGATCAACCTCGGTGACTACGAAAAGGCGGTTTCGGATTTTGATCGGGCTATTGCTTTGGCCCCGGACTATGCCGACGCCTATCATGAACGCGGCGCCGTCAAGGGATTCATCCTCAGGCAATACGAGCCGGCCATTCAAGATTTTGACCAGGCCATCCGAATTCAGCCGCAATCATCCAAGTTCTATATCACCCGCGGCAACGCCCGTCTTCATCTGCGTCATTATGAAGAGGCGCTGCATGATTTCAATCACGCCGTGTCCCTGCGGCCGAACGACGCGGAAGCCTATTTGGCCCGCGGCGTCATTCACCGAAAGATGCACAAAGGGGAAGCCGCCATTCGCGATTTCGACATGGCGATCGCGCTGCAGCCGGACTTCGCGGAAGCTTTCTCATTCCGCGGCGAGTGCTACAGCTCGCAGCTGAAAAAGCACGAACAGGCGGTTCAAGACCTGAACCGCGCCCTCGAGCTTCGCCCGGACCTAATCGACGCTTACTTCCAACGCGGCAACGCCTACCGCCGCTTGGAAAAGCCCCAGCTTGCCTTGTTGGATTATTTCCAAGTCATTCAGCGTGACCCGGATTTTGTCGGCGGTTATCAGGAGCGAGGCCGCGTTTACCTCATGCTGGGGCAATTGGATCGCGCCCTTTGGGATTTCAATCATGTCATTCAGATCAAAGCTCACGATGCTCAGAGCTATTTGAATCGTGGCTTGGTGTACTTAGAAATGAAGGACTACGAGAAAGCAATTCGTGATTTTGACGAGGCGATCAATTTCAAGCCGCATTTTGCGGAAGCGTTTCTGCAGCGCGCTTTGGCCTTTGGCAGAGAAGAAAAACTCGAGCAAGCCAAGACGGACCTGGATGCGGCCGAGAAACTGGCCAAAGGTAGTTATCCCGGTCAGCGAGCCATGACGATCGACCGCACGGACTTGCTGGAGAAAATTCATCAGGCCCGCGACGAGTTCCACGCCGCCTCGAAGAGACACGATCAGCTCGCGCCTCCCTTCACGGGAGATAAGGAATTGACCAATTCCATTGCCGGGGGATTGTCGAAAGGTGATGGTCGGCCCGGGACCAAGTAGAAACATTCAAGGAGCCGCGCACGAAGCGAGTCTTCGAGCGCAGTAAGCGGAGACCGTCAGGAGTTCCCGCTTACTGCGCTCGAAGACTCGCTTCGTGCGCGGCTCTTTAATTGTTCTTAGAATCGCCCCCGGAAGCCCACGCCGACTCCGACAACTGGTGGTGGTGGAGGCTCGACCACGTAAACGGGCTCCCCATACACGGGAGCAGCGGTATACACTCGGCGCGGATAGCGCGCTGTCGCCATCATCTCCGTGATCACCGCGTCGCTGACGCCGTTCTGCTTCAGCCAAATCGTGTCCTGGGCGGATAGTTGATACACCGAATGACTCGAACGAATCTGCGAAATGATCACCGGGTCGCTGACGTGCTGCTGCGTCATCTGAACGATGTCGGTTAGGCCGATCTGCTGCTGGGCCTGGGCGGCCGCGATAGCTTCCTGAGTCTTTTGCTCTCGCTTATCTTCGGCGTTGCCAATGAGTCCTCCGGTCACGGCCCCGACGCCGGCGCCGATGAGGGCGCCGGCCCCCGTATGCCCGGTGGCATGGCCGATGATCGCGCCGGTACCGGCGCCAACCGCGCCGCCTCCCAATATCCCCTGGTCGGTATTCGACATCGAGGAACAGCCGCAGCATAAAGCGAACGGAAGTGCTGCGGCTCCAAGAAGGCGAAGAGTTTTCATCGCTTAGCTCCTTCGCTTAGCGGTGGTTCGAAAAACGCGGCTCCGAACCGCCGCCAAACATCAAGATACATCGGGCCGGGAAATATGCGGCAAACCCGCCGACAGGTCAAGGTCTTTCACCGGCTATTGAGATGAATCAATGCTCCATTCAAAGCTCGTATCGGCTAACCCATGACCGGACATGAATGCCCGTTGCTCAGCAAAGTTCGTTTAGCTTGCCTGATTTATCTTGTTTGACCCCCCGTTCGGGGGAACGGCCGCTAACGAATCCTATCACTGAAATGACTCGATACGGCCAATGGCTTTGCTTCCAAAGCTTGACGGGTCTTGGGGCCAGACGGCAAATTCAAACGAAACGGTAAGCCTATCCTTGGCAATTTGTGGTTTATTGACAACTTCCCTAAACTGAACATGGCTTGAAGCAAGAGTGTCTGAACTTCGCTAGCCCGACGCGCTAGCAAGGGCCTCACTTGCTAGCGCGTCGGGCTTCTGGACGCAATGATGATCGAAAACGCGCCAGTCTTGTCCTGTCAGCACGCCGGGTTGACCATCGAGGGATACTCGCGCGCCGCGGTGCAGACGTATTGGCGAATTCCGGAGCTGAAAATCGGCTTCGATTTAGGCGCGCAGCCATGGGACTTTATGGGCACGCCCACCTGGCTGGTGACGCACACGCATTTGGATCACGTGGCGGCGCTGCCCGTCTACGTAGCCCGCCGGCGGATGATGCGCATGGAGCCGCCCACGCTTTATCTGCCGGCCGAGGCGCTCGAGGATGTTCGCCGCCTATTGCTCGTGATGCAACGGCTCGACCGCGGACGGATGATCTGCACCTTGAACGGGCTACAACCCGGAGAGGAAATCGAGCTATCGCGTGAACTCGTCATCACGGCTTTTCCCACGTCGCACACGATTCCATCGCTTGGGTACCTCGTGTGGGATCGGCGAAACAAGCTCAAGGAGGAGTATGTGGGACTGCCGGGAGATAAGATTCGCGATTTGCGTCTTTCGGGGGTGGCGGTGACCCGCGAAGTGCGAACGCCATTAGTTGCCTACACGGGCGACACCAACCCGGCGGGGCTCGACAATTATCCGCCCGTCTACGAGGCCAAGGTGCTGATCACCGAGCTGAGCTTCATCCGGCCCAATCATCGCCGCGAGAAGATCCACAAGTTCGGTCACATGCACCTTGATGATTTTGTCGAGCGAGCCGAGCGCTTTAAGAACGAGCTGATTATTTGCTCGCACTTCAGCACGCGCTATCATGCGCAGGAGGTGCGGCGGCTGGTGGAAGCGAAACTACCGGCGGGATTGCGCGAGAGAATAAAACTGTGGTTGTAGCAGGACGTGAATCTGAGCGGGGGGCGTGAGCCCCCTGAGCCGCCATGCTCTTGCGGAGAAAGGCTCAGGGGGTTCACACCCCCCGCTCAGATTGCAGCACGCTATTCCACCAGCGTTAGGATACGTGTTGGCTGCTTGGGAGGACCCTGATAATTCACGACCACGGAGCCATTGCCGTTGATCTTCATGTCGCCCGCAATGAACTGCGAGCCCACTTGGCTGCCGGCGATTTGGGTTCCAAGGCTCCCGGTGTACGATCCGCCGTTGCCGCCCACATCAACATAAGCGTTGGGAGCATAAAAAGTCCCGTTGATGGTGAACGAGCCATTCCCCGTGACTTTGTCGCTACTGGTGTTGGACCGGTCCTGCCAGTAACTCATTCCCGAATAGGGACCATCGGTCAAGGGATTCATGTAGACAAAGCCGCTGGGGCTCCCCTCGAGGTCGAAAGATCCGGTCGCCATGTAAATCATTGCCCCTCCTGTGGACCCCTGATAATCTAGGGGTCCATTCCATTTCCCCGGAATGAGCAGGTTATTGTCCGTCATGATGGTGGTATTTCGGAAGGAAAAGTCTCCCTGCTTGATGTAAAAGATTCCATCCGTTTGTCCCTGCTGGGGATTATTGGCCTGCATGAGAATATAGACGGGCCCATTGTTCGAGCTATTAGTGGGAAAATTCCATTCACCGTTGCCGCCGTACGATCCAGGCCAAAGGAGAACGGCCTGGGTTCCATCCGGGAGCGTCACGTTTTGCGGCTTGGGCGCCTTCCGTGGAATGTCCGGAGCCCCATTGCCGCTGCCCGGCGCAGGCAAGTAAGCTAGTGGGTCCGGAGTTGGATGCTGATTAATGTATGTCCCATTCGTTGACTGAATGGACGACCCCGACCCAACGGCCCCGGAGCTGCTTACTGCATTCGTGTCATTGCCGGTGATGTCGACGCCGCCGTTATTGACCACGATCGTGGCATTACCTGTCTGAAAAAGGGCGCTACTGCTGTTCGAGTCAAGAATGAAATCGCCGCCGGTAACATTAAGAGTCCCGTTGCCGACCTCCTGCAAGTCGGTTCCCGTGTAGTTGAGGAGCAGGACGCCAGCGTGGAAAGGAGTCCACATCCCTTGGGCCACCGCCCGGGCGGTAACCGGCATAGTGTTTCCGAGGGTGGCATTAATCGGCCAGAGGCCCAACACCCAGCTAAAGTAGCGGCCCTGGTAGAAAGTCGTATTCACCTCAACGTAGCCGGCCTGGCCCTTGAAGATGCCCGTCGCAGGCGGATTGTTGGCGACGACGGAAGTCGTGCCGGGATTGGGGCTGGTGCCCGAGGCGTCATTCAGATAGCCGTTGTCGGCCGCCATTTGTGTGGCCGCGGTGATCGAGGCGGAATCGACGCCGGCCGTCGTTTTGTAATTCTGATAGAGCACGCAGGCGCCCGCCATGGCCCCCGCATCGGCCGCGGCCTGCGCACGACGCGATTCCGACAGCATCATGCCTTCTTCCAACACAATAGAAATCACCACGCACAGCACCACCATGAGCATGGCCACCAAGGGGGCCACCGCTCCGCTGCGCCGTGAATTTCGTCTCTGGGTCATGACTCGTTTCTCCGGGGGGAAAACCACAATCTCTGATTCCTCGTCGTTTTACTTCTTAGCGTTGGCTACGCTCCGCCATTCGCGTGCTAACCCTCATCCACTCCCTCTTTAGTTCGTGATTGGCATAGACGATCGGCTGGTGAGGGTAACCGAGGCATAAGTCTGGGTGCCAAGCCCAGGGAGCCAAAAAGTTATTCCGGGCAACCACTGATAAGACACGGTCACTCGTACCTGGCTGCCGGGTGCGTTGTCGGGCATGTTCGGATTCAAAGCGACCGCGGGCCAAGCCATGGTGCAGGTCACGTAGTTTGGATCCAACAGCATCAGATTCGGATAGATTCGGTTTCCATAAATATCGTCGCACCAATTGGTGTAAGTACCGGGCCCGATGCTGGTATTGGTAGGCTGATAAACCAAATAGGTCGTACTAGTGCTGCTGTCGGTATAGGAAGCCGGGGAAGCGGCCGTGCCGGGCGTGGAATTGGGCGGCCGCAGGTTTCGATAATAGTACCAGTAATTGTCCCCATGAACCGACCCGAAGCGCGTTCCCATCCGTGCCAGGTATGCGCATTCCTGGTACTTAAATATGCCCAGCGAGCCGAGAATGATCGCCAGCAATAGGAAAAACACGATAGGGAAAACAAAGGCGGCCTCGACTGCGTAGGCGCCGGTTCGTTTCTGTCTTGACGTCCGCAACCTCATGTTTGTCGCTCCGTATGTTCTGGAATGCGTGATCTCAAAATGCAGCCAATTCTCTCAGTTGGGAAGCACGGGAGCAGTTCTCATTACCACGCTACGGGAAAGAGTTACCGAGGTCGAAACTCCCGGCACGGGGATGGGAAAATTCGAAATCATCGAAAACGGAAAAGTCACCGTAATGATTTTAACGTTGGTCCCGTATTGATCGGTGGAATCGGGCACGGTTGTCCCCGTAGTGGGAATGCTGGTGCCGTAGGAATTGGTTGAGGTCGTTCCATAATACATGCCCATGTTGGTGGTGCCCAACGGCATTTCCACATCGTCCGCGGCGGCGTCGTACACAGTGGCATAACCATAGACCATCTTGTCCGTAACTCCGGGATATTCACTGGCATAGTAGGCGCCATTGCGGGCGGCGTTCTCAATGGTCATGGTCGTGTAAAAAATCCGCGACCAATCCACGCCAATCACAAACAGAAAGGCCAAAACTGGCAGCAAGACGGCCAATTCGACCGTGGCGGCCCCGCGCCGTGTTTTTCGTTTATGGTTTTGTCGATAAAGCATAGATGGGACTCCTTTGTCGCTCTCTCAGGCGGGATCCAAGTCCGGGACATGCCTTCCAATGAACGTGGGGCCTGCCTGCCGGATTCATATGCCACCTCAACTGTAGGTTAATCCCAAAGGCGAGTCAAGCGGCCGAAAACCGGCAAAACCAGCCCCTTGACCATGACCCGTTTCATCTGGTACTGTTTCCCCTACCAGTTCAAATCCTAAGTCCGAAATCCGAAATTCGTAATTCGTAATGAGGATTTGAGATTTTTCTCTGGCTGCCGCGCGGTTGCTCGGATCGATTTCTGGAGAAACCCTCGCCGTGAACGTTCCCATTATCGGTCATCTGGATGGGTGGGTCATTTCCATCGGCCTGGGAGGCGCGGCTCTGGGAATCGTTTTTGTGACCACGCTATTCGCCCGCAAGCCTGCCAAAAAAGAAAACCTCCCCGCTGATCCTTATGCCATGGGAACCACGTTGGAGCAGCGCTGCGCTCATCGCCGTAAGGGGAATCCGGTGGGCGTGCAAATCACCGATGCCGACGCCAAAGGCGAGCCGATTCACGGCATCGTCATCAACCGGTCGGCGGGCGGCTTAGGCTTGGAAGTCGATCGCCCGATCGAGGCCAACACGGTCGTCAGCGTTCGCGTGGTCAATGCCCCGGTCACCGTCCCCTGGATTCAAGTGCAGGTGCGAAGCTGCCGGCAACAGGAAAACGGGTGGCTCTTAGGTTGCCAGTTTGTCAAGCCGCCTCCGTGGAGCATTATGTTGCTGTTTGGATGACTCGGCACGGATCTCACGCTAAGCCGCAAGCGGGGAGTCCAGCCCAGCCGTCATTGCTCACCCGCTCGCCACCCCTTTTGACCGTGGAATCTCCGCGAAACTTGCCCTTAGTGTAGGAAAATGATAGGGTTGAGAAGGAAAGATTCTGGACGGGCAGCGTTGCGCTTTGCATCAGCCTTAACTTCGGCGCCTTGATGAATCACCCGGAGAGCAATTCCGACCACGTGCCGGCGCCCCAGCCGGTATCGGCGAAAATATCGGCCGGTCAAGGGACCGCCGATGAGAAGCCGTCATCGGCAACTTCCTCCGATTCCCCAACACCGAAGGCGGACGGTGACCGGCGCTCATGGCCCCGGCGCAAACGAGCTCTACAGGTCGTGCTTCAAGACGCCGGTGGCGAAGGGGATCCCTTTCCCGCATGGGTCATGGACCGATCGCTCGGGGGTTTGGGGCTGTCGGTGGATCAGCCTTTGGAAGAAGGAACGATGCTGCGAGTACGCCGGCTGAATGCGCCGGCCGATGTTCCCTGGGTCGAAATTCAAGTCAAAAGTGTTCGCATCAAAGAGAGCACCTGGGAAATCGGCTGCCAGTTTACTCGCTCCTTGACGTTTGACGTGTTGATGCAATTCGGATAACCCCAGAGCCATGACAGCCGTCGTGGGTTTTCCCTTCCATCAATTTTCCCGATACAGTTTCTTTTCTTCGATATAGCACTCGACCGCCCTGGGCACGAGAAAACGCAAGCTGCGTCTTTGGGCGGCACGCTGGCGCAAATCTCGGCTGGCAATGTCAACCGACGGCCCCGGCACCCATCGCATCCGAAAAGCTGTGTTTTCCGACAGGCGCAAGGACTCACGAAGTGATTCGGCCGTGAGCACGGGCCAGCTCGGCCGAGCGTAAATTAACAGTTCGGCCAATTCCAGGATCCGTTCGGGCTGATGCCACTCTGGCAAATCCGGAAGACAGTCCGAGCCAAGAAGGAGCGCGAAATCGTTTTGCGGATGCAGGCGGTGAAGTTCGGCCAGGGTGTCCGCCGTATAACTAGGGCCGGCCCTGTCTTTTTCTAATTCATTCACGCGAAAGGCGGGCATGCCGGCGATGGCCAGAGCCAACATTTCCGCTCGCTGAGCGAAAGAGGTCAGCGGCCGATCCTGCTTGTGCGGCGGCCGGGCGGCTAGGATAAACCAGACTTCATCCAGCTCTCCCGTTTCGCGGCACTGCTCGGCCATGATCAGATGGCCGAGGTGAACCGGATCAAACGTGCCGCCAAAGATGCCAATGCGCGGTTTCATTTGGAACATTCTCGTTAGCCCAGAGCCGGCGGCGACGGTCGAGCGTCAATCCGTTACGCCGTCGCCGTAGGCACTGCGTGAAACGAAGCTAACTGGCGTTTTTCCGCTCGCGAGACATCCAGATTCATTCGAATCGACACTTCCCACGAGCCATCCGCGTTGGCTTGAATATGCCAATGGGGCAGCACGGCGGTGCTCTGGTGGACCAACTCGAATCCACCCTCGGATTGGCTGACTGTCTGAATAGGAAAAGCCCAGATGCCGCCGGGCTTGGACAGCGTCAAAGAAACGTCCAGACCCAGCCATTCATCCACGAGACCGATGCGGTCGGCGTTGCTCAGGTTTTGCAGAGATTGAAGCTGACCGGCCCGAGCTTGGCCATTGTGGTAGAAATACCGGTCATCGGCGCCTGCTGCCATGCCCGCGAAGTTGAATTCGACCGCGAAGTGTAGGGCGCGATCTTTCGGCACGTTCTCCAGCCGGTAGTGAATGTCCAACGCATCGGCCTCTGAGCTCAAAGAAATAGATTTTCTAATTCGAACAGGCGCCCCGGCGACCTGACCGTTCCGTCGAAATGTCGCCTCGACTCCGGTTCGTCTCCGCTGCACCTCGCCTTTGTATGGGCCGGTGACAAAATCTCCCAATTCCGTTTCCTTGAGAGCCGTCATGTCTTCGACGGTCTGAGTTGGTTCATAGAAATGATCGATTAGACTCTTTCGAAGGTACGGATCATATTGCAAGAGCCGTTCGAGCCCGGCTTGCTTGAAGACCACGCGATCGTGGATGCTCTGCGCGCCCTGGCCATCGGAGCCGGATTCGGCATGACGCCGGATGGTTTCGTGATAGGCTTCGGGCCGCCGGGAAAGAGTCGCGAGCAGATTATGTGCTATCACCCGGAGATCGAGCTCATAAAGGCTGCCGCCGCGTTCGGGTTTAAAGAAGGCGGCCAGCCGATGATTGCGGAGGCAGACTTCGTCGTGGCCGTCGAAGTCCCAATCGTCTTGCTCTGATTCGACACCGAGACGCGCTTCACTCGGCGCGTCGCGGCTAAACAAGAGAGCATTCTCGGCCTTGATCAAATGATGATACGTCGCATTGCGCAAGTGCGGCAAATACAGTCCGCCGAATGCCCCATGCCACCAAGGGCAATTGCACTGAGCGCGATAAAGCTCTTGCCGGGCGCGTAGGAGAGGATTGAGGATCGAGGATGAAAAGCTTGCCTGATTCTGATCTCGAGCCTCGTGGTTCGATTCTCGATCTTCGATCCTCGATCCTCCATCCTCAACATCGCTCAAGCGCCGACTGATGTGCATCATGCGGCCGTACATTTCTTGAATCTCGGGATACTTGATTTTGTAATTGCGCCAATAGCCGCCGCGCAGGAATCGTTTGATTTCCGGCAATCGGTGATCGTGCTCCAAATCATGCATGAGATGCTGATAGGCGATCATTTTCGGCACAGGCAATGCCCATTCGGTCATCTCTCGGTAGCTACAGTCAGGAAGGTAAATCTTGCCGGCGGGACTCGTCTCGTCCAAGGCCTGGGAGAAAGTGCAAAAACGGACCCAGGATCGCGCTTGCCGAAGCGCGTCGAGAAAGCGACGCAGCCAGCCGTCGTCGTAACAATGCTTGTGTGTTTCCGGCCAGGAGCCGAACTTCTCGCCGTCATCGGCAAAAACAATCACGGCGTCCTGGTTTCGAGAGGCCACCTCGCCGAAATAAGCGATCGTTTCCTCGGGATTGCGAAAAGGGACTAAATAACGCATCCGCTCACTGCCCGGGAATATGCGAATGAGCCGGCCGTTGTCTTCGCTCAAGTAGTAGCCGAATAGTTGCTGTTCTTCCAAGCCGGCCTGTTTGAAATGGTAATCGTCGAGGACGGTATATTCGATGCCGGCCGCGGCGATGTCGCTGACGAGATTTTGTTCCCAGACGCGCTCCGGCACCCACATGCCGCGGACTTTGGTCTGAAAAAGCTTTTGCAGGTATTCGGTGTAAGAACGAATTTGGCCGACTCGATCTCGGGGCGGAATCATGGGCAGGATCGGCTCGTAGAATCCGCCGCCCATGATCTCAATCTGGCCGCGGGCCACAAAACGGCGAAGTCGATCGACATACTCCGGTTTGTGCTCGACCAGCCATTCCATCAAACAGCCGCTCGTATGCAGGCTGATGGGAATCTCGGGGTAACCTTCGAGCATCTCGAGAAACGGCGCATAGCTGTCCCGATAAGCGCCTTCGAAGACGCCGTCAAAATTCCCCACCGGCTGATGATTGTGCAAAGCAAAGACGAAGCGAAGGCCCACGGTCGAATCCTTTCAATCCATCAGTGATTACTCATTACTCATCACTTCTTCTGCCTGGCGTTCAGGTCCGCCTCGGTGTTACGCAAATACTCGGCCGCTTGCTCCGGCGGCACCGGATTGATGTAAAAGCCCGTTCCCCATTCGAAACCCGCCACCCTCGTCAGTCGTGGGATCACTTCAATGTGCCAATGGTAATGTGGCAACGTCTGAGTGTCGAATGGCGAGGTGTGGATGATGTAATTATATGCCGGCTTGTCGAGGGCGGATTCCAGCTTCAAGAGGATGGTCTTGAGCACGGTGCCTAGCTCGTCCACCTCGATTTTTTGAATGTTCTCGAAATGGCTGTTGTGATTCTTGGGAAGAATCCAAGTCTCGAACGGAAAACGGCTGGCATAAGGGGCGAAGCTGATAAAATTCGGGGTATCCAGGACCACTCGCTTTTCCAATCCAAGTTCCTGCTGGATCATATCGCAATAGATGCAGCGCCCCCGATAATTGAAGAATTCCAAGGCCCCGGTCATTTCCTCCCAAACCGAGATGGGTACGATGGGGGTCACAATGAGTTGGGAGTGGGTATGCTCCAGGGTGGCGCCGGCGGCGGCGCCGACATTCTTGAACAACATGCCGTAGACCAGCCGCGGATCCTTCTTCAGGTCCACCAGCCGATCGCGATAAACCCACAGCACCTCGCGGATGTTTTCCTCGGAAAGGTTGGCCAGGGTCACTTCATGGAATGGACACTCGATGATGACTTCGTGAGCGCCGATGCCGTTCATCTTGTCGTAGATCCCGTCGCCGCGCTTGTTGAGATCGCCTTCCACTTGCAAGGCCGGGAACTTGTTGGGCACGACGCGCACCCGCCAGCCACGCTCGTTGGGCCGTGTATTGCGGTCGCGATAGGCGATGATTTCATGGGGCGTCTTGTCTTCCTGGCCTTCGCAAAAGGGGCAATAGCCGCCGTCGCTCGATTGCGGCTCGGGTTTAGGCGCGACCGGCCGTTTCGCTCGCTCCGTGGCAATGATCACCCACCTACCGACAATTGGATCCTTTCGCAATTCCGGCATCGGCAAGCTCCGAAGGTTGTTGACAAAAAATTCCTTCAATTCCCTCATTAGACGTTCCACATAATTTGCTCAAAATTCGCCGAAGGACAAGTGAGATTGATCGTGCCTTCTCGGGGCGCGCGGTCACGGCTTTGCCGGCCTTCCAAAAGCTCGACATAAAATTGGATCGGCTGGTCAACCCCAATACCGAGCCGTGCAAACGGAACCGCCAGCTCGACAATCTGATCCACCCCCGCCTGAATGTCGGAGGCTAACGTTTCATTTCCTTGATGGACCAATTTCAAGGGATATTGCCATCGGCCATCCACATTGCGAATCTCCAGAAGAACCTCCCAGCCTTGCGGTTCGATGAAGCCAACTCGAAGCGTGTCGAAATCCGCTAGAGCCACGCTCGCCGGTGTGTCAAAATCGATGCGAATCAAAAGAGCGTTCAAATTAAAGCCGAAATACACGTCCTTCATCGGACCACGAGTCACCATAGCCATGGTACCGCGCTCGTTTTGACAGGTATAGCGGCCGGCGCTGACCCATTCAAAGAACGTCTGCCGTCCGTCAACTTTGACATCGAGAAAAGCGCGCGGGAGGGTATGGATCGCACGCTGACCCCGCCGGCTAATGGGCCGGGATAATTCCGGGGGAGGAGCATCTCCGAGTATCAAGTACACATTCTGCAAATGCTTGCGGAACAAGTAGTCGAACACATCGTCCTGAGAGCTCGAATGATCGTCGCCGAACCACCAATACCAATCACTGCCCTCGGCGATGTAAATCTCTTCCCATGCCTGGCGAATGCGGTTGGGGTCGGTGTGCTCGCCGGAAGCGCGCTGGCGAAGATGCTCGCGGGCGCGATGTAAGGCGTCCCAGGCGGTGTTGTCTTCCTCATGACCAATCCAGATGGCGAAGTTGTGATTGATCCAGCTCCCAGCAAAGAGCTTCGGCAATGTGTCCCGAGGCGGATACCGCTCCAAATAAGCCCCGACACTAAAAGCATGAATGTCCTTGGAATGCGAGCAGCGCTCATAGAGGGCGCGGAGGAAGGCCACGCCCCCGCCGGGATAATGCTCCCAGCAATTCTCACCGTCGAGAATGACGCTCACCAGCGCCGGCTCGGAGTTGTCGACAGCTTGACCGATTCCGC
>Ga0206934_1171_pt1 | contig 17360 bp, 17 predicted proteins | sample Alteio_BWOrgHeat_16_FD_152932 | JGI IMG/M metagenome (GOLD analysis project Ga0206934, IMG submission 152932) | Enriched cells from forest soil in Barre Woods Harvard Forest LTER site, Petersham, Massachusetts, United States -... | ecosystem: Environmental > Terrestrial > Soil > Temperate forest >...
AAATAGCCGCCATCGTCGAAATAAATCATGATCTCGTGCGTATTGTTCGTTTCATCGAGAATGCGCGCGCCGGTCATCGGCAGAATATCGATATCGGGGATTTTACTCAGTACAGCTGCGTCTTCGGCAACGGTGATGCAGAGCGTGGTGCAGCCGGGCGGTTGGGTGAGCATAATATTGCCGATGCCACCCACATTTTTGCCGACGACGAAGAGGTTCGCCTGCGCGAACACCGGGTAAATCGCCCGAATATCTTGCTGCGCCATGGCGTTTTTGATTGCGGTTTTAAGTATGCCCATAGCTATTCCTTTAAGTAAGATTGTGCGGCGGCGATGAAGGCAGTGTAGATTTTATCGTCGGCGTGCGTAATCGAGAATTCTGGATGCCATTGCACACCAATGCAGAAAGGGTGGGCGGGATACTCGATGCCTTCGATGACACCATCGCTGGCGCGGGCGTTCACCACTGCGCCGGGCGCTGGAATCCCTACGGCTTGGTGGTGCGCGCTATTCACTGAAATCGTCGGCTGGCCAACAATTTTATAGAGCTGCGTATTGGCGAGCACCGCCACTTCATGACTGATTTCATGGCGTGGATTGGGTTGCTCATGGGCCAACGGGTTGGCGATACTATCGGGGATATGCTGAATCAGCGTGCCGCCGAGAATGACGTTGAGCAATTGTTGCCCCCCGCAAATGCCGAGGATGGGCATATTGCGCGCGAGCGCGCCTTTGGTGATGGCCCATTCAAACGCGCTGCGGCGGCGCTTGACGGTGACTTTTTCATGCACGGTGGCGTCGCCATACATTTCGGGCGGCACATCGAAATTACCGCCGGTAATCACCAGCCCGCTCATGGCATCGAGATAGCTCTCTACCTGCTCCAACTCATGCGGCAGGGCGATCGGCGCGCCGCCATGTTTAGCAATCGTGCCGCAATAATTGTCGCGCAGCGCATACCAGGGGTATTTTGAATATCCGCCGGTTTCTTCGTGATCGAGGGTGATTCCAATGAGGGGTGATGTCATAAGCGATGTCTAACCAATGGCGGCAATGTGACAGATGCCGATTAATCCTATTGTTTTTTGATATGGGGCCACGCCACGCTTGAGCTGACGTGCGAGCTATAGTAGCTTCACACCTCAAGGATTACAACGCGCATGTCACTTTCATCCCTCCTCGGTGTTATTTTCGGCCTGTCGCTGATCGGCATCGCCGTCTTTCATGCAACCAATAATCCACTGATTTATATCAATATTGAAGCGGCAATGATCGTGGTTGGCGGCGCCACGGCGAGTGCATTCATGGGCTTTCACAGCGCCGATGTCATCACCGCGTTCAAAGCGGTGGGATGGATGCTGAAGAAGCCGAAATCGACGCGCGACGGCCTGAATATCGAGATTTCGCGCCTCATCAAATGGTCGTATCTGGTGCAGCAACGCGGGCTGCTGGCGCTGGAGAATGAAATCAAAACGGTGAAATCGAACGACCCGCTGATCAAATATTGCATGACACTGGCCGTCACGAACCATGCCCCGGCGGCACTGCGCGACATGATGACCAACGCGGTCGAATCGGTGTTCGATGCGAAAACATCGGCGGTGCAGGTGCTGAAAAACATGGGCGCGAGCGGTCCGGCATTCGGGATGCTCGGTACGCTAGTCGGGATGATCGCGATGCTCGAGCAAATGGGCTCGGGAAATCAGACGGATATGGTGCGCATCATCGGCGGCGGCATGGCGCTGGCACTGGTGGCGACGCTTTACGGCGTGTTTTTCGCGCGCATGGTGTATCTGCCGGCAGCGAGCAAGCTGATGCAGAAGGAAGAGACGGAGCGTTTCCGCAATCTGATGATGGTCGAGGGCCTCATCATGCTGACGGAGAAAAAAACACCGCGCTATATGCAGGATCGGTTGAACTCGTTCCTCGAGCCGCATCAGCATTTCGATATCGACCGGCAGCTCAAGAATTACAGCGTTCCGAAAGGCTAAGCGATGCGCACGCGCCGCCCTAAACCACACGATAACGACGAAGATGCATGGCTGATCACCTATGCCGACATGGTGACGTTGCTGCTGTGTTTCTTCATTATCATGTTCGCGCTTTCCGCGCCCAATCCGCAAAAAGTATCGGAAGTGGCGAAGGCCCTGGAGCAATTTGAGCAAGCGCAGAAGCAAACAGCACCCGAAGAAGATGTGAACGAGCCGCTGAAAGAAAAAATTGAGATGTCGCTCGGTGCATCAGGCTATGACAAGTTTATTGCTGTCAGCAAAAACGATAAATTCATTTCGATGGAAGTGGCGTCGAGTTCGTTTTTCCAGCCCGGTTCGGCGGAATTCGCGCCAGCGGCGATGCCGATGCTCGATCTGGTGGTGAAGCAACTCATGCCGCTCAAAGACAAAAAAATCGCGCTAGAAATCGAAGGCCATACCGATGATTCGCCGATTTCAAGTGCCAAATACCCATCGAATTGGGAGCTATCGACGGCGCGCGCTTCGAGCGTGGTGCGCTATTTCATCGCGCAGGGTTTCCCGAAAGAGAAAATCCACGCCGTGGGTTATGCCGAGACTAAGCCAAAAGCGCCCAATGAGGATGCAGCGGGCCATCCAATTCCCGTCAATCAGGAATTGAATCGCCGCGTGGTGATCAAGCTCCTCAAGGCAGACGAAGACGCGCACTAGCATTTCCGCTCGACTCATCCGCCAAACCACGTTAGAAGCAGCGCAAATTTGTTCAACAGAGGATGCGCGCGGCCAGCAGGCCACGCCAGCCATGAGCCCGCGAAGCGGCGCACCATCGGGAGCGCAGTCGCGCGAGCAGGGTGCAAGGTATTACTATGGGATTCAATTGTGGCATTGTCGGCCTGCCGAATGTGGGGAAATCCACCTTGTTCAACGCGCTATTGTCGCAACAAGCGGCGGAAGCGGCGAATTATCCGTTCTGTACGATTGAGCCGAATGTGGGCCGGATTGCGGTGCCGGATGAGCGCCAGACCAAGCTCGCCGCGATTGCCAAATCGGCGGTGATCATCCCGAACCAGCTGGAGTTTGTCGATATTGCAGGTCTCGTACGCGGCGCGAGTTCGGGCGAAGGTCTGGGCAATAAGTTCCTCAGCCACATTCGCGAAGTCGATGCGATCCTCTATGTGCTGCGCTGCTTCGAAGACGGCGATATTACGCATGTCGAAGGCACCGTCGACCCGCTGCGCGACGCAGAAATTATCGAGCTGGAATTGACTATCGCCGATCTAGAAAGCCTGGAAAAACGCATCGATGCGATGGCGAAAAAAGCCAAAGGTGGCGATAAGGAATCGCAGGCAACGGTGAGCCTCGCGGAACCGATTCTGGCGCTGCTGCGCGAGGGCAAAGCGGCGCGCGAATATACGCCGAAGGACCGCGAAGAAGCCAAGCGTGTACGTGCGCTGCAACTGCTCACCAGCAAACCGGTGATGTATATTCTCAACGTCGATGAAGCATCGGCTGCCACTGGCAACGAACTCTCGAAAAAGGCCGCGGAGATGGCAAAAGCCAAAGGGGCGGATTCCGTCGTGATCTCGGCAAAAATCGAATCGGAAATGGCGGGGCTTACCGACGAAGAGAAGCAAGAATTCCTAGGCGATCTCGGCCTGAAAGAAACCGGGCTGGTAAGCATTGTACGCGCGGGGTTCAAGTTGCTCGATATCCTCACTTTCTTCACCATCGGCCCGAAAGAAGCGCGGGCATGGACGGTGCGTCGCGGCGCGACCGCGCCGGAAGCGGCAGGGGTGATTCATACCGATTTCGAAAAAGGGTTCATTCGTGCCGAAACGATAGCAGCCGCCGATTATATTGCGCTGGGCGGCGAGCAGGGCGCGAAAGAAGCAGGCAAATTGCGGCTGGAAGGAAAGGAATATCTCGTCCATGATGGCGATGTTTTCCATTTCCGCTTCAACGTTTAGGAACGATCATGCCCACCATCGACGCCAAGAAAAAACTCGCGGAGCAATGGTTTCGCGAGCTGCGTGACATGATTTGCGGCGAATTCGAACTGCTTGAAAACGAGCTCACCCAATCATCTGCGCCGGTCGGGAAATTTCTGCGCACCCCATGGCAGCGGCCCAAAGGCGGCAAGGGTGAAATCTCGATGATGAAAGGCCGCGTGTTCGAGAAAGTCGGCGTCAATATCTCAACGATGGATGGCGAATTCTCGGAGCAATTCCGCAAGGAAATCCCAGGCGCGACGGAAGATCCGCGCTTCTGGGCGTCGGGCATTTCGCTGGTTGCGCATATGCATTCGCCGAAAGTGCCAGCAGTGCATATGAATACGCGCATGATCGTGGTGGGTGATGCGGCGCGCATCTGGTTTGGGGGTGGTGGTGATCTCAATCCGATGGTGTCAGTGGTGGAAGATACGCGCGATTTTCACGCCGCGTTCCGTCAGGCATGCAATACCACCGATGCGGCGTTTTACCCCGTGTTCAAAGCCTGGTGCGATGAATATTTCTACATTCCACATCGCAATGAAGCGCGCGGCGTGGGCGGGATTTTCTATGATTATCTTGGCCTCAATCATCTGGCGCCGAATCTGCCGCCGGTCAGCCCCGGCCAATTCGGCAAAGGCGGCGTCGGCAAGGAAGCTACCGCCCGCGGGATGGAAATCGCTAGCAACGCCAAGTTGGATTGGGATGGCTGTTTTGCGTTTACGAAAAATGTGGGGCGCGCGTTTCTCGATATTTATCCGCAACTGGTGCGGCGGCGCATGTTCGAGAATTTCACCGCGGAAGATCGTGAGCATCAACTGCATAAGCGCGGGCGCTACGCGGAATATAATTTGCTCTACGATCGCGGTACACGCTTTGGCCTGATGACAGGTGGAAACCCCGAAGCCATCCTGATGTCGCTGCCGCCGGAAGTGAAGTGGGCGTAGCGTTTGGTGCGCGTTACTGATTGCGTGATGCAGCGCCGGAAATATCGTTGCCGAGCTTTTGCGTGTCGCGACCGAGTCCGGCCATGGTTTCGCAGGCGGTGAGTGCAAAAAGCGCACTGAGCATGAGCGCAGCAAGAGTCATCGTTTTCATAGTCCCTCCATTTGGTTTTTTTGGAATGTAATGCGACGCGGTATTCACTGTCAATGGAGGCGACGTTGCCGACGCTCGATCCACCACAGTAATGCCAGGCCGGGCAAGGTCAGCGCGCAGCAAATCATGAAAAAGATCGGCCAGCCGAAGGTGGTGGCCAGCCATCCGGATGGGGTGGAAAGAAACGTGCGCCCCACGGCGGAAAGGGCTGAGAGCAGCGCATATTGCGTAGCGGTATAGGTGCGTTTGCAGAGCGCGGCGAGATAGGCGATGAAGGCGGCAAGACCGATGCCGCCGGTGATGTTGATCAGTGCGATGCAGATGGCCAGAAACATCGCATTCGCGCCGCTGGCACAGAGTGGAATGAGCAACAAATTGGCGGCGCTATGGAGGATGCCCCCCAGCAATATCGTGCGCACGGCGCCGATGCGTACCACCAGCCAGCCGCCGAGGAAGGTGCCTGCCAGCGCCGCTGCGACGCCGTAGAGTTTGACGATTTCAGCGATTTGCATTTTGGTGAAACCCAGATCGAGCAGGAACGGGTTGAACATCGCGCCGATGAGTGCATCGCCGAGTTTGTAGATGATGACGAACAGCAGTAGCGCCAGCCAATTGGGCCGCGTCATGAAATCGCGCAGTGGCGCGACCACCGCATGGGCGATGAATTCCGACATGTTTTTCGGTGGGGTTTGGCCGACGACTTCGGGCTCTTTCGCAAACAAAGTGAGCACCATCGACAGTGCCACGAGCGCGGCCATCGCCCAATAGGTGAGTTGCCATCCGAATAGATCAGCGAGCGCCAATGCGCCCGCACCGGAAATCAGCATGCCGATGCGGTAGCCGAAGGTGGCATAGGCGGCGCCGAGACCTTGCTCTTCGGGCGTTAGGCGCTCGACGCGGTAGGCATCGATGACAATATCCTGCGTCGCAGAGAATGTGGCGACGAGGAGGGCTGCAATCGCAGTAGCGCCGACACTGGTGGCGGGATTGAAACTGCCCATGGCGAGGATGGCGATGGTGAGCAGCAATTGCGTGAGCAGCAGCCAACTGCGGCGGCGGCCGAGGCGTTTGAGGATAGGGATTTGCAATCCATCCATCATTGGCGCCCAGAGGAATTTCAGCGCATAAGGCATGCCGACGGCGGCGAACAGGCCGATCGCGGCGCGCTCGATTTTTGCATCCGCAAGCCAGGCGGTGAGCGTTGAAGCGGTCAGCGCGAGCGGCAGGCCGGAATAGAAACCGAGGATGCCGATAAGAAATAAGCTTGGGGTAAAACGTGTGCGCATTCCCTTGTGTAGCTAGTAAAATAAATAATTTGAATAGATTTTCTCAAACTGCCCGTCGCGCGCAAGGCTTGCGGGGGTGATTAATGGCTGGGCGAGAATGTAGCGATAACATGCCTCAAAATCATAGTGCCGCATTTGGCACGCGGGATAGCGCTGCCAGCGTTGTGCGATGAGTTTTTTAACCAGTATATTATCGATATTCAAATCAGCGACTTTCTGAATCTCGCCGATGGGGATACCCGCCGCCTTATAGGCGAGATAAGGTAATTCGCTGCAATATATGCCATTGTCATCGAAGCTGAAAAATGGATTGTAAGGCTTGCCATATAAGTGGGTGGCGGCCGAGAAAATTTGCTGCGTCTGCGCGGCCGAAAGCTGGCTATCGCGATAAATAGCCACGCGTTTGAACAGGCCGCGATCGATCCATTCGGTGAGGGGTGTTTCTTTCACGTGCGCCACTGCTTCGATCACCACCCATGCGTCGCCTTGTTTTTTTAATAGACCGACATGCGTATAGGCAGAGGCGGTAGCAACTAGAATCGCTTTGGATTGTGTGCTGGTCGATGTTTGAAAAATCAAATCGCCATCCTTTAACGGTGGCAGGTTCGGATCACGCGTAATGACCCAGATGCTTAGGATGAGTAGCAATAAGAGAGGCAAAAGGAATCGAACGTATTTTTTATATTCGTACGATCCCATGCGTGTTTTTCTTACGCCGCCAGCAAACGCTTGAGTGGTTTTTGCGGGCGGGCGCCCAGATGGGTGATGATGTCGGACGCGCAGGAGGAGCCGAGCTTGCCGCATTGCTCAAGCGGCAATCCATGCGTGAGACCGTAGAGGAAACCGGAGGCATAAAGGTCGCCCGCGCCGGTGGTATCGACCACATTATTCACACGCAGCGGCTCGATATGGATGCGCTCACTCGGCGTGAGAATCAGCGAACCGCGCTCGCCGCAAGTGATGGCGATGATGTCGCATTGGCCTTGCAGAATATCGAGAATTTCCTCGAATTTTTTGTCAGGGTAAAGTGCGCAGGCTTCGGCTTCGTTGCAGAAGAGGATGTCGAAATCTTCGCGGATCATGGCGAGAAAATCGGGGCGCGCGCGCTCGACGCAGAAGGCATCGGAGAGCGAAAAAGCGATTTTGGTGTTGGATTTTTTGGCCGCCGCAAAGGCGTGGCGAATAGCGGTTTTGGTGACGTCCATGTCCCACATATAGCCTTCGCCATACAGCACCTGTGCGCGATCGACGAGACTGGTATCGACATCCGCAGTGTGGATTTCGCCGGCGGCGCCGAGGAAGGTGTTCATGGTGCGCTGGCCATCGGGTGTGACGACGATGAGGCAGCGGGCGGTTGGGATATTGTGCATGGCGGTGGGGGTGGTGAATTCAACGCCCGCGCCATTGAGGTCGTGGCGGAAAATGCGGCCGAGTTCATCGTTGCTGACTTTGCCGATGAAGGCGGTTCTGGCGCCGAGGCTTGCCATGCCCGCGAGCGTGTTGGCAGCGGAACCGCCCGAGACTTCCGTGGCCTGGCCCATCGCCTCATAGAGCGATTCGGCGCGGGGTGCGTCGATCAATTGCATCGTGCCTTTACGCATGTTTTGTGCGGCGATGAAGGTATCTTCCGCGAAGCTCAATACATCGACGATAGCGTTGCCGATGGCGGTCACGTGATAGGGTTTGGTCATAGTGTCTCTCACTGTAATAATTCGCGGGCACGCGCCAGATCTTCAGGCGTATCGACGCCGATTGGTACCGTATCGACCACACTCACGTCAATCCGCATTCCGGCTTCGAGCGCGCGGAGTTGCTCTAATTTCTCGCGCAGCTCCAGCGGACTGGGGGGCAGGGCGACGAATTTTTCCAGCGCCGCGCGCCGATACGCATAGACGCCGATATGGTGGTAGCGCAGGCCGTCGTTGGCGGGGATGGGGGCGCGAGAGAAATAAAGCGCACGGCCGATTTTGCCGTCACCTAAGCCACCGATGGCGACTTTCACGACGGAAGGGTTGCTGTGCTCCTCCGCGCGGGTGATGGGGGCGGCAAGCGTGGCGATATCAACGGCGGGGTTTTGCAGGGGGGCGAGTACGTCGCGCAGCAGATGCGGCTCTAAGGTTGGTACATCGCCTTGGAGATTGAGAATGATGTCATGCGCGCGAGTGCTAACAAAAGATTCGCACGCTTCCCAAATGCGGTCGGAGCCGGAAGGGTGGTTGGGGTCGGTAATGATGGCGATACCACCGGCGGCACGCACGGCCTCGGCGATGGCGGCGCTGTCGCAGGCGACGATCACATCGCCGACCTTTGCTTCGATGGCGCGGCGCCAGACTTGCACGATCATCGGTGCGTCACCAATCATCGCCAGCGGCTTGTTCGGCAGGCGCGTGGCGGCGAGACGCGCGGGGATGACGACCAGCGTTTTCATGCCACTTTTTGCTCACGAATTTGCATTAATTCCGTTGCCTTTGCATTGTCTTGTTGCGCGTTTGTGCGGCCCATGCTAACGCCCCTATAAACAGTTATTTGCCAACAATAAAGCACGGAGTGATGGCCCATGTCGTCGAATCTCAATCTGAATAAAATCGCAGGCGCCATTTTACTGGCGGGCCTGATCGGCATGGTTGGCGGCAAAGTTACTGAATTCCTCTATGATGGCGGCCCTGAACATCCCGGTGAGAAGATCGAAGAAAAACGCGGCTATAAAATCGAAGGCGCGAGTGAAGCGGCGGCTGGGGGTGATACAGCGCCCGCCGAAGTGCCGGATATTTCAGCCCTCTATCCGACAGCGGATGCCAAGGCGGGTGGCGATTTCTTCGGCAAAAAATGTTCGGTGTGCCATAATATCGGCAAAACCGAAGGCAATAAGGTTGGCCCGCGTTTGTGGGGCGTGATCGGCCGCAAAGTGGCGAGCATTCCGGATTTCAACTATTCGGCGGGCATGAAATCGCACGCCGATCGCACTTGGACGTTCGATGAGATGAACCACTTCCAATGGAATCCGCATACCTGGGTGCCTGGCACCATCATGGGCTATGCCGGGACGCCGAAAGATCAGGACCGCGCGAATTTGATCGTGTATCTCAACTCGCAATCCGATAGCCCGTTACCGTTGCCGAAACCCAGTGCCGCCAAACCGGCTGCCAAGGATGCGAAAGCGGCTACACCCGCCAAGAAATAATCCTCGGGTTTCCGCTGCTTCTAGGTGTGTGTATTGGTAGCAATGGGTGACTATCTATGCCAATATCCCGTCGGTAGGTATGTATGAATCCCAAAATCCTGATCGTCGAAGACCAGCCGCTCACGCAGCAGATGATCGGGATGTTGCTGGAAAAATTGGGGTATGATTATGAAGTCTGCGACGATGGCGAGCAGGCGCTGGCCCGGCTGAAAGCCGGCGCGCAGGAGTTTGAAATCGTGCTGCTCGACTTGTTTATGCCAAAAATCGATGGGATTTCGGTGCTCGGCCATATTCGCAGTAACATGCCGCATTTAAAGGTGATCATCATCACCGCCAGTGAAGATCCCAGCTATTGTGACACGGCAATGAGCCATGGGGCATATGCCTACCTGCAAAAGCCGTTTTCGCCCGCAAAATTACAGATATTACTACAGGAATTGCTTCCAGCGCCCACGTTCGGCTCGACGCAATTGTCATGAAAGCTTCACACTGCCGAAATGGGCATTGTGCTAGGCTACTACGATATGAAACAACCCATTCGCATGGTTTCACTGATACTGCTGGCGGCAAGCACGGGCTTGGCTTCGTGCCGTCCGGCATCGTTGTATCTGGTCGATCCGTCGGGCCCGCCGGAATATAAGCTCGGCTGGGAAGATGGCTGCGATGCGGGCTTAAGCGCGCAGGGCGGCATGCTGTATAAAATGGCGTATGGGTTCAAAAAACGCCCCGAATTCGGTGATAACGATTTGTATAAAACGGCGTGGAACGAAGGCTTCACCTATTGCCGCTTCTCGCTCGATCCGGTCGATAAATCGAACTGGTATAACTAAACGAACGCTATCGGTTGATATGCAAAAAGGGGACATGATCATCATGTCCCCTTTTTTGTCTGCTGGTATAACGAGTGCCGAACTTAAGGGCAAACCCCACTCGGCGGATGTGTACCATCACTACAGGTGACGCCGGTAACACCTGAGCCAACGCCAATATTGGAGATACATTGAGCACCCGGTTTCTCAGTGGCACCTGCGAAGGTGGTATAGGTGAACCAGCCAACGGCTGACACATGGTAATTCCCATCCCCTCCGCAATTATAGCTGGAATAACTGGAGACCGGGTCTGCGCCGACCGAGAAAGTGGTGCCCACAGCTTCCTTCGGTACATTGACCGTATACCCGCCTATGGTGCAATAGGTGGCGGCAGGGCAGTAACTTACAGCACCTGTCTGCACACACTGGTTGTTCGAGAGAGCGTAGCCTGGGTAGCAGCTGACCGCGCAGCTTGGATATGCGGCAACCATACCGTCAGGCACGTGGGTTATTCCGCAGCTACCGCTCGTTGCAACGCAACTGCTGCCCGAGAGGTTGTAGCTCGGATTACACGTGATCTTACAGGTGGTCGAATCGACCGTACCGTTAGCCACGCTGCTCGGCGAGCAGGTAGTTGGGGCACTATTGAGCGTACAATCGATCTCTTCCTGCCCATCACCTAAGGTTCCAGCGCAATCGCTAAGCCGTTGACTGTCATCGGTAGCGGATTGATAGATGCCGTTGACGTTGGGCGCACCCGCCGGGCAGGAGTTGGTATAGTCCGTACATGTATATTTGAGTGGCGTACAGGTCGGGTAATCCGTCGCACCGTTGGCACAGCTGCCTGAACCACCTGAGCTACATATATACTGAACTGCATTTCCTGAGCCATCGCATCCAAAATCATTGGCTGCGGGGCTGGAAGGGGATGAGGGGAGATCAACCTCGATCCAGTTCACACCACCATGTTGGTAGTACCAAATACCATCGTTGAAAGGCGTCGTACAGGTATCTGGATAAGGCTGCCAACTGCAGGTAGGGCTATTGAGTACACAGATGCCACCCGACAAAGTATAGCCCGAGTTACAACTTATCGAACAATCTGCAGCCACAGTGCCGTTGCTCACGCTGTTTGGTGAGCAGGCGGACGGAGTACTGGTGCAAGCGCAATGCAACTGGACATAGGGTACCAATCCCGCCGAGCAATAGCTGGTGGGTCCCCAACTTGCCGTATCACCAATCGTCGTACAGCCACTGCCGGGGGTAGCCCAGCTGCTGCCGAACGGTGGGTTTGAGCTAATGGATGAACACTCACCACCATCCGGCGTGTTTGCGGCACCGGAGACTTCTGTCCAGACTGGGTTCGAGCAGGCAGCTGTAGGCACACAGCTGTTACCCGAGAGCGTATAGCCCGCGTTACAGGTGATCTGACAGAGCGGCGCACCGCTGAGCGTACCATTTGCCGGCGCCGTTGCCGAACATTGGTCACAGGTTGGTGGGTTCGCACGGCCTGGAGGGCATGCGAGCGCGACGCAGCTATTGCCTGAGAGGCTATAACCCGCGTTACACGTGATCGAGCAATCCGGTGCCGCAGCAACCGTACCGTTGGCGACACTAGTGACCGGGCATGCATTGATGACACAGCTGCTGCCCGAGAGCGTATAGCCCGAGTTACAGCTGATCGCGCAGCCTGGGTATGCGCCAACCGTGCCGTTGGCAACGCTGGTTACCGCGCAGGTGTTTGGCGTACAGCCAGAGGTATTGATCGGACCGCTATCGACCCAGCCAGCCGAGCAGGTTCCCCGTGTTTGGCCTTGGGTTGCACTGCCGCTGGTACCTGTGAGGCAGGAAGCCGGGATGATTTTGCTGAAGCCAATCCCATCGCTGCAGGTAGTGCAGGTTGGGTAATTGGCGGCCCCATTCGCGCAGACGCATGAAAAGTTCGCATGGGTGCAAGGGGCATCGGTGTGGCCCACGCCGGAACCTTGGCAGGTCCAGGTGCGGTTGCTACTGCAGGTCGAGTCATTGTTGTCAGCCGTCGGTGTGCCGCTGATACATTGACCGAGATTGCTCATATCGCACGCGCCATTGATGGGTGGCGGAAGCGCGACGCAAGTTTTGCCATCGGCACTTTGCGTATAACCGGGATCACATGTCAGTGTACAGGTCGGCGGGGTCGCAGTGACCGTACCATGTGCCGGGCTGGCGCTACATTGGCAGCTGCCCGTTGCCGCAAGCGTATAGCCTGCGCCTTGGGCATGACAGGTGACCGCAGCGCTACCGGTGGTGATGGCGGTGGAGCTGGTCAGCGTAATCGTATTGCCTGGTTTCATCGTGCTGCTGGTGGCCGCCGAGCATTGCAAATTGGTAGCGGCATCGGTCCAGCTGACGCTATTGTTACCGCAGCCCTTGTCGTTATTCACGAAGAAGACGATCAGATCGTCGAAATAGTTAGTGGGATTGGTGATGGTTTTGCGGCTAAATGCAAAATTCGCCAGATCGTTAAGCGAAATGGCGGTGGCGGTGGCGCAATTCATATTTTTTCCGGCAGGTAGGGTTCCACTACAACCCGTCGAGCCGTGGCTCACGACACCATAAACGGCGGTGGTCATGGTTGCTGATGGGCTCGACATAATTTGGACCGAGCCGTGTGTCGTGGACGAAGCATAATTGTTTTTATCTTTCGACGAATTCACCGAAACGACATAGCGGTAATAGCTGTCGGCATCGGCATGGCCGGCGATTTTGACGTTATTGTTTTTGAAGCAATCGGCGAAATATTTTTTCGGCAGCCCCACAGTAGCGTACGGGAAATAACCGATCAATACGGTCGGTGCGCCATTGATATCTACCGACACTTTGTTTAATTCGGTCGTGTAATTGATTTGCGTGCCGCGGCTGCCATCTTTGGGCGCAGGCATCGGGTAGTAACCATTTTTCAGGAAGAATTGCTGAACCGCATTATTCATCGTCGCCATATCGGAGCGCGTTTGCGCATAGCACTGTTTGATCGCGGCATCGTTATCGATAGTGGTCACGGTTTTGGTATTCATCGCCTGCGTGGCCATCCCGGCGACCAGGCCTACTGCCACGAGTCCAACGGCAACTTCGATGAGCGTCACCCCTTCACGCGAAGAGCTTTTAAGACACTTAAAGAACTGTTTGAACGCGCGCATAGCGACCCCTAAAGTGAGAGAATCATAGGTCACTATAACCATAAAATGGTTTACAAATAGTTAATAAACTAAAAACCACTTAAAATGGCTGCTTTTTCCGGCGCGCGTTGATTTTTGGCATCAGAATCAAGGGGAAATGGAAATAATCCACCAGTTAATTGCTGCTTTGCGGTGCTGGAATCGCGGGTTTATTGGCTGCTTGCATCACAAAATGTGTCATTTTATCCAGCGCCCGTGCTTCGATCTGCCGCACACGCTCGCGGAAATATTATAGCGATGCGAAAGATCCTCAAGCGTGATCGGATCTTCCGTGAGGCGGCGTTCGGTAATAATTTCACGCTCACGTTGGTTAAGAGATTCGAGCGCTTCCGACATCAAATCCTTCTTATTGCGATACTCCTCAGCATTACCCAGCGTGATTTCCTGATTTTCCGACGGATCGGCAAGCATATCCATCCATTCTGTGTCGCCATCGGCACCCACGTGGGCGTTGAGATGCTGGTCATGCGCGCCCATGCGCTGATCCATATCGATCACTTCCTGTTCGGAAACATCGAGTTCTTTGGCGATGGTTTTGACTTCCTGCGGCGTCAGCTGCACCGTATCATCGGCGCGCTCGAGGCGCTTCTTGGTTTTCTTTAAATTAAAAAATAGGCGTTTTTGCGCGGCGGAGGTGCCCATTTTGACCAGGGACCAGGAGCGCAATACGAATTCTTGAATCGAAGCTTTGATCCACCACATTGCGTAGGTCGAGAGCCGAAAACCTCTCTCCGGCTCGAATTTCTTCACGGCGGTCATGAGGCCGATATTGCCTTCGGAAATCAACTCCGCCATCGGCAGCCCATAGCCGCGATAGCCCGAGGCAATCTTCGCCACGAGGCGCAGATGCGAGGTGACGAGCTGGTGCGCAGCTTCGTAGTCGCCATATTCCGTCCAGCGCTTGGCGAGCATGTATTCTTCATCCGCATCGAGGATGGGGAATTTCTGAATCTCCTGCATGTAACGGCGTAAACCGTCGGCGGGCAGGGCGGGGATCGTGGTCAGTGCATTGCGGGTTGCCATAGAATAGCCTCCTTAATGGGGCCTGGGTCATGTAGGTCGAAGGTGGATATGTGCAAGAGTGTCAGTAAAATTTCGATATTAACTATAAACCGACATAGGTGGGCCATCCAGCGGGCAGGCTTCTTATAGGACGATTGGCCTATTTTGTCAAGACAGCCAGGGCGGTTTCGAGCGCCAGCATATCGGGCGGTATGGGGGCGGTGAAGGTCATTGCATCCCCCGTTTTGGGATGAATCAGCGATAATTCAGTGGCATGCAGAGCCTGGCGGTCGAAGGCGAGCAGCGCCATGCTTAAGCTTTCTGGAAGCTTAACCCCTTGTGATTTCAAACGATTCAGGTGCGTTTGGGTGGATTTGCCGTAAACGCCATCGCCGATCAGCGCGGCTTTAGCATGGGCCATATGCACGCGGATCTGGTGCGTGCGGCCGGTATCCAGCTCACAAATGAGTTTCGAGGCGAGCGGTACAATGAAGCCCGGCGCGTTGAATGACTTCTCCGTAGTATAGTGTGTCAGCGCGTGGCGGCCATTATGGACCACTGCCATTTGCTTGCGCATGCGCGGATGACGCGCGAGCGGCGCCTCGACCTCGCCATTGCGCGGGTTCGGTGCACTCCAGCAAAAGGCGGTATAACGGCGGGATAAGGTGCGATCCTTCAGCTGCGCGGAGAGATGCTGATGCGCGAGATCATGCTTCGCCACCACCAGCAACCCGGTCGTATCTTTATCGATGCGATGCACGATGCCGGGACGTGCGACACCACCGATGCCCGAAAGCGAATCGCCGCAATGGGCGAGCAGCGCATGGACCAGCGTGCCGGTATGTGCGCCGGGTGCGGGATGCACGGTCATGCCCGCCGGTTTATTGATGACGAGCAGGTCATCATCCTCATAAATAATATCGAGCGCAATTTTTTCGGCAATCAGATGTGTCGCAACAATTTTCGGCTCGCTGAGCGTATATGTCTCACCCGCTTTGATTTTCATCGCGGCGTTGCTGATGGCAATATCTTTGCGCAGCACCATCCCTTGCTCGATCATTTGCTGCAGGCGTGAACGCGTGAATTGCGGCAGCATGGTGCTCAGGAATTTATCGAGCCGTGTGCCCGCATCTTCTTCGCTAACGGTGATGGTGTGTTGTTGCATGCCCGGCCTATCTTTTTTCATTCGGGCAGTGCGCCGGAATGTATTATTTTATTACGCTGCGAATTTCTCGTGCAGCTGCGCATTGTTCACACTGCCCACCGGGCCGAGCGCCGCAACCGTCGGCTTGCCCGAGCTTAGCGCCCGCGCACCGGCACGCGCCGCATCCGCAATCGTCACCGCATCGAGCATACCGATAATTTCTTCCGCCGTTTTATAGCGGCCATAGACCAGCAGATGCCGCGCAATCCATTCCACAATTGCCCCGGTGCTTTCGCGGCTCATCACCACACCGGATTTGAGCTGATTTTTCGCGCGCAGCAATTCCTGCTCGGTAATGGTTTGCGTCGCGTGTTGGCACACATCTGTCAAAGCGCCGGTGAGCTCGCTTAAATGCTCAACCGTGGTGCCCGCATAAAGGCCCAGTGTGCCGACATCCTGATAGCCCGTGGCGAATGCCGAGACGGAATAAGCCAGCCCACGCTTCTCGCGAATCTCTTGAAATAAGCGCGACGACATGCCGCCACCAAGCAAGGTGGCGAATACTTGCAGTGGGAAATAGTCCTTATCGCCAATCGCAAGGCCTGGATAGCCGACGACCAGCTGCACTTGCTCAAGGTCTTTCTCCAGCGTCTTCTCGCCACCTTGATAAATGCATGGCACAGCTTTGGCAGGTTTCGCATCGCTGACATGCTTGCCGAAATAGGATTGCGCCATGGCAAGCGTCGCTTCGTGTGACACGGCACCCGCCGCAGCGATGCTCATGCGCGCAGGCTGATAATGTTTGCGCGTATAGGCGACGATATCGTCGCGCGTGTAGCTCGCGACGCGTTCAGGCGCGCCGAGAATGCTGCGGCCCAGCGGGGTGTCGCCATAGGCCATTTCCTGGAACAGATCGAACACGAGATCGTCCGGCGAATCCTGATGCATGGCGATTTCCTGCAAAATCACTTCGCGTTCACGGGCGAGCTCGCCTTCATCGAACACCGAATTGGCGACGATATCGCACAGTAGGCTGCAGGCCTCGTCGGCATATTCCTTGAGCACTTTCGCATGGTACACCGTGTGCTCGTGGCTGGTATAGGCGTTCACGTTGCCGCCCATCATATCGAAGCTCTCGGCGATCTCGCGGGCGTTGAGTTTGGCGGTACCTTTGAACGCCATATGCTCGAGCATATGCGACAGGCCACCCTCGTTGATTGTGCCGTTAATCTCTTCATGCCGCGCACCGACATCGACCGCGATCGCGATCGCTGCAGTATGTGCGCCATCTTGTGATTCGCTGGCGACGCGCAGGCTGTTATCGAGGGTGGTGAGTTGATAGGTCATAGGCTGAGGAGCATTTCTTTGAGGGTTGCTTCGTTGCGCGCGATGGGCGTGATGCGCTCGTTACGTTCATAGAGATCCACCAAGTGCGCGGGCAAGGGAGCGGTGAGGCCAGTTGCTTCGCGCACCGCATCGGGGAATTTGGCGGGGTGCGCGGTGGCAAGCGTGACAGTGATGCCTTCTGCGGCGGTAGCAACCGCTGCGGCAACGCCGACGGCAGTATGCGGATCGAGCAGGATGCCGCACTCTTCGTACACTTCTTTGATGCAGTTGAGGGTTGCAGCATCATCGACCGCGTGTGCAGCAAATACTGTAGCAAAATCG
>Ga0206934_1162_pt2 | contig 17243 bp, 10 predicted proteins | sample Alteio_BWOrgHeat_16_FD_152932 | JGI IMG/M metagenome (GOLD analysis project Ga0206934, IMG submission 152932) | Enriched cells from forest soil in Barre Woods Harvard Forest LTER site, Petersham, Massachusetts, United States -... | ecosystem: Environmental > Terrestrial > Soil > Temperate forest >...
GCATCAACCGATCTCACTTGCTGGTTGTTATCTTTTTTTGAGAACACAGAGTTAAAAGGTCTCATTGATGCAAAAGCTAATGGATTAAAAGAAATTTATTATCAGGCAGTGGCCGAACGATTCGATTATGAGAAGCGCCTCATTGTAAATGAATTGCGAAAGCACGGTATCCAATCCATTCTTACACCGCCTCAAAAATTGACTGTGAACACGATCAACAAATACATTGAACTGAAAGCAAGGAATTTAATTTGATCCATTTTAATCCTATTTGGGTTACCATGCGGATTAAAAAAACATCCATTTCAGCGGATAGTTGTAAACACTATATGAAATGAATATTTTCGCTTTTGGGCAACTCAATTGAAATCTATGAGAAAGTTGATGATGGTATTCTCGTTAGCACTGGTTATAGCAGGAGCATTAGCACAAAGTAAAGTTAAGACCACTTTCAAAATGCCAAAGAATGCTTCATATGCACGGGGCAGAGTGTTGGTAAAAGCCAACAGTGCGTACAAAGATGAAATTGCTCAACTCTCGTCAGGCGGTTCATCAGCCACAGTTAAAAATGTTCCACTCAGATCCATAATCCCTGCTGTAAAGCCCCAACTTGATCGGTTTGGTGCCGCAGGTGTGGGTGCCCGTGCGCAAAAACAAACGATAGATATCTCGAGGTATTATGCTATTACATTTGATCAGAGTCTGGATGTAGAAGGCTATATCAATCAACTCTATGCCACGGGTTATTTTGAAATTGTTGAACCTGATTATAAATATAAAACTGACTTTACTCCCAATGACCCAGGTGTCGCTCTGCAATATTATTTAAACCTGATCAAGGCTTATGATGCCTGGGATATTACACAAGGAGACACTTCCGTTGTTATTGCAATAGTAGATACCGGTGGCAATTTGACTCACGAAGATATTGCTCCAAAATTATATAGGAATTGGAAGGAATACCCTCCGAATGGAATTGACGATGACAGCAACGGCTTTATCGACGATTACCAGGGTTGGGATTTTATTGGAGCAGATACGTTGAATCTATACAAGGCAAATTATGATCCGGCCATTGACGGAGATAATAATCCAAGTATTGTTGAAGGTGGTGAAATAAGCCATGGCACAATGGTAGCAGGTTGTGCCGGCGCAGCAACGAACAATGGAAAGGGTATGGCTGGTGTTGGATACAAGACACAATTGATGTTTACAAAACAGTCGGCCGATAATCAGCTAACTACGGATGGATCTGAATATAATGTCTATGCCGGAATGTTATATGCTGCGAACCTGCTCCACGGTCAAGGTAGAAGAGGTATAATAAACTGTTCATTTGGAGGCTCAGGTCAAAGCCAGATTATTCAGGATTATATTAATCATATAGTACTGGATCTTAACTGCCTTATTGTAGCCGCCGCTGGCAACTCACACAGTACCAGCCCAAGCTACCCGGCGGCATACGATAACGTCCTGTCAGCTGCTGCGACTGATCAAAATGATAAAAAGGCTTCTTTCACGAATTATGGGACAACAGTGGATATATCTGCGCCCGGCGTAGGTATTTATACAGCGCAGTTTGATGATGATTATACCACGGTCGATGGAACCTCATTTTCATCACCTATTACTTCCGGAGCAGCGGCTCTTGTGTGGGCTAAGAATCCAACGTTTACAGCGGTGCAAGTAGGAGAGCAATTAAGAGTTAGTGCAGATGGTACGGCATTATATACTGCAAATCCAAGCTTTGTCAATAAATTGGGGAAAGGAAGGTTGGATATTAAACGAGCTTTAACTTTGGAATTGCCTTCTATTCGGGCATCCAATCCGAAGTTGATAAACCAAAATGGTTTTGCGCCTGTGCCTGGTGATAAAGCTTTCCTTTCTTTTAATTTTACGAACTACTTGCAAAGTACCTCTGCGGGAATTCAGATTTCAATTACCTCTTCTTCAACCGCAGTTACAATCTCAACAGGAACTATTGCACCAGGCATTATTGCTGGAGGTTCTACGATATCTAACCAATTGACGCCTTTTCAACTGGCTATTGCGTCGACTGCACCTCAGAACACTGAGGTCGATTTGCTAATAACTTATTCCGATGGGGGGTATACCGATTATCAGTACGTAAGCTTTTTTGTCAATCCTTCATTCATTGATGTAAATTCAAATCAGATAAACACAACTGTTACTGGTATCGGCAGGATTGGATTTCAAGACACGCAAGATGCAACTCGCACTCAAGGTTCGGGATTTATTTTTAATCAAAACCCTTTGTTGTATGAGATGGGTTTAATTATGGGTACATCACCCACCAATCTGTACAACAACGTGAGGGGGATCAATGGTAATTTTGACGAAGATTTTTCGTCGACCATTCAAATCAAACAGATTGTTCCCGGAGTAAGATCGTATTCAGAAATCTTTGGAGAATTTTCAAACTCTACTACCGCAGCTCAACAAGCTGTGGTTGTTGACTATCGAAGTTTGGTGTGGAAGGATTCCCCATACGACAAATTTGTGATCATGGAGTATCAGGTAAAAAACACAACGGCTAATACTTTAAACAACTTCTATTTTGGAATATTTTCGGATTGGGATATCACCACAGATGGGGCAAATGATGCTGCTGCATGGGACAATAGCAATAAACTTGGCTATGTATACGCGGCACAAACGTCAGCTAAGCCGTATGCAGGCATTCAGCTTTTAACTGGTGCTCCTGCTTACTATGCAATCGATAACGATAGCACCTCCACCAGTATCCCGTTTGGCCTATACAGTAAATTTACGGACACGGAAAAATATACGACCATATCCGCAGCCATAGGAAGTGGCAGAGAACGCTTGCAAGCCGGCGTGCTTTCACCTACAGGAAATGATGTTAGCCACGTTGTCTCAGCAGGACCGCTGACTATTGCAGCGGGCCAGACAATTACCCTTGCGTTTGCGCTTCATGCTGCTGCCAACCTAAGCGATTTGCAAACTTCAGCCAAATACGCAGACTCTGTTTACAACTATACTCTGAAGGCTGTTAAACCAATTGGTGATTCGGTGGCTGTTTGTTATAACTCACCGGCTACATTAAATACAAGTGGAGCTTCGACACTCAAATGGTATACTACTTTCACGGGAGGGCAATCGTTTTTTACAGGTACACAATATGTCACCGGGAACCTGAAAAATGACACCACCTTTTATGTGTCTAATGCAGACAATTCCTACGAAAGCGTACGCGCTAAGCTTATAGCCACTACTAAAGCGAATCCTAAAATTTCTCTCTCAGGATCACCCAAGCTGTGTCAGGGTGATTCAATTACACTTTCAGTTGCCCCTGCAGATTCAACTATTTGGAGCAATGGACAGAAAACCAATACAATTGAAGTAAAAACAGCAGGGAGTTATTCTGTAAAAGTAAAAGACAAAACATTGAATTGTACTTCGCAGTCGAACACAATAGATGTAGTTGTGAACGTAAATCCAACTGCAGCTTTTTCGATCTCTGGTAATCTGGATGTAACTCAGCCGATCACATTTACCGATCAAAGTACCAATGCGGCGGCCTGGTTTTGGGACTTTGGCGACGGACAAACAGACACCAGTGAGAACCCGACGCATACCTACACTGCCATGAAGAATTACACAGTCAAGCTTTCTGTGACTACTTCTGCCGGTTGTTCAGCCTCCAAATCAAACTCAGTCTCGATTACCACTGGAATTCAAGACCCTGAAACTGATGGAATAACATTATATCCTAATCCGGTAAGTACACAAGGGTTCCAGGTTGTGGTTGACCAGAACAATTTGAACCAGGCAAGTATTAGTTTGCTCAATTCTTTAGGTCAGGTTATTTTCATCCAGGACATTTCTACTTCGGCACAGCATGTGGAAATCACAATTCCATCCTCTGGCTTGACAGATGGACTTTACATAGTCAAAATGAATGTAGGGAATAAAGTGGTGGCCAGAAAGGTGATAAAAGTTCAATAAAGTCGCTAGGAGTTTTTACTTCTCAGGATTTCAGATTTTTTCCTTCAAAAATTAAAAAAGGCGAATCCAAAAAATCTTGCCAATCCTGATTTATTTTTGCGGAATTTATCCAGCCACTTATCTATGCCCCGCGACAGAAGTATTCGTTCCGTACTAATTATTGGCAGCGGCCCGATCATTATCGGCCAAGCCTGTGAATTTGATTACGCAGGTTCACAAGCCTCTCGTTCGCTTCGCGAAGAAGGTATTGAGGTGATCCTTATCAATTCCAACCCGGCCACAATCATGACCGATAAGGTGACCGCCGACCACGTTTACCTCAAACCGTTGGAAAAAAAATACATTCGGGAAATTTTAGAGAAACATCATGTCGATGCAGTGCTGCCAACCATGGGCGGTCAAACTGCTCTTAACCTTTGTATAGATTGTGAAAAGGCAGGTATTTGGGAGCACTATGGTGTGAAGATTATTGGGGTGGATATCAAAGCGATTGAAACCACCGAAGACCGTGAAAAATTTAGGCTCAAGATGAAAGAGCTGGGGGTAGGGGTTTGTAAAGGAGCCACAGCCACCTCTTTTTTGGAAGGCAAAGAAATAGCCCAGGAAATAGGGTTCCCATTAGTAATCAGGCCCTCATATACACTAGGCGGCACGGGTGGGGGTTTTGTAGAAAAGCCGGAAGATTTTGATGCAGCACTTAACCGCGGCTTACACGCCTCACCAATCCATGAAGTATTGGTAGAGCAAAGCATCATGGGGTGGAAGGAATACGAACTCGAATTGCTTCGCGATAGCGTGGGCAATGTGATCATTATTTGTTCCATAGAGAATTTTGACCCGATGGGTGTACATACAGGAGACTCGATCACGGTTGCCCCTGCCATGACTTTGCCCGACACTGTTTATCAACGCATGCGAGACCTCGCGATTAGGATGATGAATGGCATTGGGAAATTTGCAGGAGGTTGCAACGTACAATTCTCAGTGAGTCCAGAAAACGATGATATTATTGGTATAGAAATCAACCCGCGGGTGTCGCGTTCATCAGCACTTGCATCAAAAGCTACTGGCTATCCAATAGCAAAGATTGCTGCAAAACTTTCAATCGGATATCAACTTGATGAATTAAAGAATGCTATCACCGGAACCACAACGGCTTATTTTGAGCCCGCACTCGATTATGTTATTGTAAAAATTCCTCGTTGGAATTTTGACAAGTTTGCCGGCGCCGACAGAAGGCTTGGCCTGCAAATGAAATCTGTGGGAGAAGTAATGGGCATCGGCCGGAATTTTCAGGAGGCGTTGCAAAAAGCCTGTCAGAGTTTAGAGATTCGCAGAAACGGATTGGGTGCAGATGGAAAGGAATTAACCAAGCAGGCAGAATTGCTACAAAGCCTTGAACACCCCAGCTGGAACAGGCTCTTTCATATTTATGACGCTATGAAGTTGGGCATTTCTATGAAGACCATTCAAAACCTGACGAAGATCGACAAGTGGTTTTTGGAACAGATATGGGAGTTGATTGAACTTGAAAAAGAAATCTCAAAATATAAGCTCGACACTATTTCGGTAGAACTTATGCGTCAGGCCAAAGAAAAAGGCTATGCTGATCGGCAGCTCGGGCACCTCATGGATTGCCTTGAAAGCGAAGTTCACAAGAAACGCAGAGCGATGGGTATCAACCGGGTGTTCAAATTGGTAGACACTTGTGCTGCTGAGTTCGAAGCGAAGACCCCCTATTATTATTCAACATTTGACACTGAAAACGAATCGACTTCATCCAATAAGAAGAAAGTAATTGTGCTGGGATCTGGTCCTAACCGAATCGGGCAGGGTATTGAGTTTGATTATTCGTGTGTACACGGTGTGCTTGCCGCGAAAGAATGTGGCTATGAAACGATCATGATCAATTGTAATCCAGAGACTGTTTCAACCGATTTTGATATTGCCGACAAACTCTATTTTGAGCCCGTGTTCTGGGAACATATTTGGGATATTATTCAACATGAAAAGCCTGAAGGTGTAATCGTTCAGTTGGGTGGACAAACAGCGTTGAAACTGGCCGAGAAACTTCACAAATATGGAGTGAAAATTTTGGGGACTTCCTTTGAAGCACTTGATCTTGCTGAAGACCGCGGAAGTTTTTCAACACTGTTGAAGGATTTGGGAATTCCGTACCCTGAATTCGGAGTTGCAACCAGCGCAGATGAAGCACTCGAAGTCTCGAAAACTATTGGATTCCCATTGCTGGTACGTCCATCGTATGTGTTGGGTGGACAGAGCATGAAAATCGTAATCAACGAGAGAGAACTGGAAGATCACATCCTTGATATATGGAAACATCTGCCTGAGAATAAAGTACTGCTGGATCATTTTCTCGATGGAGCAATTGAAGCTGAGGCAGATGCTATTTGCGATGGCGAAGATGTTTATATCATCGGCATCATGCAGCACATCGAGCCGGCTGGTATCCATTCCGGAGATTCCTATGCTGTTCTTCCCCCTTACAATCTGGGCGACCTCGTAATGAAGCAAATTGAGAGCTTCACAAAACGAATTGCAATTGCATTGAAAACAGTGGGCTTGATCAATATTCAGTTTGCCATCAAGAACGATAAGGTTTATATCATCGAAGCCAATCCTCGCGCCAGCCGCACGGTGCCATTCATTTGTAAAGCTTATGATGAGCCGTATGTGAACTATGCTACTAAGGTGATGCTCGGCGAGAAAAAGGTGAAAGACTTTAGCTTCAATCCTACCAAGAAAGGCTATGCAATTAAAGTACCCGTGTTCTCATTCAGTAAATTCCCGGAAGTGAATAAAGAACTTGGCCCCGAAATGAAATCAACCGGTGAAGCTATTTACTTCATCGATGATCTCATGGACGATTACTTCATGAATATATATGCCGAAAGGAATTTGTATCTGAGCAGATAGCACAAGATTCTGGATCCTCGAAGAATCCAGAATCGTTTTTTACGAAACCATCTCTACACTGCGTTTGATAAAATTGGTAAGTTCTGCACCGGTGAGCATGCTTTGCGAAAGCAGCGCAAGATCATACGACTGTTTAGCCAATTTCAATTTCTGATCTTCAGTTTCTGCTGTCAGAATTTTTTGCATGATATGATGATTGCCATTGATCGCTACATTGTAGTTGTCTGGCATGCCACCCATAAAGCCAAAGCCACCGTTGCCGCCAGTCTTCGCCATGTCTTTCATTCGGCGCATCCACTCGCTCATTGTTATGGTTACAGGCAAGTCATCTGGAGATAAAGATTCAATGGCCAGAGTCATGTTTTTATTATTAATCGCCTTTTCAAAAACAGATTTTACCTTCTCTTCATCATCGTTGCTAAGTACGCTCGCAATTTTTTCATCTTTAGCAATCAGCTTGTCAATGATTTCACTATCCACCCGCTTTAGTTGTGTCTTCTCAAGCTTTTGCTCAAGGTTGCTTACAAAGTGACTGTCAAGTACTCCATCCAAAAGCAACACATCATACGCTTTGGCTTTAGCTGACTCTATAAATGCATGTTGCTTGCTTGCATCGCTGGTGTAGAGATAGATTACATTTTTGTCCTTGTCTGTTTGATTGGGTTTTACCTTGTCTTCATATTCTTTCAATGTGAAATATTGAGCATCCACATTTTTCAGTAAAGCAAACTCCTTTGACTTGTCATAAAATTTCTCATCGCTGATCATGCCGTAGCGCACAAAAACACTAATGTCGTCCCACTTCCTTTCAAATTCCTTCCGGTCCTTGATAAACATATCTACCAGCTTGTCGGCTACTTTTTTGGTAATGTGCTGACTGATCTTTTTAACGTTGGCATCGCTTTGCAAATAGCTGCGAGATACGTTCAATGGAATATCAGGAGAATCGAGAACGCCATGAAGCAACATCAAGAAATCGGGCACTACATCTTTTACCTCATCGGTAATAAATACCTGGCGTGAATAAAGCTGGATTTTGTTGCGCTGAATTTCAAAATCATTTTTGATTTTAGGAAAATACAAAACCCCAGTAAGGCTGAAAGGATAATCGACATTCAAATGAATCCAGAACAATGGGTCCTCTGTGAATGGATATAGTTCTTTATAAAATTTTAGATAATCTTCATCTTTCAGTTCACTCGGAGCTTTCGTCCAAATTGGATTAGTGTTATTGATAATCCGGTCAACGGTTATTGACTTGTATTTTGGTTTGTTGTCCTTGTCAACACCATCCTCAACGCTTTCTTCTTTAGTTCCAAATTTTATTTCAACTGGTAGGAACTTGCAATACTTTTCAAGAATCCCCTTGATGCGGAACTCATCTAAAAACTCTTCAGAGTCTTTGTTAATATGAAGGATTACATCTGTGCCACGGTCATCTTTTTTGGCTTCAGTTAACTCAAATTCAGTTGAGCCATCACACTCCCAGCGGGCAGCTTCGGCTCCTTCTTTAAAGGATTTTGAAATCAATTCCACCTTATCAGAAACCATGAAGGAAGAATAGAAGCCCAATCCGAATTTTCCGATTATGTCCTTGGCGTCTGCCTTGTCTTTAAATTTTTCAACGAACTCAGCCGCACCTGAGAAAGCAATTTGATTGATGTATTTTTTGATCTCCTCGCCAGTCATTCCTAATCCCTTATCGCTGACGGTAATCGTATTCTTCTTTTTATCGAAACTGACTTCAATCTTTAAGTCGCCAAGGTCACCGGTGAATTCGCCCAGCGAAGCGAGTTTCTTTAACTTCTGAGTAGCATCTACTGCATTACTCACCAGTTCACGTAAAAAGATTTCGTGATCGGAGTAAAGGAATTTTTTGATGATGGGGAAAATATTCTCGGTATGGATCGAAATAGTGCCTTTTTCTTGCATGGTTGATAGAATTTAATGCTGTTCGGGGTTTTCAAATATCGTTCCAGTCACCAAAAAATGACAGGATGACAGAATTATAAAAGAGAAAGACAGCCAGCGAATTTGCCAACTGTCTTTTATTTGGTCACTAATTCAAATTTAAGCCTCAATAAGCTGAGGTTCATTCTTCTGCCCTAAGTCAATCTCCTCGCCATCCTTATTCAGAAAATGGAATTCGGTTATACCCAGTGAACTGTCTTTTACCATATCTACCCAGCGCCTGTATTTGAAATACATTTTTACCCGTTTGGAAATAATTCCTTTATTGTAGTAGGCGTATAAAAAGGGATGCAATGCAAGAACCAAATGCTTTTCGTTTTGCTTTTCAAACAGATGCTGAATGTGATTCTCAATCTGATCTGTTACCAAAATTGATGCCGTGATTTTGCCCGTGCCATTGCAGGTTGGACAAACTTCTTTGGTAGCAATGTTCATCTGCGGGCGCACGCGCTCGCGGGTGATTTGCATCAGCCCAAACTTGGAGAGTGGTAATACTGTATGTTTAGCACGGTCGCTTTCCATCTCTTCCTTCATTTTATTGAAGATGAGTTTTTTGCTGTCCATGCTACGCATATCGATAAAGTCGATCACTACAATTCCGCCCATATCGCGCAGTCGCAATTGGCGAGCGACTTCCCTTACAGCCTCAAGGTTGACTGAAAGAGCTGTTGTTTCCTGATTTTCTTCGCGATTGCTTTTGTTGCCACTGTTTACATCTATGACGTGCAATGCTTCAGTATGTTCTATGATCAGATAGCCACCGCCTCGCAGACTTACGGTTTGGCCAAAGGCTGATTTGATCTGACGCTCAACCCCCGAGTGTTCAAACAGCTTGACTTTGCCTGTATAAAGCTTGACGATCTTCTCTTTGTCGGGAGCAATATTGTGGATATAGCTCTTAACCTCTTCAAATATTTTTTTGTCATCGACAAGAACATTGTCAAATGACTCATTGAGAACATCTCGCAAAATCGATGAAGCTTTGTTGAGCTCTCCAATGACTTTGTCGCGTGGGTTGGCATCTACCATACGGGCCATGCCATCTTCCCACATTTTTACAAGGTTGCGCAGATCTTTGTCCAGCTCGGCAACTTCCTTGCCTTCGGCCACAGTGCGAATAATAACCCCAAAATTTTCGGGTTTGATTGACTGGATGAGGCGCTGCAACCGCTTACGCTCATCACCACTTGAAATCCTTTTTGAAAGACTTACCCCGGATGAAAAGGGTACCAATACCAGGTATCGCCCGGCTATGGACAACTCGCACGAAAGTCGCGGGCCCTTGGTAGAGATGGGTTCCTTCACTACCTGCACGGGTACGAGCTGGTTCCGGGAAAGCTGCTGGGTGATTTTCCCATGCTTGTCTATGTCTTTCTCCGTTTGGAATTTATCCAGCTTGCCTCCAGTGATCTTCTTTGCACGAACAAGTTTGGTGAACTTTTGAAGTGAACTGAATTTTGGCCCAAGATCCAGGTAATGCAGAAAGGCGTCTTTCTCGTACCCGATATCAATGAAGGCTGCATTCAATCCAGGCACCACTTTTTTTACAGTGCCTAAGTAAATATCACCAACTACAAATTTGCTCCCGTCCTGTTCTTCATGGAACTCGGCTAGGTGCTTGTCCTTAAGAAGGGCTATGCGACATCCGTCCTGAGTAGCGCTTATAATTAGCTCGTTACTCAAAACTTTATTTTTTAATAGTTATTCTTCCCGTTTTGGAAAGCGATGTCTTGTTTATTTTTTCTTGTGTCTGTTCTTTCTCAAACGCTTTTTGCGTTTGTGAGTGGCCATTTTGTGTTTCTTTCTTTTTTTTCCACTTGGCATAATGTGCTTTGGTTTTTGCCCCTTATGGGGTTTTGGTGAACAATAATTTTATTTCAAGTCCTTTAGATAAGAATCAACTGTTGCCTGAACAGCCGGGTCATTATCCATTTTTTTTACTTTCTCAAATTGCTGGCGTGCCTCTTTCTTCCGGCCGCCATTCATATACGCTACACCCAGCAAAAGTTGCCCTTGTATATGCTTTGGGTTTACTTCTGCCAACTGAGTCAGCCAGTCGATTGCCTTATCATTTTGCCCTGACTGAACCGAAAGCATACCCATGTTAAACAATGCAAGTTGATTTTTTGGGTCTTCCTTGATGACTTCCCGGAGCTTGCGGATTCCTTGCATGGGGCCACCTGAACTCAGGTAAGTCATGGCTGTTTTTATACGCGCATCATAGTTTTTTGGATTGGCAGCAATTACTTTGTCAAGCCATTCACGCGTTTTTTCAGCCAGTACTTTTTGCTTCTGCACATCCATTGCAAAAGTGTAAGCCTCATAATAGCTGTTGCCAGCTTTTAGAAAACTTTCGGTCGTATTAAAGAACGTTGCAGCCCGTTCGCCAAACCATGCCGCGCTATCAAACTGACCTGATTGGGTGTATAAGCTTTGTAAAGAGTCGGCAAAGATAGCATTTTTTTCATTTGACGAATTCTGAAATGCTGCCCTCACGACCTTAATTGACGAAGCTAGTGCAGGTGCAGCTGAAGTATGTGACGAAGGTGTTGCGGAGATCTTTTTGGATGTCGTGGAATCGGCCTGCTTCAATTGACTTTCGTTCTCTACCACAGCCTTGGGCAAAAGAAAGATAAGCCATACTACAATGGCACTTGCGGCAATTAAAATGATACGGGTCCTTAACATCAATTAGACAATTATCAATTAGTGAATGTGCCGATGCAATGTCATTGGGAATTGACACATCGACTCATTGACAATTATTTCTCTGCGAGTTGTTTTACCTTATCGCTATTCTTGATTTTGTTGACAAAAATTTTGGCAGGCTTGAAGCTGGGGATATAGTGCTCGTCAATAACAATGGCCGTGTTGCGGGAGATATTACGTGCAATTTTTTTCTTCCTTTTTTTATTGATGAAACTACCGAAGCCACGTACATAAATGTTGTGTCCGCTGGCCATATTGGTCTTTACAATATTGAAAAAAGCTTCTACCGAAGCCGATACATCGGCCTTGTCGATGCCAGTTTTTTCTGCGATCTGGTTGATAACGTCTGCTTTGGTCATAAAAAATTTGAAAGGCTGCAAAGTTAACTGCTGAACGCTCAAACGCAAAATGAATTTACTGATAATCACGCAGATGGCTTTAAACAGGTGAAGTATTCGGTGGAATGATTGGATTTTGAGAGATTCGCGGGCAAACCGATGCGCAAAGAAATTTTTTCGAAGAAAATCATGGATTGGTACCAAGCTAACCAACGGAACTTACCCTGGCGCAAAACGACCGACCCTTACAAAATTTGGCTGTCTGAAATAATACTCCAGCAAACACGGGTGGCTCAGGGATTGCCTTATTACAAAAGGTTTGTAGATGCATTCCCTGCTGTATTGGATCTGGCCAAAGCGCCGGTGCAAAAAGTGTTGCGTTTGTGGCAAGGGCTTGGTTATTACACACGCGCCAGAAACCTGCATCGGTGCGCAAAGTTAATAGTCAGGGATTTTGAAGGGCATTTCCCAAATTCATTTGAAGGGCTCAAAAAACTTCCCGGAATCGGGCCTTACACCGCTGCGGCTATTGCTTCTATTGCCTTTCGTGAGCCTGTGGCTGTCGTAGACGGAAATGTTTTTCGTGTATTAGCAAGAATTTTTGGCATTGATAAAGACATCGCTTCGGATGCGGGCAAAAAATATTTCTTTTCACTGGCTAATGAACTGCTCGACGAAGCCCATCCTGATATTTTCAACCAGGCAGTCATGGAGTTTGGAGCCCTTCATTGTCTTCCAAAAAATCCGAAATGCGATGAATGTACTTTCTCAAAACAATGCGAAGCGAATCAGAAGGATTTACAAAATCTGCTGCCTGTCAAGCACAAGAAACTAAAAATCAGAACCCGCTATTTTTATTATTTCATCGTTCGTGATAAAAATAAAATGTTGTTGAAGCAGCGCAACGGAAAAGATATCTGGCAAGGACTTTACGATTTCCATTTGATTGAAACTTCGCGCAGAAAAAAAACAGCAGAAGTAGTGAAAACTGATGCCATCCTCACCAAGGCCTCTATTCTTAAGGAGAGCCGGGTTTTCAGGCATTTGCTTTCTCATCAAAAACTGCTGGTGAAGTTTGTAGAACTAAAACTCCGCTCAACTAAAGAAATGAATCTTTTGGCGCGAAGATCGGAGTTAAAGAAATTTACAAAGCCTGAAATCTCGAACTTACCTAAGCCAATTCTTATCGACCGGTATCTAAAAGCCAATCCATGATGCAGAATTTTGGTAACTTTGTAGTCCGGCTAAATATCGTTAGCCCAACGAAGAGAAAATAAATAAAAACAAATATGTCAGGAGTAAATAAGGTGATTTTATTAGGCAGACTGGGCAAAGACCCGGAAGCCCGTACATTAGAAAGTGGAGCCATGGTAGTGAATTTTACGCTGGCTACTTCCGAAGTTTACAAGGATAAAACCACAGGTGAACGCAAGGAAATTACAGATTGGCACAATGTGGTGCTGTGGCGTGGCATTGCAGAGACGGCTTCAAAATACTTGCACAAAGGCGACCAGGTTTATATTGAGGGGAAGATGCGCACACGCAGTTGGGAAAAAGACGGAGTAACTCGCTACACCACTGAAGTAATAGGTGATACTATGACATTATTGGGTGGAAAGTCGGGCAATGGCAATTATGAAAGACCGGCAGCACAATCCGCGGCTCCCGTCGGTGATTTCAAACCGGCGATGGACAACACCACCGACGATTTGCCATTTTAATTTGTGAAACGAAAGGTTAATGCTTGGAAACAATAATTTTGATAGAGGAACCTTCCAGTCAATTTTTGTCTGACCTGATGGCCGTAGGGCCCAACTGGTTTTATATTTTCGGTTTTTCCGCAATTGTTGTTCTATTGATTATTTCTGCAGTTATCTCTGCATCAGAAGTTGCTTTCTTTTCATTGAAGTCAGATCACCTAGACAAATGCCGTACTTCTGATACTCCACAAGACAAAAACATAGTTGATTTGTTGAAGAAGCCGCGATTGTTATTGGCAACCATTTTGATCTGTCATGATTTTGTTAACGTTGGTGTAGTTACGCTCTCTACTTTTCTGATGTGGGAGATGACGGCCACGCGAAAACCCGCAGAAACCATTGTGGGTATCGTTACCTTCATGGTTACGTTTGCCCTTACTTTTTTCAGCGAGATTATTCCTAAAGTTTATGCTACTCAGCACAATGTTAGCTTTGCCAGAAGAGTGAGCGGCACGTGGAAAATTTTGCAAAGCTTCTGGCGACCAGTTTCGTGGTTGCTGCTAACGATGAGCCAGGTAGTAGAGCGAAGAGTTGAAAAGAGGGGTTACAGTACCACCGTTGATGAATTAAATCAGGCGCTCGAATTGACAACAGAAAACAATGAAACCACAGAAGAAGAAAAGGATATTCTAAAAGGCATTGTGAATTTTGGAACGTTGACAGTAAAACAAATTATGAAGTCGCGAGTGGACATTTCTGCAGTAGATGCAGAAATAAATTTCACTGAATTGATGGAACAGGTAAACAAATCAGGGTTTTCTCGAATCCCTGTCTATCATGAAACCATCGATACCATTGAAGGTATTCTTTACACCAAAGATTTGCTCCCATACCTTGACGAAAGCGAAAGTTTCAAATGGCAGAAATTATTGCGCCCTGGTTTTTTTGTGCCTGAAACAAAAAAACTTGATTCGTTGCTAAAAGATTTTCAAGGCAAGCATGTTCACATGGCAATTGTGGTTGATGAATATGGCGGTACCTCGGGCTTAGTCACTTTGGAAGATTTGATCGAGGAAATTATAGGGGACATCAACGACGAATTTGACGAAGTAAATGTAGGCTATCAAAAAATTGATGACCGCACTTATATTTTTGAAGGAAAAACTTCTATTCACGATTTGTGCAAGGCCTTGGACATTGACTCTTCCATTTTTGACGAAGTAAAAGGCGAAAACGAATCATTGGGTGGATTGATTTTGGAACTGCATAAAACATTGCCCAAAACCGGTGATCAGGTGACCTTCGACAGATTTACTTTCACTGCACTTACTGTGGATCAAAAACGTATCGCGCGTGTTCGTGTGGCTGTGCAAGAGGAGGCCGTGAAAGATGAGGATTAAGCTGGTCAATGGTCAGTTGGCAATCGCCATTGCCTGCGGCCAGTTATTTTCCTGTTCACAAGATTTCCAACCAAAGCCGAAGGGTTACAACCGATTGGTATTGCCAAAAGAAGAATACCGACCACTACCGGATACCCTTCCTTACCAATTTGAGTATTCTAAATATGCCAAGCTTCTAAAAGACACTTCATGGATAAGTGAACGGCATTGGGTAGAAATTTATTACCCCGAATTGAAGGCAAACATTCACATTACCTATAAAAGACTGCAAGGCAAAGAAGCATTTCTAAAAGAATTGCTCAATGACGCCTACAACCTCACAGCCAAGCAGCAAATCAAGGCCAACGCAATTGACGAACTGGTTATCCACACACCATCTAACAAAACCGCTGTGATTGCTGAGATTGCAGGCGAAGTGCCAAGTCAGTTTCAATTTACAATGACCGACTCCACTCAGAATTTTCTTCGCGGTGCTCTTTACTTTAATACGCGAGTCCAAAACGATTCACTTGCTCCGGCCATCGATTTTATGAAAAAAGAAACGATGCATCTGATCAATACTTTGCAGTGGAAAAAACCTCATTAGCAACGATCTATGCGAAAATGTGCTAATGGATTGGCTAATTTGCGCATAGGCTAATCGACAATTGATTGACTAATTACTTCGATACTTCAATCGAATTTCTCAAAGGCGTGGGCCCACAACGCGCGGCTCTTCTTCAGAAAGAGTTAAAAATTTTTTCATTTGGTGATCTTATTCAGCATTACCCATTTCGCTACGAAGACCGCACAAAATTTTATCTGATAAAAGAAGTGGACGAATCGATGGCTTACGTTCAGATCAAGGGCAGATTCACGGATTTTGAAATTATAGGAGCAAGAAACAAGAAAAGACTGGTCGGCTATTTCTCTGATGGCACCGATGAAATGGAAATGATTTGGTTTCAGCGTATCGATTGGGTGATACAAAAGATTAAACCAAATATTGAGTATGTAGCCTTTGGAAAACCGTCGCGGTTTGGAAAAAAGATTAACATTGCTCATCCCGAAATTGAACCCGTTACTGAAAACAATCTGAAGGGAAATTCCTTTCAACCTGTTTATCCAATAAGTGAAAAACTCCGCGCCCGTTATATCGACAGCAAACAAATTGCAAAGCTTCAATTAGAGCTTTTTCGGTTGGCAGAACAACATATTCGTGAAACCCTTCCTGAACCATTGCGTCAACAACAAAGGCTATTGGGCAAAAGAGAGGCGTTGAGAAATATTCATTTTCCAAAAACACAAGAACTCCTTTTTGACGCCCAGTTTCGACTCAAGTTTGAGGAGCTGTTTTACATCCAGCTACGGCTTATCAAACTCAAGCTGGTGCGGCAGGGGAAATTCAAGGGTCAGGTCTTCAATGATACCCATATCCTTACAAAATTTTATAAAGAGTATTTACCATTTGACCTCACTGAGGCACAGAAACGTGTAATCCGCGAGATTTATACTGACATGAAATCGGGGCGACAAATGAATCGCCTGCTGCAGGGCGATGTAGGCAGCGGCAAGACAATTGTGGCATTCATTTGCATGCTGGTGGCTATTGGAAGTGAAGCACAGACCACGCTGATTGCTCCTACCGAAATTCTGGCACAACAGCATTATTCAAACCTGAAGAAATATGCTGATGCTATGGGAATTACAATTGCGTTGCTCACCGGCTCCGTTACAAAAGCAAAACGCAGACCCCTCCACGCGCAACTACAAAGCGGCGAGTTGAAAATTTTGATTGGTACACATGCCTTGCTGGAGGAAGAAGTAAAATTTCACAAGTTGGGGCTGGCTATTATCGACGAGCAGCATCGTTTCGGCGTGGCGCAACGCAGTAAACTTTGGCAGAAAAATACAGACGTGTATCCTCACGTGCTGGTGATGACGGCCACGCCCATCCCGCGTACGCTGGCAATGACATTGTATGGCGATTTGGATATATCGGCGATTGATGAATTGCCCAAAGGCCGCAAACCAATAAAAACAACACATCAGTTTGATTCACAACGCTTGAAAGTAAATGGATTCATTCGCTCACAAATTGATGAGGGGCGGCAAGTTTATGTGGTTTATCCGCTTATCGAAGAATCCGAAAAACTTGACCTCAAACATTTAATGGATGGATATGAAAGTATGGCACGTGCTTTTCCCGAGGTACCGAT
>Ga0206934_1174_pt1 | contig 17013 bp, 8 predicted proteins | sample Alteio_BWOrgHeat_16_FD_152932 | JGI IMG/M metagenome (GOLD analysis project Ga0206934, IMG submission 152932) | Enriched cells from forest soil in Barre Woods Harvard Forest LTER site, Petersham, Massachusetts, United States -... | ecosystem: Environmental > Terrestrial > Soil > Temperate forest > O...
TTGGTATGTTTCGCGTATGTCCGTAATTGTCGGTCACAGTAACAGACGCCATTGAGTTGTCAATATTAATATATCTGCCCGACTGTGACAAGAACGAATCACCATAATAAAACTCCTGTTTGGTCATCTTTCCGTTTTTGTACCTGATCACAGCATAAGCATCCATTGGTTGTAATTTTACCAGGTGAGAAGGCTTATTCAACGCAAACAGCTTCATCGCGCCCCGGTTCTGGCTTGCCGCCAGCAGGTAACTGCCCTTGGTGCCCATCACTTTTACAAGGGCTTTCCCGTTACCCGGAATGTAGATACCGCTTTGCCGGATAGTTAACGGCGTAAAACCGCCTTTACCATCCCCCATCATCATCAGGCCGTTCAAAGCATCATAGCGCCCGGCTGTTACCTCGGTGCCATAGTCGTTCCCGTTCATAATCACATCCAGGTTACCGTCACCATCAAAATCATCTACCACCATCCCGCATAGCTGCGATATTTGCGCCTGGGCGGGCAAGATTATCATCTTAAATTTACCATTACCCTCATTTCGCAGGTATACCGATTCGAGCGTATTCGCCTTAAGCCTGATCGCACCTTTCCGCATATCGGGCGGCAGGATATCGTCCATCGTAGCGGTTGCGAACGACTTATAATTCTGATATTTAGTTCGCATTACCAGCATCTGCTTCACAATGTCGTCCCTGGTATGCAGCGGAAATTCTTTAAGCTGGCCCTCCTGGTCCTTCAGGAAAACCGAAGGGAAGGCATCATAACTGCCGTTATTGTCAAAATCTTTGGCGGTAATGTAAGTCGGATACTGATCGCTTGCCTGGAAGAAGGTGTTCAGGCCTACGTTGCCTACGATATAATCGGTGCGGCCATTGTGCTCAAAATCACCGGCAACTATGGTATTCCACCATCCCGATTTATCGGCCACGCCCGTACCCGCGGTAACATTCTTAAACACGCCATGATCGTTCTTAAGGAAGGTAACCGGCATCCATTCGCCGGTCAAAACCAGGTCGGGCCAACCGTCATTATCAAAGTCGGTAAATACGGCATCGCATACCAGGCCAATATTTTTCAGATCTTTCGCAACAGATGCGGTAACGTCGGTAAATTTGGCATGCCCGTCTTTACTGTCATTTCGCAAAATAAAGCTCGAAACCGGCTTCGGGTAGTTCCATGGGTCCACTCTGCCGGATACAAAAAGGTCTATCTTACCGTCCTTGTTGTAATCGACGGCCCGTACACAAAGCTTGCTGGTAAAGTTTTTGGGCAACGCGTCTTTATCTTCGGTGAAATTTCCCTTGCCGTCATTAATGTATAACCTATCCCGGTAGTAGGGCGAATTTGGCTCGTTCTCGTAACCACCGCTTGCTACATAAAGATCCAGCTTACCATCGCCATTGGCGTCAAACAAAATGAGGCCTTCATCTTTGAAGTGGTCGTTAAAATTAGTAGCGGAAGGCAGCAACAAGCGGCGCTGAATGAATTTGCCATCGGGCTGCTGTAAAAAGAGTTGTGAAGGATGTTTGGCGGTACCCCCAACGATAATATCATCCAACCCATTGCCATCAACATCGCCGACAGCTAAACCCGGCGAATACTCTGATAGCTTATGCGGCAATAGCTTCTGAATGTTAAAATCAACGAAGTCTTCGTCCTCATTTTTATATGTCACTCCCAGCATCTTCGTCACTTCGGCAAACAAAGCCTGCTTATCAATTTCCGGTTGTTTGAAATCATAGGGAGCAGCGGCATTCTTGATATCCACTTTCAATACCTGGTCTGCCTTAACATTCGTGAATGTCTGTTTTTTCCAATTTTGCCAGCGGACCACCACTGAATCCAATACGGTTACCGTCCCTATACCGAAGTGGGCGATGTTCTGAATTGTCGAAAGATATCCTCTGAAAGGTGTATTTTCATATACCTGGTGTTTACCATGATCATAATAGATATCCGCCCACGCCCCTATCCCATCCCTGTTATTTGATCCGCCACGAAACTTAATGTTGAGGTAATGACTGTTGTTGGGATCACGCTCGCGGGCCGTATTACGGTATATCATGGCCTCATCATCAATATTATTGATGATTACATCCATATCGCCGTCGTTATCCAGGTCGGCATAAACCGCTCCGTTAGAAAAACTTGGCGCACTGAAACCCCAACTATTGGTAACATCTTCAAAATGAAGATCGCCCTTGTTTCTAAAAGCAAAGTTTGGGATCTTGACGATCGGTATCTGTTCTAATATCTGCTTCTTACTCGCAATGAAATAGGATTGCGCCCTGAAGTTCATAAAATCATGATCCGTCACATCCCGGGGGTACCCATTGGTTACGATCAGGTCGCGATAGCCGTCATTGTCAAAATCGGTAAGCAAAGGGCCCCAGCTCCAGTCGGTTTGAGAGATGCCCGCCATAAATGATATCTCGCTGAAAGCCGGATCACCGATCGAATCGTTTTGCCCCAGCCGCGGGCCCTGGTTCAACTGAAGCATATTACGCGAATACTGGTACTGGTAACCGTACCTCTCTATGTTTTGAAAAGCCTGGTAGTTATTGGGGCTCATAAACATCTTCTTACGATAGTTATCCGGGGGGTTCATATCCAGCTCAACCAAATCTGCAAGGCCGTCGTTGTTAATATCCTCAATTTCCTGCCCCATCGAACTTAGCGAGGTATGTTTAAAATACTCGGCCGACTTATCCGTAAAAGTTCCGTCGTGGTTGTTGATATACAGGATGTTATTGGGCAAAAAGTCGTTGGTTACGTAAATATCCTTCCATCCGTCGCGGTTGATATCAACTGTTGTCGCATCGTGACCAAAACCCTCGATCAATATGCCTGCCTGTTTCGAAACATCATGAAATACAGGGTGCTTGAGCACCGGATCCCAGTCGTTACGGTAAAGGCGGCCCGTGCTGTGCGCCGAACCATCTTTTATAATGGGTTTAAATAAGCTTACATTATCATTTTGCCCGGCTTCGTTAACCGTTAGATACATATCCAGGTCGCCGTCGTTATCATAGTCGAAAAACGAGGCCATCGTGGAGTGAACCGTAATATCCAAACCATACTCCCGGGCCATCTCTTTAAAATGAGGCACACCGTTTTTATCAGGGCCCTGGTTAATGTACAGCAGGTTTCGGCGTTTCTTAGGATCATTTAGCAGGGTGTTACAAACGTAGATATCCGGCCAGCCATCATTATTGATATCTACTACGGCTACACCGCGGCCCCATCCTCCTTGCCCGCCAACGCCCGCTTCCTGGGTTACATCTTCAAATTGCATATCTCCTTTATTGATATAAAGCCTGTTAGAAACAGCGTTGCCAATAAAATAGATATCCTGGAGGCCATCACCGTTGAAATCGCCTATGCCTACACCACCGCCATTGTAGATATTAAGTTTGTCGAGGGGATTTATGGTGTCGGTTTCAACTATAAGGTTGTTGAATGTTACGCCAGAATGACTTGAGGGTATCTGTTCAAAGAGCGTCTTCTTCTTACAGGAAAACAGGCATAGAATCAATCCCGCGTACAAAATGCAGTAAAAAAATCTCATCAAAACGTGTAAAATCGGTCAGCTAATTTAACGAAAAAGGGGAGGAGATAAAATCTCGCCCCCCTTTTTTTGATTATCCCAAATAAAATCAAGGATAGTTAGGATTTTGTTTCAAAGCACCATGCTCGTTGCTGATTTCCTGGTTAGGAATAGGATAAATTTCATTCCTGCTTTGCGTAAAGGTAGCACCTTGTACTACGGTATTGGCAAAGTAAGGACTAACTACCGGATTTCCTTTAGAGTCAGGCTCAGTATAGTTTGGATAGCTGGTATTCAGCGCAAGGTAAGCATTCAGCACTGTGGCCATATAGCCGGCAGCTTCCGGAGCGCCGCTACCCGAATTACCATCCCAGCGCTGCAAATCGAAGAAACGTATACCTTCCATTGCAAGTTCTAACCTTCTTTCAAAGAATACAGCTTGCCTTGCAAATTCCTTGGTACCGGTTGAAATTTGGCCGGTATACAAGCCAATCTTGTAATTAGCTGCGTTTTGGGTGTTATCCACAATTGGCTTGCCTGTATCGAGGGCGCCATCAGTTGTTCCATATCCGGTTAAGCGACCTTTAACCCAGTTTTCAGGGTGGCTGGCCATACGGTTACGAACAAGATTAACTAATCTCTCTGCTTCAGCCTGGTTACCGCCTTCAACGTTACATTCTGCAGCCATTAACAGCACATCCGAATAACGGATCATGTTGTAGTTCATGGCGGAAGCCTGGCCCGGAGCCCAGCCACCGTAGCTTTGGCTTTGAGTAGCGGCTTCGCTTTGACGATAAACATTCTTCATGTTGATATACGGACCAGCATCACCCTGGGCACGGGCCCAGCTTGAACCCGGCATAATTCCGTAGTCAAGGAAAGGAATACCTCTTCTGCCTGCGGTCCAGTCTAAACGTGGATCTACAGGTGTGGTAGTATCCGGGAAGTAAATAGCATCCGTAGATAATACACCCTGATCTGATCTTATTCCTGAAGTGTTGTGCGAATTTCCTCCGTTAAAAGTATCGGCAGGTGTAATCGTCTTTCCGTCATAATCAAAAGCACCCCATGTACCGTCGGGGTTGATCAATGGTAAACCTGTAGTCGGATCAACTTTAAAGGCGTTTACCAAAGAGAAGGAAGGCTGGTAAAAACCGCAGCAGGTAGTAGGACCGGCCGCAGGGAAGTTAAGCACATCGCCCGGGTTGCCGTTCTCTCCGCCCGAACCATCATTCACTGCCATTTGAACAGCAAAAACGGCTTCTGAACCATTCTTCATAGCTGCGTCAAAGTTGCTGTTGAAATTGTTGTTCAGCGCAAATTTAGCACCTGATGAAGTAACACCGTTGGTCATCAAATCCGTAAATAACGTCAGTGCATCCGTATATTTATGCTCAAACATCAGTGTCCTTGCCAAAAATGCTTCAGCAGCGTATTTGTTTGCACGGCCAACTTGTGTTTGGGTTGCAGGTAACACGGTAATAGCAGCGTTAAGGTCTGCTTCAACCTTGTCCCAAATCGGACCTGGGTTAGGCACGTTAAAGTTGCCTTTCTCGTAGGTTATCGATTCGTCAACATAAGGTACATTACGAAATACCTTGCACAACTCGAGTTCCAAAACTCCACGGATAAATTTAGCTTCTGCTGTAACTTCAGCAGCATAGTCCGTTGTGAGCGAACCGTCTTTTACCAATGGTATCTCGCGCAAAACATCATTCACGCGCTGGATACCTGCATAACATACTGACCACTTTTGCTCAAGATAAGCATCTGAGCCGTCGACAGTATGGTTCATAATAGCTGCCGCATCCGGCTGGTCCGTTGCATTCGAACCTTTGTTGGCATCATCAGAGGCTATACCTCCAAAGTGCCAGTTACTTGGCGAAGCGCCCCAGGTTCCGCCTACGGTAACGTCCGGGTTCATTTCGAGCGTCGCGTAAGCCCCGATAAGAAGACCATCCACACCGGCCTTGGTGGCAAGGTTGTTTGGCTTCAGGGCGTTTACCACAGGCTGGTTGAGCAATTTCTTACATGAATAGGAAAGTGTAAGAAAGATCAGCGCAGCCGGGATAACAAACTTAAAAACTGATTTTTTCATAATACAAAATGTTTTAAAATTCTATAAACTTTATCTCGTCTTTACTTAAAAAGTCACACTTAGACCAAAGATCCATTGTCTCTGGTTGCTTGGGTAGTTACCCCAGTCGATACCAAACGAGTTTGGACCGCCGCCACCCGGAGGAAGCTCAGGATCCAAGCCTTTGTACTTGGTGATGGTAAACGGATTAGTTGCTTGTGCATACAAACGCAATTTGTTCATACCCACTTTCTTCAGGATCTGGGGATCGAAAGTATAGCCTAACTGGGCCACTCTAACTTTCAGGAACGAGCCGCTGGAAACATAAAACGAGCTGATCTGGCTTGTACCCATCGAAACGTTATCAGCCTGCTTAGGCAATGTTGGGTTGGTTACACCTGGCGTACCATAAGATTTGGTAACAGCGTCAACAGATTTTGCGCCGTTGAACGAGCTGTAGAAATCGGTAAAGTAAAGCGTGTAATTGAAATCCTGGTTACCCTGCGATCCGTAAAGAACTGCCGAAAAATCCCAGTGTTTGTAAGATACACCCAAATTGACACCATAAGTAAAATCAGGGTTCGGGTTACCGATCCAGGTACGGTCAGCATCGGTAATCTGGCCATCATGGTTAACGTCCGCGTATATGAATGAGCCTGGCTGTGCATTGGCATAGATAGGCACTCCTGGTTTACCGGAATAACTTTTGCCATCAGCATTCAGCACCAATTGATCTGGCTGATAGATGCCGGTAACCTTGTATCCATAGAATTCGCCTACCGGATGCCCAACTTGCTCACGCACGATAGGGTTCACACGGCTGCCGTCGTCGTCAAAGTAGTTGCCCGGGATATTGGTAATTAAGTTGGTGTATTTGGTAAAGTTTACGCCAACATTATACCTTACATCCTGCCCTGCAGTACCGTGGTAGGTAAGCGCAATATCAAAACCTTTGTTTTGAATGTCGCCGATGTTAATATAAGGACGACCAGCACCACCCACTGTATAAGGCAGCTGAGCGGTAAACAACAGACCGCTGATGTCTTTTTTGTACCAGTCAAAAACCAATTCAAAATGGTTAAACAATGAGGCATCAAAACCGAAGTCAAGCGTTTTATCTTTTTCCCATGAAGTATGAATATTGCCTGCGAACGAGTTATAAAAACCCTGGGTAATTACACCCGAACCATTGATAGCATAATAACCGTTACCGAACGACGAGCCATATTGTGAATAAGCGTTGGCACCAGGAACGTTAAAGTTGTTACCTGCTTCACCCCAGCTGCCACGCACTTTCAGGTCATTAACCCAATTGATCGATTTCATGAAATCTTCCTGCGTAACTCTCCATGCAGCCGAAACCGATGGGAAAGTACCCCATTGCTGACCAGGGAAGAACGCCGAGAAACCGTCGCGACGGATAGTGGCGCGTAAAATATAGCGATCGTTGTAAGTATAATCAACGCTGCCAAAGAATGACTGGGTCACTGTTGGCTGATTGGCGCCGCTATAGTTAGTAATATTGGTAGTAGCATTGCTCAAATCGGCATAGTTAGGATCTGTTGAGAACAACGCGTTGCCGTTACCACCTACATACCTGCCATAATAATATTTCTGTTCGAAACCTGCCAGCACCTGTACATTGTGCTTACCGAACGTTTGAGCGTATTTTACAGTGTTTGTCCAGTTGTATTCATTGCTGTAGCCGGCATTTTCATATACCGAGTTTGGATTTGAATGCGACTCATAATCCTGGTACTGGGTTTGGGCAAAACCGTAGTTATAATAGTTGTTGATATTACCGCCAAATGCAATGCGTGCGGTAAAGTGTTTTAAGAAATCCAATTCTCCGAAAACGTTACCTTGTATATTCCAGTTGCGCGCATGTTCGTTATTGAACAAAGCTGCCTGGGCAACGGGGTTAGAGCTGTTACCCAGCGGCTCACCGCCCGGGCCGTCATAACCACCGCCATACTGCACACCGGATATATCATAAACCGGTATCTGTGGAAATTCGCGATACGACATCGAAATAGGGGCGCCTTCATTTTGATTTGAAATACCGCCCGGACCTTGTGGACTTGCAGTATAGTAGAAGAATCCTGTTTCACCTACACGGAAATTCTTGGCAATATTAAAAGTAGTGTTAATACGTGCCTCGTAACGTTTAAAGTAGGTGTTAATTAATGTACCCTGCTGATCGAGGTAACCAATCGACATGTAGTAACTGTTTTTGTCGCTGGCGCCGCTGGCAGTAATAGTGTGGTATTGCTCAGGAGCTGATTTGAATATTTCATGAAACCAGTCTGTACCTGATTGATTAAATTTCTGGATCAGGTAGTCGGCTCCCGGGTTATTCGGGTCAAAGTGGTAATTCGACAACAGATTACCCACATCCGGAGCACCTGCACCGCCCGCTACACCAGCTACACCAGGTCCCTGGTAGCCATAAGTTGGTACTGTACCGGAGCCACCAGGATAAATTTTCTGATAGGCAGTAGCGTCACCAACAATGTAGGCCAGTTGCGATTGCTGCGCTGGCGATGCAATGTTGAATACGTTGCCACCTTTTGGAACCTGGGTACCATAGTAAGCATCATAAGTTATGGTTGATTGCCCCGTTTTACCATGCTTGGTAGTAATAACCACAACACCGTTACCACCGGCAACACCATAAATAGCTGCAGCACCTGCATCCTTCAATATCTGGATACTTTCGATGTCGTTTGGATTAAGATTCGACATTGAACCACCCTGCACACCGTCAATAACATACAACGGCTGAGAATTGTTGAAGTTGGAAATACCGCGGATATAAACGGAACTTCCGGCGCCCGGCTGACCGCCGGTAACTACTGTAACACCCGCTGCCTGTCCCTGCAGGATCTGGTCGGAACTACCACCTGTGGGGATTTTTTTGGCATCGGTAAGATCCACCACGGCAACAGCGCCCGAGATGTCCTTTTTGCGCTGCGAGGTGTAACCTGTAACAACAACTTCGTTCAGGTTGCTGCTGGAAACATCCAGCGTAATGGTACCAAGGTCGGCTGAGGTCACAGTAACTGACTTGGCCTGGTAGCCTATGTACGATATTACGAGTACATAGCCAACTTTGCCGCTAAGCACAAAGTTACCGTTAACGTCAGTCACAACACCAGTGTTTGTACCTTTAATTTTCACGGTAGCGCCTATTACCGGTTGTTTGTCATCCGCGCCGATGACTTTACCGGTAATCCTTGTTTGGGCAGTAACTACCAGCGAGGAAAGTGTGCATAGCATTATTATGCACATCGTTCTTCCTTTTAGAAGTAAACTTTTAAACATGAGATTGAGATTTAGTTGATTAATTTATTGATTTAGTTGATAATTGAATGCGTAGGAATACCCTGCCTATGGGCTCGGGTCAAAAAGTTTAGCACGGTGCCCTCTGAATGTGAGATAAGAGCCACGTGCAAGCCGTCTGAAAAAAGGAGTAAGTAAAGATTTTATCATTTATTTTTTGATAATAAATTTATTTCAAAAACAATCGCTGTCCTTTTGATCTGATATCCCGGCGCACACGTCTGTGACCAGGATATTAAAAATTTATTATGTTATAATTATATTAGGTTTTATAGCCATCCCACTAACCGGAAACGCTAAAATTGGCATTCCTCTAATTTAAATAGAGTGTATTGTATACACAAGAATAATTTTCAGATTTGTTAATTAATTATCCAAAAGATATATTTTAAAAAGTTTTCACAACAATTGGGCCTTTCGTTGCCAATGCCATCAATAAAGTTGTATTATTTTTAATAATTTGTTAATATAAAAATAGTGTTACAAAGCAATGTAACGATCAAAAAGCCAACTTTGGGTACCATTATTTAATAAATCGGCCCGGATATTTGATTTTTCCCCGAAACTCCATCTTTGAATTAAACGGGCAAAACAGTTCAATAAAATGTTAAACATATTTCCCGGATGTTTTAAGGACGAGGTCTATGCCCAGGAACCGACATCATAAAAACGCTTCCTTATTTTTGATGCTTAAAACCGCCTAAAACAACAACAGCAGGCGTCAGCCTGCTGTTGTTTGCAAAATCGTACCGGTTAAATCCTATTTGTCCCAGCGTAATCCGGCAGCATGTGTATCGCCCGAGTTGGTGCCGATGCGAACGACGAACTCGCCGGGTTCCCAATCATATTTCAGGCTGGCATTGTAAAACTTCAGATCATCGGTTGTGATCTTAAAGCTCACTTCCTTTTGCTCACCCGGTTGCAGCATTAGTTTTTTAAACCCCTTCAATTCCTGCACCGAACGGCTTATGCTGGCCACCGGGTCGCTGATATAAAGCTGAACCACTTCTTCGCCCGCTACCTTACCCGTGTTGGTTACGGTAACGGTAGCAGTAAGCATTTCATTCCCCTTCAAAGCGGTTTTGCTCAATTTAACATCGCTGTACCCAAAGCTGGTATAGCTGAGACCATAACCGAAGGGATATAGCGGATCATTCGAAATATCGATGTAATCAGATTTGAATTTTGCGGAGCCTTTTCCGTCAAACGGCCGGCCTGTATTTTTATGTGCATAATATATAGGTATCTGGCCAACGCTGCGCGGGAAGGTTGCGGTTATCTTTCCGGCAGGATTGTAGTTGCCAAAAAGCACATCGGCAATAGCATTGCCCGCTTCGGTACCCGGGTGCCACACATCCAGGATGGCGTTCATCGTCTTGTCCTCCCAAGGAATGGTAAGGGGCCGGCCATTGAACAGCACCATCACCATCGGTTTGCCTACTTTAACCAGGGCTTTCAGCAGATCGCGCTGGGTTTCGGGGATATTGATATCCGAACGGCTTGATGATTCGCCCGACATGTTAGCCGATTCGCCCACAGCCACAACCACCACGTCAGCTTTTTTTGCCGTTTCTACAGCTTCATCTATCTGCTCCTGTGCGGGGCGGTTATCTTTTACCTGTTTCATGCCAAAAAACCATGCACGCGAATTAAGCAGCGAGTCGTCGGTGAAATTCGATCCGTGAGCATATAAAACGGTCACGCCCGGCGCAGTGCTTTTAATCCCGTCGATTACGCTTACCGATTTTGCGGGATTGCCGGCCACTACCCATGTCCCCAGCATTTCCGAATGATTATCAGCCAGCGGACCTATCAAAGCAATGGTTCCCGATTTTTTAAGCGGCAGAATACCGCCTTTATTTTTTAATAACACGAACGAATGCTCAGCGGTTTCTCTTGCAGCCTGGCGGTTAGCATCCGTCATTTCAGCTTTAGCTTCCACATCGGCGTTGATCGATTTATATGGATTTGCAAAAAGGCCCAGTTTATACTTGGCTTCCAGTACGCGGCGGCAAGCCTGGTCTATATCCGCCTGCGTTACCTTTCCCTCCTTCAACGATTTTTTTAACGTGGTGAGGAAGCCTTCCGCCACCATATCCATATCCAACCCTGCTTTCAGTGCTATGGCCGATACGGCTTGTAAGTCGCCAAGGCCATGGGCGCTCAACTCACTTAAGGAGGTATAATCGGACACTACAAAGCCTTTAAAGCCCCATTGCTTACGCAATAGATCGGTCAGCAGCCATTTATTACCCGTAGCCGGCATACCATTGATGGTATTGAACGAGCTCATGAAACTACCGGCGCCAGCGTCAACAGCGGCTTTGTAGGGCGGCAGGTAGTCCTGATACATTTTAACCGGGCTCATATCCACCGTATTATATTCGCGGCCCGCTTCGGCTCCGCCATAAAGCGCAAAGTGTTTTACACAAGCCATTACAGCATCCGGCTTAGTCATATCATTACCCTGGTAACCCTTAACCATAGCCTTAGCTATTTGCGAGCCCAGCCAGGGGTCTTCACCCGAACCTTCTGAGATTCGGCCCCAGCGCGGATCGCGGGCTATATCAACCATCGGCGAGAAAACCCAGTTGATGCCCTCCCCTGTTGCTTCGGATGCCGCAATGTGTGCCTCACGCTCAATCAAACCCATGTCCCACGTCGCCGACATACCGAGCGGTATGGGAAATATAGTGCGGTGCCCATGGATCACATCGAGACCAAAAATAAGCGGAATGTGCAAGCGACTTTGCTTCACGGCGATATCTTGTGCTGTCTTGATAGAATTGGTGCCATAACCGCCAAAAAAACCGCCTATGTCACCTTTTTTTAATTTTTCCACCACACCCGTATTTACCGAAGAGCCTGTGAGCGCCGCCCCGCTGGTAACGAGGTTTAGCTGGCCAATCTTTTCGTCGACCGTCATTTTGCTCATCAGGTTAGTGACAAAAGCATCCATTTTAGGATCGCCGCTTTTGGCTTGCTGTGCTGTGGCCGGAACTGCGGATGATAGTAAGGCTGCGCCAACTATCATTTTCTGTACCGAACGGTATATTGATGATCGTTTCATTCGTAATACATTTTTGGATTTAAAACAGAATAAAATATGCCGGATTGAAATAATAAATCCTGTTCGTGATATATTTACAAAATTATAAAGTTTAAAATTGGTTCGACACCTGCCGATGGACTTACTTGGTGTATTAATAACACAATAGTATTTATTATTATTGGGATAATCAAAGTATTTTTACCTTACAGCATAAAATGTTTAGCAAACAGGAACTTATAGATTTTTGCAATAACGCCAGGGAAAACTTTCTGGGTAATATCTCAATTGATTGCGTAGTTTTTGGATTTCACGAAGGGCAGTTAAAAGTTTTGGTGCTGAAGATGAAAAACGAAAATTCCTGGTATCTGCCGGGCGGTTTCGTATTAAAAAAAGAGCCGATCGAAGAAGCCGCCAATCGTATATTAAAAGACCGCACCGGATTGGATGAGATATTTTTGCAGCAGTTTCATGTATTTGGCGACCCGGAAAGATCAAGGCCGCACAACGACATGTACAAGGAAATGCTGCCGCCAGAGGAAAACTGGTTTGCGGGCAGGTTCCTTACCATTGGCTATTATGCGCTGGTAGATTTTGTCAATGTAAATCCCACTCCGGACAGCCATTCAGAAAAATGCGACTGGGTCGACCTGGCCGACATGCCCCAACTGGAACTCGATCACGGTATTATTCTGAAAACAGCGCTGGATACGTTAAGGTTGCAGCTGAATTACCAGCCCATAGGCTACAACCTGATGCCGAAACAATTTACCATGCCCGAGTTGCAAAAGCTTTACGAAACGATCCTGGATCAAAAACTCGACCGCCGGAATTTTCAGCGGCGCATCCTGGGATTCAGTATCCTGAGCCGTTCTGAAGAGCCACGCAAAGGCGGAGCGCACAAGGCGCCCTACTTATACTCCTTTGATCTCGAAAACTATCAGAATGCACTTAAAGAGGGGTTGAAGGGTGGATGGTAAGGATGTGATTTCGAATATCGGATTTTCAATTTCGAATTTTATCATACCTGATTTTATCTTTTCAGCAATCGCTGATGGATGATCTTCATCACCGGTTCGCGGTAATTGCGGCTGATGGGGATAGACCGGGCACCCATTTTGATCTCGTTGCCTTCTATCGCATCTATTTTTGAGCAATTTACAAGGAAGGATTGGTGTACTTTCAGGAATTCGTTCAACGGAAGCTGGGATTCGAGGCTTTTCATGGTGAGATAAGCTAGTATTCGCTTATTATCGGTATAGACACTCACGTAGTTGCCGACGCTCTCAGCGTAGAGGATATCCGCCAGTTCAATCTTCTCGATCCGTTTTTCGCTTTTAATAAAAATATAAGAAGAAGGTATCGCGTTGCTCGCCGTGTATTTCATCTGGTGGTAATCCTTAGCCTTCTGCACCGCCTTCAGGAACCGGCTTAAAGCAAAAGGCTTTAACAGGTAATCGATAATATCCAACTCGTAACCTTCAAGGGCGTACTGCGGGAAAGCAGTGGTTAGTATCACCATGGATTCGACATGAAGCTTTTGCAGGAACTGCAGCCCCGAAACTTTTGGCATTTCGATATCGAGGAAAATAAGGTCGATAGCATTAACCTTCAGGAAGGCTTCGGCTTTCATCGCGTTCTCGAATTTGCCCTGCAGGTCAAGGTACGGAACCTGCTCTACAAACTCATGCAGTATTTTACGGGCCACAGGCTCATCGTCAACAATAATGCAACTGAGTTTCTTCATGCAGCAAGCGTTAAATGGACACGATAACTATTTTGCTCTTTTGTGATATCAAGCCTGTAACGATCCTTATAAAGTAAATCGAGCCTTCGTACAGCATTGTTCAAACCAATGCCCCCGGCGGGGCCCTCCGTTTCATCACAGGTATTATCGCAGGTAAAATCAATACCGCCATCCTTTTCGGTTAGCGCGATAACAATGCTGTTAGCCTCATTATCGCCGCGGGAAACATATTTAAAAGCGTTTTCTACAAAGGCCATAAAAATGAGCGGGGCAACTTTAACACCTCCATTCTGATAATTTACGTTGAGTGTTACTTCCATATTATCGTTACTTCGCGCCTTTTGAAGAGCGACATAGTTTTTGAGATACTTTATTTCCTTCTCCAGCTCGATCATATCCACGTCAGCTTCATACAGGTTGTACCGCAGCAGATCCGAAAATTGCACCATCATATCACGGGCGCGTATGTTAGCCATATCGATATACCCATAAACCGTATTGAGCCCGTTGAACAGGAAATGCGGGTTGATCTGCGCGCGCAGGTATTTCAATTCGGTTTGCAGCTGGTTTATCTGGCTGTTTTTTACCTGCTCCTGCTGTTCCGACCATTTTTGGGTTACATAAAGCATGGCAACGATGACAGAGCAGCAGAGTCCATAAATAAGGTTGTCCCAGAAGCCGGAGCTTGTATTGACAGGCTCATCGTGAAAAAACACGCGATGGATAAACGAATTGTAATGGCCGGTAAAGAATGTATACAGTAACACCAGGCCGATAAGGCCGGTAACGTATCCGCCAAATCGTTTCTTTTCGAGCAGGTAGGGAATTAGCAGGCGATTGTTCGCGGTGATCATCAGGGCGAAAATGGAGAAATGCATCATCACCGTAAACATATAAGAAAAGCAGGCCTGCACCGTATTGACCGAATAGGTGGGTTTCTCGATTACCAGCGCCCCGATATAGGCCAGGAAGAAGAGTAGATACGATGTGCGTTTCTTAATGAACATGGCAAATGTTCGCTTTTATAGTATAAATATACCTCGTTTGATTTGACAACCCGAAATGTGCCTTTAGCCAACATGCAGGTTATCACGGGAAATAGTTCAATTGTAATGCGAACTGTGCATACTATCATAAAGATTTCACTTTCTTAGATAATTCGTTAGCGCACAAAAGCGACAGATTTTTGCCTTCAGCAGCTTTTTAATGCTCCAACGGTTAATTGCTGATCTCATGCAAAATCTGCGCATTGCGTAGAATATCCGCATGGCTGTCATATAAATTTCTTTAGCCGGAATGCCGCCGGTAACTTTATAGAAAGATTGGACCGGTTATCGATACCGGTAACAAAATCAACTGTAAATTATCCTATTACAAATCAATAAAACAATGAAGAAAGTTGTACAATTCGGAGAAAACGTAGAGGGTTATGACATTCCAGTTTTAAATGAAAGGGAAATACGCGCAGCTGCAGGCATCTTATTCGTTGTCATCTTCCTGTCGCTGATGCTCATCCTTTTCAACAGCGATTTCTTACTGGCAAAATATGCCATCACCATATTCCTAAGCGATTTTATTGTAAGGGTATTTATCAGCCCCAGGTATTCGCCGTCGCTAATCATAGGGCGACTGATCGTGAGAAACCAGGTACCCGAATATGTTGGCGCGAAGCAAAAAAAATTCGCCTGGATGGTGGGTGTGGCCCTGTCGGGAATTATGTTCATTTTCATGGTGTTAGTAAATTCATACAGCCCGATAACAGGCATTGTGTGCCTGATGTGCCTCATTTTCCTGTTTTTTGAATCGGCGTTTGGTATTTGCCTGGCGTGCAACCTGTACAGGGCCCTTTTTAGGGAGAAAACCCAGTATTGTCCTGGCGAAGCATGTGATGTAAAGACCAAACAGGATATCCAGAAAACCTCTCCCACCCAGTTGCTTATCATCCTTGGATTCATCGGGTATATTATACTTATCGCTTTTTCATTCAACGGCCAATTGAGCAAGACGCCGCGAGATCTGTTTGGAATTAACAAAAACGCGCAAGCAAAAAAATAACGCTGGGCAAAGCCTCGTCACGACACCACGCTGAGATATGATCCCTGAAAGTGCATTGGAAAAGTATTTTTCTTCGTTTCGGCGGAATATCATCGGCGATGAGCAGTATTTTGATTCACCTTTTGGATCGAAACAAATCGTTTACGCCGACTGGACAGCAAGCGGCAGGGCCTATCGGTCGATAGAAGAGCGGATACAAAATGATATCATGCCTTTTGTTGCCAACCCGCACACCGGGGCAACTGTTACGGGGACTTTAATGTCAAAGGCTTATGAACAAGCCAGGGCTATTATCAAAACCCATGTAAATGCCGATGACGATGATGTATTGATATTTTGCGGCAGCGGTATGACAAGCGCTGTAAACAAACTGCAAAGAATATTGGGGTTGAGGGTTCCTGAACGATTAACCGGCTACTTAAAAACCGAAACCCTTACCCTGGATGAAACACTGAGGCCCATTGTTTTTGTGACACATATGGAGCATCACAGCAATCATGTTTCCTGGCTGGAGACCATTGCCGATGTGAAAATTATTGGCCCTGATGAACATGGCAACGTTAGTTTAGCGCACTTCAAAAGTTTGCTGAAACAATTCGTCCACCGGAAGAATAAAATTGCCGCTGTCACAGCCTGCTCCAATGTAACCGGCATCCAAACCCCATATTATGAAATTGCAAAAATGATCCATCAATACGGCGGGTTGTGTTTTGTCGACTTTGCATGTTCGGCGCCCTACGTCGATATGAATATGCACCCCAAAGAAATGGGCAGTCATTTGGACGCCATCTATTTTTCACCCCATAAATTCCTTGGCGGCCCGGGGGCAGCCGGCGTGCTTATTTTCAACAAAAAGCTTTATCAAAATGCCGTTCCCGATCAGCCAGGCGGCGGTACCGTGACGTACAGTAATCCCTGGGGAGGCCGCGAATATATCACAGACGTCGAAAAGCGCGAAGACGGCGGCACACCACCCTTTTTGCAGGGTATAAAAGCGGCAATGTGCATCCGTCTAAAAGAAGAAATGGGCATCGAAAATATTAGAAAACGCGAGAAAGAATTGTTAGCAATCATTTTCGATCGATTTTCAAAAATGGATATTGTGGAAGTGCTGGAGGGTGATACCAGGGAAACGCTCGGTGTAGTGGCGTTTATGGTTAAGGACGCACATTATAACCTGATCGCTAAACTGC
>Ga0206934_1175_pt1 | contig 16990 bp, 13 predicted proteins | sample Alteio_BWOrgHeat_16_FD_152932 | JGI IMG/M metagenome (GOLD analysis project Ga0206934, IMG submission 152932) | Enriched cells from forest soil in Barre Woods Harvard Forest LTER site, Petersham, Massachusetts, United States -... | ecosystem: Environmental > Terrestrial > Soil > Temperate forest >...
TCTCCTTGATACCGTAGAGATAGAGCCAGCCGTCGGCTTCGAGAACCTGCGTTGGTTCGATGGGAAAATGCCACTCGCCGTGAGGTTGAAGACGCTTGTAAGGGCCGAGGGGCGTCGTGGACCGGCCGAGTCCGCCGCCGGCACCGCGAAAATCCCAGGAGCCGGTGCCGAAAATCTCGATGAGTGAATAGTAAAGGTAGCTTTGGCCGTTGAGATAGATGCCGCCGAGCGGCCAGATGCGATAACGCTTGGGCGGTTCGTTGGTGAAATAAGTGAAGGGTGAAACGGCGCCGTTGGTGGACACGAGGTAACTGAACGCAGGCGGATAGGGGGCGGAACTGGCTGGAAGGAAGGCGATAGTGCAAGATTCGGCGCCGCCAGAGTAGTGGGGCGCGCCGTCTGCGGAGCGGGAGCCTTTGAAGGAGTCGCCGTAAGCCCAGATGGCGCCGCCGGGGACGGCGAAGGATTCGCCGCCATCCTGGGAAACGATGGAAGCGCGGGCGTGGGCGTCATTCCACATGCAGCCGAGGGATTTGGTTTCGACGATTTTGAATGGGGCGTCGATCTGTGTCTTTGATGAAATGGAGGAGGAACATCCTGAAGCAATGACGGTTATACCAAGTACAATGAAAAGCCATTTCATAAATCACGAAAAAGTCTTCGCTTGTTGATGTTTGGATTTGTCAGGCAAATTGCGCTCCACCCACTCTCGCTTCAACATCGCGAACACATATTCGCTCTGCCACTTGTTTTTGAACCATCTATGTTCGACAAGGTGCGCCTCCTGCCGGAAGCCCAAACGCCGGCACAGTGCGATTGCCGAGCGATTGAGGACATCAATGGACGCGAACACCCGGTGCTTCTCCAATCGACCAAAGAGATAGTCAAGCAGACACTCGACGGCCTCGTCGGCATATAGGCGGCCTTGGTGGCGTGGCGACAGAGTAATGCCGATCTCCATCTGGCGCGGCTCGTTCTCCGGGCAGTGCAGCCCGCAATCGCCCATCATTTCGCCCGTGGCTGCCTTGATGATCGCCATCTGAAACCATGTTCCCGGAATATCAGGCTCCGTACCGGACTGTGTCTCAATCAGGCGAGCCGCGTCCTTCGGGCCAAAAGATTCCCAATACTGGTAACGTGCCACTTCAGGCAACGAGCGATAGGCGCACAATGCCTTAGCATCGTTTCGATATAACCGACGCAATCGAAGTCGTGCCGAAGCCAGGTGGTCTGGAAAGCTTTGGCTCATGGAATACTCGCAGGAATGCCCGACGATTAATATAAGAGCAGAGGTTTTATATCGAAACCCGCCTGCCTGTGGAATTCAAAATTCAACAAATCAGAGACTCGTCACCTCGTCTCCTTCGAACTGGAAAGCCTGCTAAGGCTGCCATATCGCGCGCCAAAATTGATTGGGAGTGGAGGGAGCCAGGGAGTTGGTGATGTTCAGCGTGCCGGAGAGGAGCTTGTTGGTGCTGACGGGGGTCCAAGTCACCAAATCGGGCGAGCGTTGGATGACATAGGGAATGCCGACCTGGCCCTGAAGTTGAAAAACGAACTGGCTGGACGTCGGCGTCGTCGTGCTGGCCAGCAAACTTGCCGGAGCGGGCGGCACCACGAACACGGTGGCGGAGTAGGGCGGGAAGGCGTGGCTGAAATTGGTGCCGATGCCGGAAAGATTGGTTTGCGCGACGTCCGGCGAGCCGGTGCCAAATTCCGCGGCGTTGTCCTGCGGGATGCCGTAGGAATAAATCGTGCCGACCGAAGCCGGGATGAAGCCCGCCAACGCCAATTGGCCGGTGAAAGTGTGGGCGGGATCCTTGTTAATGGTCAGAATGGTCATGGCGCCGTCCTGCCGGCGGACGCCGTAGGTCGGAAGGAGCACGTAATCGCTGGTGGCGGAAATGACGGTGTCACCCGGCTGCACGAAATCCTGCATGAGCCTCGCGCTATAATAAGGCGGATATAAATCCGTGCCCTCGGTGATTCCGTAATCGCCATACATGCGCCAACCGTAGAGGGAGGAACTGTTGTTGTTCGTAGATTCGGTGCCGCCGTTGCGGAAGTTCCACCAGAAGAGGCCGTTGATCTCCGTTTGCATGAGTTGGGCAAGACCGTCGGCGAAGAAAAGGCCGTTGACGAGGCTGGTGGATTGTTTGCCGGGGTTGGAGGAAACGGAATTGTTTTCGGTGCAGACGATTTCGATGTTCGTGCCGCTCGCGCCGGCGTAATCGGAAATCATCTGACGCAGGTTCCCGGCGTCGGAGGCCCAGCCGCTGGTGGACAGCAGCAAGCCTTCGTCGGTCTCGCCGCCCGGACTTTGCGGATAACGATGATGAATGACAAAGTCCGGCGTGACGCCCACGCTCGTCAGCGTTGCCAGCAAAACCGGCGTCCACCCGTAATGCGTCTGCCCGGTGCGCAAGCTAATCGCAGGGTGATTGGTGTAATTGGCGAAGCTGTCCTCGCCGGGCGTGACGACGACGCCGATTTTGATGGTGGGATCCACCGCTTTCATGAGCGAGATGTAATCCCGGGCGCGCAAGGCGTAGGTGTAGGGATCGTGGGGCAGGGAATTGCTGTCGGTCTCCCAGGAGCCGTATTCCTCGTTGCCAATTTCCCAATACTTGAAGCCCAGCGGGGCGGCGCGCGAGATGCGGAGGAAGTTTCGGCCGTCATCGGTTCCAAGCGGGGCGGAGGCGCGGAGATTGGCCCAATAGGCGGCCGTCAACCAGTTGCGGCCCGTGGGGTCGCGGCCCAACGGCAGGAGGTTGCCGCTGGGAGCATTGGCGTAGGCCACCCACGCGGCGGCTTCGTTGGTGAAGCCGCAGCCGTAGTTAACGGTGATCATGGACTGCCCGTTCATGTTCGTGATGACGTCAATGAAACTGGCCATGCTCGTCTGCCAGGTCCAGGTATTGTTGTCCTGGCGGTTGGAAACCCAGTGGTAATCATCGGAATCCGAGCCGCCGGGAAAGCGCAGCGCGCGCGCGCCCATGTTCGTGAGCTGGGTGACCGTCTGCGGCGTGTCCAGGGCGGTGTCCCAGATGGCCACATTCATGCCAAACCAGCGCGCATCGGCGGTGCGGATGGTCTGACCGGCGTTGACCGAGAGATGCACCACGGCGGGCGGAACGGAGCTGACGAGCTGGATGTCATCCACATAAAAGGTGGCCTCGGCCGAACCGACGTCATCTTGAATGGCAAAACCAATAAAGTTGGTTGTGTTTGCGACACCGAGCGCCGCGAGGGGGACGGTGTATTGCTGCCAGGTGTTGGCGACCGGCGTGTTCAAAGAGTACCGGGCGCCCTGAGTAGTAAAAGTGCCGCCCACGTCCAGATTGCCGTACATTTGGAGCTGCTGGCCGCCGTTCGGGCCGCCGTTGAGCCAGAAGGTGAGGCTGGAGTAATTGGTGTTCGTCATATCCGGGTGATACAACTGAAGTCCACCGTAGGCGCCGGTGATGGTCACGCTGATCGAATCGCTGCCGGAATGGACGGGCGAAGTGTTGGCGAAGTTTTGGGTACTCGTATAACTCCAGTTCTGCCAGCCCGCGGCGAGAGAATCGGAATAGATGGTCAAATTGGATTGCGCGCGGCAGAGCGCGGGTACGGCCAGCAACAGGGCTAAAATGAGTTTCGACAATTTGAGAGGAATCCCGAGGCGGGACGGTTTTCGTGGTGTCATTACCAAGTTAGGATACGCCGAAAGGGATGATTTTGCAATCACCGGCCCAGTTTTGACTTGTTCCATCACGCCTACGGTACGTCGTCAGCTTCGTATTTCGCGGAAGACGTTTTTCGGTTTGGAATTTGACAAACGGAATCGGGTGGTGCATGGTTGTCGCGTTGGTCAGGAGCCTTCCTTTCGCACAGGCTCTGAGGAGGAAGCGGTTTAACCACAAAGATCGCAAAGAACCCAAAGATAATGACGCCCAGCCAGTTTTATGAACGATGGAGCAGGAGCCTGCACCCGATATTGGAAAGGGTGGATGACACGGCCGGGATCCGGATTGTTTCTCGCGAAGAACGCGAAGGGCGCAAGGGCGTTCCTTCCGGACTGGCAACCGACGCAAAGAAGGCAGGCAAAGGCAGGAGCACGTCGGAAAAAATCGGAAAAAGTCGGATTATGTCGCTTCTGAATCGGAAGCGCGCGTGCAAGTGGTTGATTTTTCGCCGGTTATCCCCGTTTTTGATGTTTTTTGGACCATTTCTCAGTTGGAAGGGTTTGGTTTCTCGCCGGTTACCGGATTTCTCGGGGAAAATTTCTCAGGCGGAAAAAGCAGAGAGACACGAATTGCACGAATGCTCGCGAAGGCAGGCCGTTGGTCGGAAAAAGTCGGATTATGTCGCTTCCGGAAAAACAGGGGAGGCGGATCCGGCGGGTAACGGACGGTAATGGACGATAACGGCGGATAATAATTTTTTCGGGCGGGCAGTTCTTTGATAAATTAAGAGAAGGCACGAGGGGCGATGGCCAAGGGCGGTCCGTTGGGACATTGGCGATGCACGAACCCTCACCCTCCGCCTTCGCCAAGGCTTCGGCGGACAAGCGGCCCTCTCCTATCCAATGGGAGAGGGAGAAAATATTTTGGGACGTTTTACCCCGGGTGGCGGCTGGTCCTGTCGGACTCAGCCTTACCCGGGGCTACCATCCTCGGCCCCTACGGGGCCGTCAGCATGCCGCGCTTTGCGCGATCGGTCGGCGAGACGCCGGTCCTTCCGGACTAGCACCAACCCGCGAGGCGGGTGCTACCCAACGGAACGGCGCACGGCCACACCTTGCCCGGGACTTATATTTTTGACCCCTATGGGGCCGTCATTCAGCTCAGTTCTTCGTTGTTGGCGATGTTGATGATTTTGAATTCTTCGGCGTGGACGGCGGGGTCGGGCCGGAACATGAGCCGGACGAAATGCCGTTTCTCGAGTTCCTTGATGAGGTTCTCGTCCTCGGTGCGCAGGCGTTCGAGGACGACGGGGTTGACGACGATGCGCAACTGGTAGTCGGATTCGTCGCGGGAACGTTTCTTGAGGATCTCGCCGAGCTTGCGCTGGATTTCGACGCTCATGGTGAGGGCGCTCTTGACCTTGCCGCGGCCCTTGCAATAGGGGCAGTCGTCAAACACGGCGGCGTGCACGCTCTCGGAATGGCGCTGGCGGGTCATTTCCATGAGGCCGAGCTGCGAGATGGGCAGGATGTGGGTCTTGGCCTTGTCGCGGCGGAGGCCGTCCTTCACGCGCTGATAAACGGACTGCTGGTCGCGGCGGGATTTCATGTCAATGAAATCGAGCACGATGAGGCCGCCCATGTTGCGGAGGCGAAGCTGGCGGGTGATTTCCTCGGCGGCCTCGAGATTGACCTTGAGGATGGCGGTTTCCTGGTCCTTGCCGCCCTTGTGACGGCCGGTGTTGACGTCAATGGCGACGAGCGCCTCGGTTTCGTCCACGACGAGGTAGCCGCCGCTTTTGAGATGGACCTGGCGCGAGAAGGCGTTCTCCAACTGGCGCGTGATGTTGAAGCGGTCGAAGACGGGCTGCGACTCGTTGTAGAGAACGACCTTGCTGGCGGAACGGCTGGAGATGCGCGAGATCATTTCGCGCATGCGTTCGCAGGCCTTGGCGTTGTCCACCACGATGCGGTCAACGTCCTCGGTGAGGAAGTCGCGCACGGTGCGCTCGATGAGGTCAGGTTCCTGGAAGATGCAGGTGGCGGACGGCTGGGAAGACCGGCGCTCGGAAATGGATTTCCATTCCTCGATGAGGAGGGCGAGGTCGCGGACGAAGTAGCGCAATTGCTGGCCTTCGCCGGCGGTACGCATGATGACGCCCATGCCGTCCGGGATGGCGAGTTCGCGGAGGATTTTCTTGAGGCGCTTGCGTTCCTCCTGGTTCTCGATCTTGCGGGAAATGCCGCTCTGGTCGGAGTTCGGCAGAAGGACGAGGTAACGTCCGGGAAGGACGACGTTGGTGGTGACGCGGGGGCCCTTGGTGCCGATGGGGCCCTTGGTGACCTGGACGATGATGTCGCTGCCGGGCGGATAAAGGCGCGGGATGTCCTTTTGCGTGATGCGGGGCCGCTCGCGTTTGCGGGTGTCGCGCTCGACGATTTCGACGCCGCTGTCGAAGCCGCTGGGAACGATGTCCCAGTAATGGAGAAAGGCGTTCTTCTCGAAGCCGATGTCCACGAAGGCGGCCTTGAGGCCGTCCTCGAGATTGCGGACCTTGCCCTTGAAGACGCTGCCGACGAGGCGTTCCTCGGTGGTGCGTTCGATGGTGAATTCCTCGAGGCGGCCTTCTTCGAGGACGGCGACGCGGGTTTCGAGGGATTCGGCGTTGATGATGACCTCCTTGTGGGTGCGCTTGACGGGTTTGATGAGGCGCTGGACCTTTTTCAGGACGGTGCTGGCAGCGGCGCGGATGGATTGGACGATGCCCTGGGGCCGTTGCTGGAGGGAAACCGGTTGATAAGGCTTCTCTTCCTCGACTTCGGCGGGGGTCTGCATGTTCGGCTCACGGAAGCCGCCCTTGGCGCCGGTGGGCGGGTGGTCACCCGGGGCGGCGGCAGCGGCGCCCTCCGGCGGCAGGCCGGCGGCGATGTTTTCCGCGCGCTCGATTTCCTGCGCGTGCCGGTTGCGGTCGAAGACCTTGTCATTGGGCGCCTGGTCGCCGACGACCTCGGCGCGGGCCTCGACGGCTTCGCGGTCGGGGCGGTTGGGATTGGGGGTGAGGCCTTTTTGTGGCCGGAAGCGCATGCCACCGCGGCGGCGCCTGGAGAAATTACGTTCGTTCATGATTATACCTAATAACCCTTTCGATAGATGTGGATGTTTTGCAGCAAACCGATGGCGATCAACGAGCCGAGCACTGAGGACCCGCCATAACTTAGCAGCGGCAGTGGCACGCCCGTCACCGGCATGATGCGGATGTTCATTCCAATGTTGATGAAGACATGGCTGAAAATGAGCGCGACGACGCCCACCGCCAGCAATTTGCCGAGGCGATCGCGCGCCTGGCCCGCGGTTCTGATCCCGGTGAACAGAACCACGCAATACAGCGTGAGCACCACCACGCTGCCGATGAAACCTTCTTCTGCGGCGATGACCGAGAAAATGAAATCAGTATGAGCCGCGCCACGCGGCAGGTACCCGAGGGCGATCTGGTCCGCCTTGCGCCAGCCCTTGCCCATGAAGCCGCCCGAGCCGACGGCGATCAATGCCTGGCGGGCCTGGTAGGATTTTTCGCTCTGATCGCGCAAGGCCTGCGTCTTTTCCTCGGGCGACGCGTTCGCGCGGGCGAAGTTCATTCCGAAATACGAGAGCAAACGGTCGCGCTGGTAGGTTTCCAGTTTGATCTGCCACCAGCCAGGCGGGGCGAAGAACACGTCCACCAGCAACAGCGCGCCCACGAGCATCGCGCCGGCGCCGAGCATCAGGAGGAATTGCTTGGGCGTTCCGGCCACGAACATCATCACCAGACCCGTCGGCACGAGGACGAGCGCGGAGCCGAGGTCGGGTTCCTTCATGATGAGCATGAAAGGGAGAACCATCAGGCCGATGGCCTTCCAGAATATGGCGGGCTGGCGGAGTTCCTCGACCGGGCGGCTGAGGAAATGAGCCTGCGCGAGAATGAAGGCGAGCTTGGCAAATTCCGATGGTTGAAACTGGAAGCCGGGCAGGTCAATCCAGCGGCGCGCGCCGCCGTGCGTGGAACCGATTTTATGAATCAGGACGGCCACGAGCGTCATGATGGAAATCCAATACGCCACAAAAGACCAGCGGGCGAGGGTGTGGTAATCCGTGAGGCAGACGGCAACCGCGGCGCCGAGGCCCAGGGCGAACCAGATGATTTGCTTGAAGAAAAGCTGATGGTACCAGGCCAGGTTGGCGGCCGATTCCGCCGCGTACTTCGCGCTGTAAACGAACGCGACACTGAGGAACATGAGGCCGAGCACCGCCAGCAGTTGCAGCAGGTCGACCTTCAGGTCGCGCTCGGGATGTGGATTGGCAAACATTTATTTTGGTATTTCGGCGAGCGGCGGAGGCCGGGACGCAGACCGCTGTTCCTTCTGTTGAATCGCCAGATACACATTGTGGGCGAGCGGGGCGCAGGTGAGTCCGCCGGAAGCGCCGCTGACGACCATGATGACGACGGCGTAACGCGGATTTTCCACCGGGCCGAACGAGCCGAACCAGGTGATTTTCTTGCTTTGGTCCTTCTCTCCCTTCTCATTCTCAACTTCCGCCGTTCCGGTTTTGCCGGCGATATTAAGTCCGGGCACGGCGGCTTCCCGGCCGGTCCCTTCGGGGCCTTCGACATCCGTCTCCATGGCCTCATGCACAGCGCGCAAGGTGCGCTGGCTGACGCCGAGAGTGTCGCGCACCCGGCCGGCGGGAAAAGTCTGGGACGGCTGATCGCCGCCATAGGGCGTGATGCTGGAGACCAGCCGGGGATAAAGAACCTTGCCGCCGTTGGCGACGGCGGAAATCAAGACGGCGACTTGCAACGGCGTGACCAGGACCCTGTCCTGTCCGATGCAAAGATTGCAGGTGTTGCCCAGCCGCCACTTGCGCGAGTAGGTGTCCTCCACGTCGGGGAAAAAGCCGCGGTCTTCCTGCCGGGGCACGATGCCCGTGCGTTCGCCGAGGTGCAGGCGTTTGCCCAAGGCCACGACCTTCTGCAGCATCCCGGATTTGAGATTGTTGGTAACGATGGAGACGAAATAATAGTTGCAGGACCTGGCCAGGGCGCGGTCGAAATCGTAGTCGCCGGCGGGCGCGGTGTCGTGCATGGGCCGCCGGCCGGGGATGGGAACTTCGCCGGGGCTGGTAAGAATTTCCTTGGGATCGAGGCCGGCTTCCAGAGCGGCCATTCCGACCACGATCTTGAAAATGGATCCGGGCGCATATTCGCCCTGCATGGCGTGATTCATCTGCACCTGGAGGTCTTCGTTGGTCCAGCGTTCCCATTCCTGCGCCCAGACATCCGACGGGGGACGCTGGATGAAATGGTTGGGATCGAAGGAAGGGGAGGAAGCCATCGCGAGCACGTCACCGTTCCGGACATCCATGACGACGATGGCCCCGCGCACATCTTCCTTCACCGAATCGAGCGCGCGATCCGCGGCCTTCTGAATGTCCAGGTCTATGGTCAAGGTGACGTCCTGGCCCGGCTCGGCGGGGGACCAGATGGTTTCGCCCTGCCGGTAGCCAAAATTGTTCACGAGCACGGATTTCGCGCCCGCGGTGCCGCGCAATTCGTCGTCAAACAGTTTTTCGATGCCGGACACGCCCTCATAATCTTCAAGGCGGTAGTTGTATTTGTCGCTGGGGTCGTCTTCGCCGATTTTGTCGGTATGGACGAGGTAACCGAGCAGGTGGGCGGCGACGGTGTCGTTGGAATAAAAGCGGACGGACTGGACGTCGAGGTCCATGGCGGGCGTGTGGAGGAATTGCTCCTCGAAGCGCGACATCTCGGCGGTGTTCAGGCTGGTGAGGACGGGCAGGGGCAGCGCGCGGGACTTGTCGTAATGATCTTCAAACTCCTTTTGTGTCAAATCCAGAGGCTGACCGAGACGGGCGCCGAGGTCGGCGACGAGGTTGCTCGTCACCAGGTAACGGGTCTGGCGGTTCAACTGGTCAAGCACGGGTCTGGTGAGGGCAAATTGTTTGCGCTCCTGGGGCGTCAGCTCGCGGCCGAGTTCCTTGCTTTTGGCGGCGGCCTGCTGCTTCAAATATTGCCGGGCGCGGGCGACAGTGTTGGAGCAGGCGTACTGGTAGTTGGTGCTCAGTTCCTCGAGGTAAAGGTCGATGTTGAACTGGGGCCGATTTTCCGCGAGCGCGCGGCCGTCGCGGTCCAAAATCCGGCCGCGAACGGCGGGAATCCGGACGGTGCGCAGCGACTGAATTTCCAGCTTCTCCTGATAGCGCCGGGTGGAGACCACCTGCACCCACCAGAGGCCGGCCAGCAGGACGAGGATGCCCGCAAGCACCACCATGGCCAGCAACCGGAGTTGCGGGTCGTCTTTTTTCAACTGGTCAAAGATGAGCATGGGTCAGTTGCGCCCCCGGCGGATTTCGCGGTCGGGCCGGAAGCTGGATTCCGCCACGGGGAGATAACTCAGCGCGTTGTTGAGGGCATCGAACAGCCAGAAACAAATCGGCGTCAGCAGGCCGCCGCCGAGGCTCATGGCAAAGAGTTGCCACAAGGTTCCCCAGCCGAGCAGGGGAGTGCGATGCATGCTTAGGAGCACCAGGAGCGTCAGGAGTGGAACCAGGGCGCTGGCGGCAAGGCCCAGAACGAACCGGGGATAAAATTGGTCGCCAACGATCAGTCCGCGACGCGGATAAATGAGAAATCCAATGGCAAACAGCGGCAGGATGGAAATGCCAAGCGGGTTCGCCGAGAGCGTGTCCAGCCATAATCCGCCCAGCACGGCTACGAGCGACACGGTGACGAGGTCGGAGCTGAGGCTGGCGTAAACGATGATGGCGGGAAGCAGGTCAATTTGCGCGCCCAAAAAGTCGCGCGGGCCGTCCAGGACGGCTTCCAGGAACACGGCCACGAACGCCGCGAGCAAAATAATGATGGATTTAAGCCAGTTCATTGCAACAGCACCCATACTTCATCCAGCACGCCGGGATCCGCCCAAAGTTTGACCGTCACCTCCGCGAAACCCTGTTCGGTCATATGCGATGCCTCCGCCAACTGGCCCACGCGGATGCCGCCGGGAAAGATGCCCATGCCGCTGGTGACGACCGCCTGGCCGGGCTTCACGTTGCCGACACCGGACAAATAGCTCAGCGTGACCAGCGAGTGGTCCCAGGTGCTGGCCCCGCCGATGATGATGCCGGTCTGACCGTTCTTTTCGATGCGGGCGGAAATGCGGCAATTCGCGTCGCCAACCAGCATCACCTCGGAGCGGGTGAGGCTGACGGAGGAGACGCGCCCCACCAGTTCGCCGGTTGGGCCGAGGACGGGCAGGTCGGTTTTCATGCCGTCACGGCTGCCGAGGTCAATCTGGACAATCTGCCACCAATTGGCCGGGTCGCGGGCGATGACGCTGGCGAGGCGGAGACGGTCGTTCCATGGGGATTGTCGCTGCCAGTTGAGGAGGTCGCGCAGGCGGTTGTTTTCCTGAAGCGTGGCATCGGCCTGGCTGGCGAGCAACTGGAGCACCTGGTTGGTGCGGCGGAGTTGTTCGTTCTGGCGGAGCAGTTCGGCGCGGGTGGTGACGGCGTCGCCGGCCTGCCGGGCAAGCTGCTGGGACGACTTGGAAAGGCCGAAGAGGGGCAGGAAAAGGCCGCCGATGGCGAGCTTGATATGACTGGCCGCCTGATGCGGCAGGTTCAAAATAATCAGCGCCAGCAGAGCCACGAGGCCCAGGGCTATAAAATGCGGCCGTTTCAACATTCGTTACCCGGCAGACGACGGGCGGACGCAATGAGGAAATCAACCCTTGGAGTTGGTGGAGACCTGCTTGAGAAACTGGAGTTCCTGCAAAACCCGGCCCGTGCCTTCGGCCACGGCGCTGAGGGGATCGTCGGCGATGTGAACCGGCAGCCCGGTTTCCTCGGCGACCAGACGATCTATCCCGCGCAGCAGCGCGCCCCCTCCGGCCATGACAAGCCCGCGGTCCACCAAATCGGCGGAGAGTTCCGGCGGGCAACGTTCAAGAGTAATGCGGATGGATTCCAAAATGCTGGAAAGCGGTTCCTGCAGGGCCTCGCGAATTTCCTCCGAGCGAATGGTCAGGGTCTTTGGCAGCCCCGCGCTCAGGTCGCGTCCCTTTACTTCCATGGTCAATTCCTGCTCCAGCGGAAAGGCGGATCCGATTCGGATCTTGATCTCTTCCGCGGTGCGTTCACCTATCATCAAGTTGTAGGCACGTTTCATGTGCGCCACGATCGTTTCGTCAAATTCGTCCCCGCCCACCCTCAGGCTGCGGCTGAAGACGATGCCGGCGAGGGAGATGATTGCGATTTCGCAAGTTCCGCCGCCGATGTCCACGATCATATTTCCTGCCGGTTCATGAACCGGCAATCCCACCCCGATGGCGGAGGCCATCGGTTGTTCAATGAGATATACCTCGCGCGCCCCGGCATGCGTAGCCGAGTCCTTAACAGCGCGTTTTTCCACTTCGGTGATTCCCGAGGGAACCGCCACGACGACCCGCGGAGCAATGAGCTTGCGGTGATGGACCTTTTGGATGAAATGGCGGAGCATCGCCTCGGTGATTTCGAAGTCGGCAATCACGCCGTCCTTCATCGGTCTAATCGCCACAATATTGCCGGGAGTGCGCCCCAACATCCGTTTGGCTTCATCGCCCACGGCGAGCACGTTGGTGGTTCCGGCCTGGATGGCGACAACGGACGGCTCGCGCAGCACAATACCCCGGTCACGTACGTAAACGAGGGAATTGGCGGTCCCAAGGTCTATCCCAATGTCGTTGGAAAACAGGCTTTTAAATTGCGCAAACATGAATTGAGCTTACCGGAGACGAAAGTACGGGCCGCCGCCGCCGGGGTCAAGACTATTAGAGAACGCCGGCGAACCACACAAAGGGCTCGCGGGCAATCACTTTAAGGATAAAGAGAAAGCGAAGAAACCGCGGGATTCCCGGCCTGCGAGCATCAGACCGGCTTGATGCTCGAACTGAACCGGAGGCAGAATACTTATTTTATGCGGGTCAACTGAAGGGCGAGGCGGGATTTCTTGCGGTTTGCGCGGGCCTTGGGGACGGTGCCGGTCTTGGCGGCCTTGTCCCAGGCGGAAATGACGAGTTGAAGGGCCCTGGCCGCATCCTCTTTTTTGCCGGCCTGGACGGTCTGAAGATAACTCTTTTCCAGGGTATGCAGGCGCGTGCTGATGGCGCGGTTGTGGACTTGTTTGCGGGCGCTGTTGCGCATGCGTCGTTCGGCGGACTTCGTATTGGGCATAATAAAATTCTGATTAACGATTTCGAGCCGGTAACCCTAGCTGAACGGGCGGCAATGTCAACGGCTTGTTGTGGCTCGTTTCATGGGTGATTGACGGCCCTGCTCGAGGTAAATTCTGGTCGCAGATGAGCAAGAATTCATGTCGTGGGGCTTGCGCGCGCCTTCCTACCGGCAAATACTGACCTCATGAAAACAACATCGAGCCTTTTGATCACGGCCCTGATTTGCGGTTCCGCTTTCGGGGCGAAATTCACGGAAACTTTTGGCGTGGACAAGGCCGACTTGGCGTCCACCGGAAGCAACCGCTTTTTTGTTCTGATGCCGGGATTTCAAACGACGTTCGAAGGCGAGGAAGGCGGCAAACAGACCGTGCTGACCATCACGGTGCTGAACGAAATCAAAATGGTGGATGGCGTCGAGACGCGGGTTGTGGAGGAGCGCGAGGTTGCCGAGGGCCAGCTCGCCGAGGTCAGCCGCAATTATTTCGCCATCTCGCGCATCACCGGCGATGTGTATTATTTTGGCGAAGACTCGGAGACCTACAAGAACGGCAAGGTGTCCGGGGTGGAAGGCTCGTGGCTGTCCGGAGTGAACGGAGCACATTTTGGACTGGCGATGCCGGCCACGCCATTGCTGGGCGCGCGGTATTATCAGGAAATGGCGCCGAAGGTGGCGATGGACCGCGCCGAGGTGACCAGTCTGGAGGAGAAATTCGAGACGCCGGCGGGACGGTTCGAACATTGCCTGAAGACCGAGGAAACATCGGCGGTGGAAGTTGGCAAGGAGTTAAAGCTCTATTCGCCGGGCGTCGGGCTGATTTTGGACGGGGATTTGAAGCTGACCAAGGTTGTCCGCGGAGGCAATTGACTCAACAGTTTTACGGCAGTTACCGATATTGCAGATTCAGCGGGGAACCTCTTCGCTCATCCTCCTGTCATGCGCGCCCAAAAGCGTCTGTTTATTGCGCTTCCAGGGTGAAATAGCGTTGTGCCTCGCCAAGGTTGACAATATTGGCGGCACCGATGGTGAAGTTGCCATTCGCCGTCAGCAGGTTGGTTGCCACGGGGGTCCATTGGGCGCGGGGCACCGCGAGGTTTGGGCTGGTCAGAATATAGTAGGTCCGGCCGGCGAGGCCGTTGGCGCAGTTCAGCACCATGTTCCCGGCGGTCAGGCTGACGCTGACTATCGCTGGAGCTGTCAAGGGAGTGCTGAACAGCACCGGGTCCGAGGCGATGCCATTCGCCACGGCCACCAACGAGTAGGTTCCCGCGGGCAGATTTGCCGGCAACGAGAATTCCGTGGTCACCACCTTGTTCGAGGTCATCACGCCGGAGCTGCTCCAGTTGTATGTGCGGGCGTAATAGACGTTCCCGGCACTGTTGGTCATGCGCACCAACGGATAGTTGCTGTTCATTTGCGCATCATCGCCGTACGCGGCGCCGGCGGAGATGCCGTTCAATCCGTATCCGGTCAGGTGATAACTCCCGTCCGCATTCCCGAGGATGCTGCTGATGACCGGTTTGCCGGCGGCCACCGGCGACCCATCGGGTTTATAACTATAGAGCTGAGGATTGCCGTAATTCCAGATAACCGTGCCGTCCGGCAATTGGAGGAGCTTGGTGTAATACGGCGCCGCGTTGGTGCCGGGTCCTGGTGGTCCATTTACGAGGGTGAATGCATTTGAAACATAGTCGTATTCAAAAAAATTGATCGGTCCGTTGAAGGTGTCCGCGGTGCCAGTGACCAAAAGAACCTTGCCATTGACCATCATATCGCCGGGGGCGTCGGGCATTCCTTGCGCATTGGTGCCCACAGTGGGATAACTCGCGGCCACGGTCCAGGTGCCGTGAAGGGTGGTGCCGCTCGGGGTGTAGATGACGTTATTGGTGGTGGACCCGAAAAAAATCGCGCTGCCGTTTGGAAGCAGAAATGCCGGCCCAAGCTCGCCGGGAGCGGCGCCGGTCACGCCGGTATTGGTGGAGTAAATAATGGCCGGAACATTGGCATCCCTGACCCATTTATTGAGCGCGGGAATGTAGCGCTCCGAAGTGGTGCTGGACGGATCAATAGTCAGGATGCTGTCGTCGGGCAATTTTACCCAACTGGCCTCAGATTGCGAAATGCTCAGAAGGTTCGGCCCGGCCGTGAACGAATGGGAAACGGGACTGTAGATCATTGTTTCCCCCGGATATTGGACCGCCACCGGGGCGACCAGGACATTGCCGCTGGACAGCAACATGGAGATTGAGTCCCCAAAGGATTGAAGTGTTCCCCCGCCCCAGATCGGAGACAACTGCGTCGGATCAAGCAGGTTGGTCGGCACCGGCACCACCGTCCAGCTGTTGCTGACCGGATCGTACACCTCCGATGTTGCGCCGCCGGTGCCGTATTCGCCCCCGGCAAAAAACACCTGGCCGTTGGTCATGACGACGGATGAGCAACCGGCACGGCTGTAATTCATGGGGGCAAGCACCGTCCAGGTGCCGTTGGCATAACTTCCGTGAGCGTCCGGCGTCAGCCGGAACCAGTTGGTGCCCCCGCCGCCGGTGGGGTCGTTTTGGACCATGACTGTCCCATCTGAAAGAAGGAGCATCAGTGTTGGGTTGCCGTTCGGACTCAGGTTGGGCGTTTTATGTGTCAATGCGGTCCAGGTGCCTTCGGCATCCGCAGACAGGAAAATGGCGAGGACAAAAAGCACCGCCAGCAGTTTCATAAGTCCAGAATTCGAGAGGACGATTTTGAGCAAACGCCGTTCTTCACCCGGTTCTGCGGGCGGAGGCACAAGTGCGTTGGTGATGGGACCATTGGCGAGAATCATGCGACAGATCTTTCTGACATCCAAATCCGGCCATTGAAATGTATTTCAGAGTGTTTTTCTCAATGGCCTGACAAAGACTATCTCATGCTGCAAAAACGGCCAATAATTCAAATGCACCTGCCGATGTTGCAAAAGCACGGTCAGGCAGGTTGCAAAACCAGCGGGATGCCCTGAAATGGCGGTTTCGAGAGCCGAGATTAGAGCCGAAATTGGAGCTTGCGTTTTTGGCGACGGAAAGGATGATTTCACTCCCTGACTATGGAAAAAGAAGCAAATCAAGGCGGAGACTTCTACGCACTGGCGGCGTGGGCAGACAAGAACCGGAAGCAATTGATGTGGACCGTTGGTGCGGTGCTGGTTGTGGCGGCAGCGGTGGGGTTCTATTTCATGCACAAGGACAGCCGCGAAGAGAAGGCGAACGAGGCGTTTTTTGCGCTGAAACAGCCGGTTCCGGGCCGGGACACTTCCACGGCAGCGATGGCGGACCAGTTCGCCCAGGTGGCCGATGATTACCCGGAAACGAGCGGCGGCGCGCGGGCCATGATGGAGGCGGGCGGAATTTATTTTGAGGCGGGCGAGTTTGAAAAATCGCGGACGATGTTCCAACGGCTGCTGTCCGAGCATCCCGATTTTCCGCTGGCGAACACGGCGGCCGTCGGCATTGCGGCAAACCTGGAGGCTGAGGGCAAGGTGGCGGAGGCCACGGCGCGCTACGAGGACATAGTTCACCGGGGGACGCCGGATTCCACGTGGCCGCAGGCGAGATCGGCGCTGGCCCGGCTTTATACACAACAGAACCATCCCGACCGCGCGTTCGAAATGTACAAGGAAATGCTGGAAGCCAGGAGTGGCGATTCGTGGACAATGGAAGCACAGGTGCAGGTCAGGGAATTGCTGGACAAGTACCCGCAACTGAGACAACAACTGGCGCCGCCGACGGCCCCCTCCATCCCGGCGGCTGCGGCGCCTCCGGCGGCGACCGGCCCGGTCCTGGACGTGGCCAAACCGTGAACACGACCATGGGCAAAAAATGCGTTGCTGAATTCATCGGCACCTTCGCGCTCATCTTCAGCGGCGTCGGGGCGATTCATAACAACACGGATTCGTCCGCAGGGGTCGGACTGCTGGGCGTGGCGCTGGCGCACGGGCTGACAATTGCGGTGATGGTGTCGGCGACCGGCGCGATTTCCGGCGGGCATCTGAACCCGGCGGTGACATTCGGGGTGCTGATCGGCGG
>Ga0206934_1176_pt1 | contig 16877 bp, 14 predicted proteins | sample Alteio_BWOrgHeat_16_FD_152932 | JGI IMG/M metagenome (GOLD analysis project Ga0206934, IMG submission 152932) | Enriched cells from forest soil in Barre Woods Harvard Forest LTER site, Petersham, Massachusetts, United States -... | ecosystem: Environmental > Terrestrial > Soil > Temperate forest >...
TCTATGCCGAAGGCCAGCGTCGGTATATGGAAAGCTTTTCGGCGTATGCAAGAAGTTTTATCGGCAACCTTGAGCGCCCCGATGTTGATAAAATCAATGGCCTGAGTCCTGTAATTTCGATCGAACAGAAAACGACTTCACGTAATCCGCGCTCTACGGTTGGAACTGTCACTGAGATTTATGACTTCATGCGATTGCTTTTTGCGCGCGCAGGCGAGGCGTTTTCTTATCTTACCGGTGAGCGGATGGTGCGACAGTCGGAAGACCAAATTCTTGATGCCATCATCTCTAATTTCTCCGGAAAGAAACTAACACTGCTTGCGCCAATTGTAAAAGGACGTAAAGGCCACTACCGCGAATTGTTTGTACAGATAAGAAAGCAGGGCTATACAAAAGTTCGAGTGGATGGGGTTGTTCAGGACATCATTGCCAAGATGCAGGTGGATCGTTTTAAAATCCACGACATTGAAATAGTCATTGATAGGATTGTGCCCGATGCCAAAGACCGCCATCGCATTGGTCAATCGGTGAATACAACTTTGAAAGAAGGCAAAGGAGTAATTATTGCGCTGGAGGAAAACGGGGACACGCACCATTTTTCTAAATTCCTGATGGATCCAAAGACCGGCCTGTCATACGATGAGCCGGCACCTAATAATTTCTCATTTAACTCTCCCTATGGAGCTTGTCCGGTTTGTACCGGACTTGGCGTAATCGAAGAAATTACAGAAGACTCAATCATTCCGGATAAAAAACTGAGTATCAGCCGGGGAGGTATTCTGCCACTGGGCGAATACCGCGACATCTGGATTTTTAAAAAGGTGGAAGCAATACTTAAGCGCTACAAGCTCACCCTCACTACACCAATCAAGGATATTCCAAAAGACGTAATGAAAATACTGTTGCATGGTGACGATGTACCTGTTGCAGTTCCTTCTGTTAAATATCCGGGTACCGAATGGAATACCAAGTTTGAGGGCATTCTTAGTTTTCTGCAAAAACTGAAAGACGATGGCACCGAAAACATAAAAAAATGGGTAGAAGATTTTACAGTTACAAAAACCTGCCCTGAGTGCCATGGAGCCAGATTGAAAAAAGAATCGCTTCATTTTAAAATCGACAAAAAAAATATAGCCGAGCTTTCAGAGTTAAACATTGATGCCTTAAAAAAATGGTTTGACGGATTAGAAACCAGGCTCAATGAAAAACAAAAAGTAATTGCCGCAGAAATTCTAAAAGAGATCAGAAAACGCATCGGATTCTTGCTGGATGTTGGATTAGATTATCTTCATCTCAACCGCCCCCTACGAACACTGAGCGGAGGAGAAGCGCAGCGCATTCGTCTGGCAACACAGATAGGTACTCAACTGGTAGGAGTGCTTTATATTTTGGATGAACCAAGCATTGGTCTGCATGCGAGAGATAACGTGAAGCTCATTAAGGCGTTGAAAGATTTGCGCGATTTGGGCAATTCCGTAATTGTAGTTGAGCACGATAAAGAAATGATGCTCGAGTGCGATTATCTCGTTGATGTTGGCCCGGGCGCTGGCCGGCATGGCGGCAATATCGTAGCTGAAGGCACACCCAAAGAATTTTTAAAAAACAAAAGCACTACATCAAAATATTTGAATGGTGAACTTGCGATCCGTTATTCAATACAAAGAAGAAAGGGAAGCGGAGAAACACTTTCGTTGCTTGGAGCTACGGGCAACAACTTGAAAAATGTTGATTTAGAAATTCCGCTTGGCACACTTACCTGTATTACCGGGGTGAGCGGGAGCGGAAAATCAACTCTGATTCACGAGACACTTTTCCCCATTTTGAATCAGCATTTTTTTAATTCAAGAACAGAACCGCTTCCTTATAAAAAGATCGATGGACTAAAACTTATCGATAAGGTTATCGAAGTTGATCAATCGCCAATTGGGAGAACGCCACGCTCTAATCCGGCCACATACACCGGAGCGTTCACAGATATCCGAGATCTGTTTGCTCAAATGCCAGAGGCAAAAATCAGAGGTTATAAAACGGGTCGATTTTCTTTCAATGTAAAGGGTGGGCGGTGTGAGACTTGCGAAGGTGCTGGCTTGCGTTTGATTGAAATGGAATTTTTGCCTGACGTGTATGTGCCCTGTGAAACATGCAAGGCCAAACGCTATAACCGCGAAACGCTGGAGGTGAGATTCAAAGGAAAATCAATTAGCGATGTGCTTGATATGACGGTGGAGGAAGCCGTCACTTTCTTTGAGAACCAGCCCAAGATTTTGCGCAAGATCGAAACGCTTAATGAAGTCGGCTTGGGTTACATTTCGCTTGGGCAGCACGCCACAACACTTTCAGGTGGCGAAGCACAACGCGTTAAACTTGCTACGGAGTTGAGTAAACGCGATACAGGAAAAACATTATACATACTTGATGAGCCGACAACTGGTCTTCACTTTCAAGACATCAGCCATTTGCTGGATGTGTTGCAAAAACTGGTAAATAAAGGCAATACAGTTTTGGTAATTGAGCACAACATGGACGTCATCAAATCGGCCGACCACGTTATCGACCTTGGCCCCGAGGGTGGAGCGAAAGGCGGAAAAATTATTGCTATGGGCACACCCGAAGAAGTTTCTAAAAACCCTGCCGGATACACAGGAAAGTTTTTGAAGAAAGAGCTCTAACCCTTTCTATTCTTCCTCATCATCTCCTGGAACCCTTGCTTCCTTGAGAAGGCAGTGAGCGCCATCACGATTCGTTTCGTTTTTGTCTGCATGGTTTTCGCATCGTCAATCCATTTGCTGAAGTAGCGCTGATGAGCGCCGGGCAAAGTTTTGAAAAACTTCATTGCGTCGGGATCTTCCTTTAGACATTTCATAAAGTCAGCCGAAGGTTCAATCTGTCGTACATCCAGTTCTATCTCTACGGTCAACTTATCGCCCATGCGCTTGCCAATAGCTTTTCTGATTTTCGCATTCAAGGGCATAATGAAGCCACCTTCGCCCATTGGCAGAATGGCGGTTTTTTCAAGCGAGAAATTATCCAGTTTCCCTTTCACCCGGTAAGAGACTTTTACGCCTGGGTTTATTTTTTTTGCCTGAGCTGCACTAATTTCAATATATGTCCAGCCGGTCTTTTCACCCTGTTTATCGAATCTTAAAATAGTGGTGGTAAACTTAATCATCTTTCAAATCTACAAATGAGACCCCATAAAAATTGTGCGGTCGTCAATTTTAGGCTTCTTTTGCAAAGAAACTTTGAGCCTGCGGATTCCGTTAAGGCATTAATTATTCTACCTGAACCATGAGCGAACAAAAGAATTCCAAACTCCAAATCAGCCTTCCATTGGTTTTGTGCATAGGCCTTGCTGCAGGTCTGCTGATCGGAGCAAACATTAATTCAAAATCGGTAAGCAAGAGTGATAGCGCCGAAATTGAGAAGTTACGTGAAGTTTTGTCGCTTGTGCAAAATGAATACGTGGACAAAGGCAAAACTGATATTGTAGTAGAAGATGCTATTTCGCATATCCTCGGCAAACTTGATCCACACTCGGCCTACATTCCTGCACGCGAAAAAATTGAAGCCAATGAAGACCTGAAAGGAAACTTTGAAGGCATAGGAATTGAGTTTAATATTTTTCAAGACACATTGGTTGTTGTAGCTGCCATCAGTGGCGGTCCTTCAGAGGCTGTCGGTCTGCGCCCAGGTGATAAAATCGTAAAAGTGAATGGCAAACAAATCGCCAATACAAAACTTACGAATATCGATGTACAGAAATACCTGAAAGGACCAAAAGGTACCGAAGTGAAAATCGAAGTCCTGCGCAAACGAACCAAAGAACCTATTGCCTTTACAATTATTCGAGATAAAATTCCGCAAACCTCCGTGGAGGCTTCGTACATGATCGACAACGAAATCGGCTATATTAAAGTGAGTCGCTTCTCTCAAACTACGTATGAAGAATTCAAGCACTCACTTGAGCGATTGAAGAAAATCGGAATGAAAAAACTAATACTTGATTTGCAGGGTAATCCGGGCGGATATATGGATCAGGCTATTAATGTAGCCGATGAATTTTTACCAAAGGGAGAAAAAATAGTTTTCACCAAAGGACAGGAAGCGAGGTATAACGAAGATGCTATTGCCACCGACAAAGGTGATTTCGAAAAAGGAGCATTAATCGTTTTGGTTAATGAAGGAAGCGCCTCAGCTGCAGAAATAGTAAGTGGAGCCCTGCAAGATAATGATCGCGCACTGGTAGTAGGACGGAGGTCTTACGGAAAGGGCTTGGTGCAGCGGCCCTTCGACCTTAATGATGGGTCTGAAGTGAGGCTCACGATCTCTCGTTATTATACACCGAGTGGAAGATCAATTCAAAAACCTTACTCTGATCTCGATGGATACGACAAGGATATCATCAAGCGATATAAACACGGAGAGTTTTTCCATGCTGATAGTATTCACTTCAACGACTCACTGAAATACCACACACTCAATGGTCGCTCGGTTTATGGCGGTGGCGGCATCATGCCCGACTATTTTGTTCCGCTTGATACCGTGCATACAAGTAAATACTTTAATGAGTTATTTGCCTCAAATACGATTCGTGAATTTGCTTTCAACTATGCTGAGGAAAACAAACAGCAGTTTGAAAAAATGGGCTACGAAAATTACAAGCAAAAGTTTGAAGTGACAGATGCCCTGCTTTCAAGATTAGCAGCTCTGGGGCAAAAAGAAAAAGTTATCCCTGATTATAAAGACATGCGGGAGAATAAAGATGTTTTTCAAATTTATTTGAAAGCTGAAATAGCACGTAGAGTTTGGGGCAATCCCAGTTTCTATCCTATCTTTAACGAGAGTAATGAAGTGTTGCAACAGGCCATCAAATTATTTGATCGCATACCCGAGCTTAACCGCGGGAAAATGTAAACATGCTCCACAAAACACGAGGGATTGTTTTTCGGATTACCAACTACGGGGAGACTTCAATCATCGTCAATATTTTCACAGAGGCATTTGGCCTCCAGGCATATATCATAAACGGAGCCAGGGGGAAATCGCACAAAACAAAAATTGCCCTATACCAACCACTTACATTGCTGGATTTAGTGGTATATCACCGCGAGAATGCATCTATTCTCAGAATTAAAGAAGTGAAATGTATTCACCCGTATCAAACCATCACAGCTGATTTTCGGAAATCGACAATTGCTTTATTTCTTACTGAGATTTTAAACAGAACGGTAAAAGAGCAAAGTCATGCCCAAGATCTTTGTGAATTTTTAATTCAATCGTTTATTCATTTGGATATGCAACAGGATAATGTTGAGAATTTCCATTTGATATTTTTGATACGACTGAGCCAGCACCTGGGTTTTCGCCCTTCCGAAATTTCAGAATTACTGGATGGCCGCTTTGCCCACGATGTGGAAGAGGAAATTCTCTCTAAATTGCTTTTGTTAGATTATGCCGAACCTGTTGCCATGACAAACGTTCAGCGCAGAAATATTCTCGACTTGTTATTGAGGTTTTATGCAAGACACTCTGGAAATTTCGGTGAACTAAAATCTCTTGCGGTGGTAAGAGAGTTAATTCAATAGATTATGGAAAATTTTTCGTTACCGATTCAAGTACGTTGGTCAGATATTGATCAAAACAGGCACTTGCGTCATTCGGCCTATTACGATTACGGAGCCACCGTGCGTATTTCATGCTTTACAGAGCAAGGACTCACTACTATGAAACTGGAAGAGTTAAATATAGGGCCTATCCTTTTTCGTGAGGAGGCGATTTTCAAACGCGAGATTAAATTTGAAGACAAGGTTTTAGTTGATCTGCAGGTTTTAAAATCACTGCCTGATTTTTCACGATGGACAATTCGCCATCATTTTTATAAAGAAGACAAATCATTGGCAGCTATTATTAACCTGGACGGTGCTTGGATAGATATCGCTAAAAGAAAATTGGCTGTCCCCAGTCCGTTCATTCAAAAGATTTTTGCCGACTTTCCTAAAGCGGAAGGATTTGAATGGATTTATCCTGTAAAGAAATAATTCTTAGCCGCCAATCCACTGTTCGATTACTTCAGGATAGTGCCGATGCTCCAGTTGCTGTACTTTTTTAGATATGATTTCAGCGCTATCTGATGGTTCGACATTGCAGGAAGCTTGAAACAGAATTTTCCCTTCGTCAAAATGAGCATTAACCAAGTGAATGGTGATGCCCGTTTCTTTTTCCCGAGCTGCCTTCACGGCTTCATGGACATTCATTCCATACATGCCTTTACCACCAAACTTTGGCAACAAAGATGGGTGAATGTTGATGATCTTATTTGAAAAAGCCGCAATCAATTTTTCTGGAATCAACAAAAGGAACCCGGCTAGAATGATATGAGTGATTTTATTTTCGCGCAACCAATTTATGACATCATCGCTTTCGTGGAATTGTTCCTTATTAAAAATTTTGACAGGCACATTAAATTTTTTAGCCCGATCAAGTGCTGGCGCTTCCGCATTATTACTCAATAGAACGGCCACCTGAATTTTTGAGTGATTTTGAAAATAGGCTATGATTGCCTCGGCGTTGGAGCCATTGCCAGAAGAGAATATCGCAAGCCTTGATTTTTTATCCATGAGCAAAACTAAATGAAAATCATACTGGCGATGCCCAATACCAAAATTACTTTACACAGCTGACTCAGGATATAAAAATCTCTCTTAGTGTCTGCCCGTACAAGCCAGATTACTAGCAACGCCAACGGCACGAACAGAAAAATGAAAAAGTAGGACATTGGTAATTGAGCGTATACGCGATTGATGTAAATGATCAATCCAAAAAAAACAGACAACAAAAAGTATAGAAAAATTTTAGTCTTGCGAAAACCCCAAATAATGGGCAAAGTTTTACAGCCGAAGGTATTATCGCCTTTGAGATCTTCGGCATCTTTTACAATCTCGCGGACGAGCGTCATGGCAAAAGCGAAAATCGAATAGATAGTCACCAGAGGTTGATGGACATGAAAAAGAATATTCACCAAAAAAATGGACAAGCCAGTAAGCAGAGCAACAACAAAATTGCCTATAAACGGCTGGCGTTTGAGATCATTGGAGTACCACCAAAGAAGAAATGCAGAGAAAAAATTGATCACACCGAGTTTCCAATTTAATAAGAACCCGATGGCAGTGCCTGTCATAGAAAGCAGAGAATGAAAAAGCAAGGCGTACCGACGTGCTACTTGTTTGCCAATCACTACGCGCTCCGGCTTGTTGATAAGATCGATTTTTATGTCATAGTAATCGTTGATAATATAACCCCCCGCTGCGATGATTGTAGTGGACAGAGAAAGCAACAATAGTTTCAAGTCCCAAATTTTTTCGTGACTGATAAGGAATCCTGCTGCAAAATATTGAGCTAAACCAATGATGAGTAAGTTCCAGAAGCGTGTCAGCTTCAAAAGCCCTGAAAATGTAAACTGCCGCGATGACATCCGGCAAAGATAACCATGAGTTTCGAGCTACAAGCAAGCTGCCTGTAACTTGAAACTCATGGCATAAATATTAAAACCTCATCGCTACCATCAGCAGGTAGTTTCTGCCGGCCTGTGGATAGTAATAATTTTGCCGGATTTCGCTGCCGCCGCCATAGTACCCATAGGTGTAGCCATTGCTGGAATACATGACATTGCCAATGTTGTTTAGTAAAAGACTCACGGTAAACTCGCGCATCCACTGTGGCTTCCACGAGTAGCTTAGCCGGAGGTCATTGATAAAATAGGAATTGATCACCCGCCCGCTATTGGAAGTGTTGTCGAGGTATTGAAGGCCTACATATTTTGTTAATAACCCCAACTCAACTCCTTTCATCGGATGATAAAGGAAAATGGAGCCGCCAATGATATCGGGGGAGAATGAGATGTCTGAATTTTTGTGTTGCTTGTCAACTTCATTATTTTGATCATAGTTGACGCCGTAATCATATAGCACCTCAGTAAAATTTTTGATTTTGTTTTGGCTGAGTGTAAGGTTGGCATTCCATGTAAAATATTGATTGAAACGAATGCCTCCGTCAAATTCAATTCCCGCACGGTAGCTGTCTGCTACATTGGTTCTTATCGCGGCTCCTACATCGTTGAGCTTGCCGGTGAGCACGAGCTGGTTTTTGTAACCCATGAAGTAGCCATTAATATTCAAAGCAACATTATTTTTTCGCATACGCCATCCGGCTTCAACATCGTGCAGGGTTTCATGCAATGGTTGCTGGCCTGCGTTGGCTTGCACAAAGTCGCTACGCACAGGCTCGCGATTGCCAATACTGTAAGACGCATAGAGCTGTTGATCGTGGGCTAAGGTGTATGTCAATCCAAATTTGGGATTGAAGAAATTGTAGTTCACATTAAAATCGACAACTACGCCTGCATCTTCCATGCCGGCAGCCTTGTAGTCAACACGCCTGTATTGCAAGTCAATAAAGCCAATGAGATTTTCGGCAAGCTGATAATTGGTTTTCCAAAAAATATTGAAATCCTGTTTCTTTCCATTATTAAAATAGTAGCGATAGGATGGCGGAATGGTTGTGGCTATCTGTGCCCACGTAATTTCACCATAGTGATCTCCATCATAGCGGTTGAACGCTCCGCCAACAATCGAACTCCACTTTTCTTTTTCATAATTCATTGACCACGTCATTCCATAAAAATGATTGTTGAGCCAAAGCCTGCGAACTAAATCCGAATTCTTAACTGTGTCGGTACCGATAACAGCGTTGGGCACTCCATAGGTCGCGAAACTCTGATTGTATTGATACTCTTCATAATACCCCCGGCCATACGTGTAATGTAAAGCAGCATTTAATGTAAGATTCTCATTAGCCCTATGTGAAATATGAAGCTGATAATGATCTTGCGCATAATTATCAACTTGGTTAGGATAAGTGTAAGCATTGAACGTGCGGCTGTTGCTATTGAAAAGATTTTGAGTTTGCTGCTTGTTCCATCCCTCAGCATTGGCAGTCACGCGCATTGCCGATGTATCATTGTTAAGCCGAGACTGCGGTACTCCCCACCACGATTGATATGTTATTTCCTGACCTCCGAAAACAATTACCTTCATCATCGTTTTGTCACCGTAATATCCACCCGACAGGTAATAGGATTTTAAATTTGAGGTTGCGCGATCAACGTATCCGTCAGATCCAATCAATGACATTCTTCCATCAAAGGCGAATTTATTTTTCAGCCCTGTGCCGAAACCTACTGTGTGGCGATGAGTACCAAAGGAACCGAAAGAATTAATGACATCGGCATAAGGCTGATCTTTGCGCGTGTTGGTTTGTAAATTGATTGATCCTCCAAATGCACCAGAGCCATTAGTAGATGTTCCGACTCCTCGTTGAATCTGAATGTTCTGTGTAGACGTAGCAATGTCGGGCACGTCAACCCAATACACGCCTTGCTCTTCGGCATCGTTGAGTACAATGCCATTGATTGTAACGTTTATTCGTGTGGCATCACTTCCGCGAATGCGCACACCTGTATAGCCAATACCGGCACCTGCATCAGATGTTGTAACAAGTGATGGCGTCCAGTTTAAAACGAAAGGCATGTCTTGCCCGAAGTTTTGTTTCTGGATCACGGTTTTGCTGATGTTCGAAAATGCAGTGGGACTGTTGTCGCTCGCGCGGGTGGCGAGTACAACCACTTCGTCAGTCAACTGCGAACTTTCGTCAAGCGAGAAATCCATCTGAAGATCTCCTGATACTTCCACTTCTTTTTTTCCTTCGGCATATCCGAGAAAGCGAACCGTCAAAACATGCTTTCCGGCTTTGACGTTTTTTAGTTCAAAGCGGCCTTGTTCGTCGGTAAGCGCGGCGCGGCTTTGATCCTGTAATTGAATTGCGGCACCGATCAATGCTTCATTTTTTTTGGCATCGTGTACCGTGCCCGAAATAGTGAATTGTGCTTGGGCGGAGAGCCCGACTGTGCAGCAGATGGCTGCCATCATAAATTTTAACATTTTACTTTTGTTTAAACCTTGCAGAGCACATAGGGGAATGTGATGCGTTAGTTCACTTCGATCCTCCAGATCGAAATTGCCTCCCTTCGGCCGCATTACCGGCATCAGGTTCTGTGGGTATAATCTCAGCCCGTTGTTTTTTAGGCACCCCTTGTCATGGAATTTTTCCAAGACAGACGCAAATGTAGAAAAGAATATAGAATGTAGAATCGAGAGTTAGAATTTTTTAAAAACCAGTCACTCAACAATTTTCATTCTATATTCAATATTCTGTATTCAATATTCTATTTTTGAACCATGTACCAGACTAAAATAAATGGAAAGAATTTTGAAGTTGTGCCTGACGAAGGCCAATTCGTAATCAACGGTGAGCCGTTTCAGTGGGATTTGAAGGCGATTTCAGAGGGACATTTTCATATCCTTTATAAAAACAAAAGCTACAACGCGGAAGTAGTGAAGGCTGATCGTGCCAACAAGACTTTTCAGCTGAAGATTAATAATAAGCTCCACATTGTAGAAGTGAAAGATAAGTTTGATCTTCTATTGGAAAAGATGGGCATGACCAATAGCGCGTCTGCGAAAATTAATAATGTGAAAGCACCAATGCCGGGTCTTGTTATCGATTTGAAAGTAAAAAGCGGAGATACAGTAAAAGCGGGCGATCCGCTGTTGATCCTTGAAGCCATGAAAATGGAAAACATTTTAAAATCTCCGGCTGATGCCGTGGTGAAAAATGTAAAAGTGAAAAAGGGTGATAGCGTCGAAAAGGGTCAGGTATTGATCGAGTTCTAAAAAAATTCTCTTGGAAATTGTCCGTTTGGCAAAATCCTATCCGTCATAGGTGAAAATTTGTTCAACTTAATAATTAAGACCTATGGAAAAATTCATGTTTATCTTTCACGGAGGAAGTGGAGTTGCCCCCGAAATGCACGCTCCCGAAGCTATGCAAGCACACATGCAAAAGTGGTTTGCTTGGGTAGAGAAATTGAGAAAAGAGGGAAGGTATTTGGGTGGTGAACCTCTTCTGCCAACTGGCAAAATGATATCGGGCAAGCAAAAAATAGTTACCGACGGGCCGTTTGCCGAAGGAAAAGAACTTGTGGGTGGATTCTTTATCATTGAAGCAAAAGATATAAATGAGGCTACAGAAATGGCAAAGGAGTGCCCGGATTTTATCTACGACGGGAAAGTTCAGGTTCGACCTGTGCAAAAGATGTAAAGCCAACGAAATAACAACTAGTGGCACACGCTGAAAATGTGGGGCAACTGGCAGGCCATCTTTTTCGTCATGAGGCGGGAAAGATGGCCGCTGTGCTTACACGCCTGTTGGGGAGCGATCGCCTGGAGGTGGCAGAAGATATTGTTCAGGACACACTGATCAAAGCTATGGAGACGTGGGGTTTTCATGGCATTCCAGATAATCCTTCGGCGTGGTTGTACACGGTAGCAAAAAATAAGGCTCTCGATTTTATCCGCAGTCGCCAGCGGCATGAAAAAATTCATTCAGAAATTGCAAAGGCAGTCCATTCAGAGTGGGCACTGCCGGCTTCAGTCAATCAATTGTTTTTAGAACATGAGATTGAAGACAGTCAGCTTCGCATGATGTTTGTGACTTGTCACCCGGCCATTCCTGAAGAGTCTCAAATTGCGCTTACGCTTAGAACACTCGGCGGGCTCAGCGTGCGCGAGATTGCAAATGCTTTTCTTTCAAATGAAGAGACCATTCAAAAAAGAATTGCACGGGCGAAAGAGAAATTGCGCGATGAGAAAATCAGCCTGGAAGTTCCACCACCGCATCTTCTCGCCGATCGCATCGATGCGGTATTGAAAGTCTTGTATCTTCTTTTTAATGAAGGTTATCATCCTTCACAAAGCGCAGAGGAAGTGCGCGAAGATCTTTGTGAAGAAGCTATGCGCCTGACTTTCATGCTGGTGCAGAATTCGATCACATGCAAGCCCAAAGTGTTGGCGCTAATGGCTTTGATGAGTTTTCAGGTTTCACGATTTGACGCGCGCAATGGCTTGGATGGATTAATCACGCTTGAGCAACAAGACCGTTCACGATGGAATCAAAAATTAATTAATCAGGGATCTTCTTTTCTGGAAAAAGCTTCTGAAGGAAACGAAGTAAGTGAATATCATCTCGAGGCGGCTATTGCTTCTGTACACACTAAAGCTGAGGCATTCGCCAATACAAACTGGAATCAATTAGTAGTGTTGTATGACTTTCTTTATCAAATGAAACCAAGCCCTATCGTTGAATTGAATAGGGCTATTGCGATTGGTTATTCGCAATCCGATCAGATCGGACTTGAAGCGTTACAAAAAATAAGCGGATTGGAAAGCAATCATTTCTACCACGCGGCAATCGGGAATTTCTATTGGAGGCTGAATGAACATGAACGTGCAATGGAGTTTTATCGGAATGCGTTAAGGATTGCCAATACTCCAACTGACAAGGATTTCTTGGAGAAGAGAATCAATGAAATTTCTTTGGAAAAATTAACTTAGCACAGAATCGATTTCTCTTTTTACGATTGCCTCTCGTTCATTCCAATTCCCTTTTACAGGAATGAATGAGATTTTCCTCTCCTCCAATTCACCTTTGAATACATTCATCATCGCGAGACGCTGTTCGCCTAAATCTCTTAAGCCATCGTCAACCCAAGGCACATCGATATCAAATAAAAAGTAACGATCGTAGTGGACTTGTTTTTCAAGTTCAAATAAAATCTTGGGTACAATCTTTAAATAATGTCGTGAATAGATTTGAGTAGTAATTAAGTCAGTATCGCAGAAAAGAATTTTGTTGGCTGTTTTACGTTTGGTTTTGATGCGATCAATCTGCGCATGCCCAATCCGAATAATGTCGTCAACCGTAAAACTGTTGGAGGTAATAATTTCACGAGCTACCTCAGGAACAAATTCGGTGTTATAGATCTCAGCCATCCGTTTGGCCATAGTGGATTTACCCGTACTCTCGGGACCGTAGAAACAAACTAATTTAATATCAGTGAGCATGGATGCGATACGAACGAAACTCTTTTATCCAGTGCCAAAGCCCCCAAGCTGCGAGTACTGTCAGGACAAAATACTCTACGCTGTAAAATTTTGCGCCCTTCACAAAATATAAGACGGTGGCAACTAAATCAATGATGATCCAGAGAATCCAGCACTCAATTTTCTTTTGAATCATTAGAAATGTGGTGACAATACTCATCACAAGTATAAATGAATCGGCGTAGGGGAAAGAACTCGGCAAACTGAATAACACCGGAAACCATTCGTGCAGGTTGCTCGCCAAATATCCAAACAAAAAAGTGCCCGCTAAGCCAATCAAGGCAATCGCAGTAAACTGATTAAGCTTCATATAACTTACTTTCAGTTCTTTTTTCTTGTCTTCTTCTTCAGGTTGCGGATGTGCCCATCGCCACCAGCCAATTAAATTCGTGATGCAGAAAAAAATCTGAAGTACCATATCCGGATAGAGTTGGATTTGATAATAGAAAAAGAATGCCAGCACTACATTAATAACTCCAATGGGCCAGCTCCAGATGTTGGCCTTTGCCGAAAGCGCCACTGCAATCAATCCAAACATAACCCCGAAGAATTCGAGATAGCTCATCGGGTAGCCCAGCGCTGTGAAGAAAATCTTATTGATGCTGAAGAAATCCACGGCTAGAGCTTGATGCAAACATTTTTAGCTTCTGTAAAAAAGCGCAAGGCTTCCCACCCACCTTCACGGCCAACACCACTTTGTTTCATTCCCCCAAATGGGGTGCGCAAGTCGCGGTGCAGCCAACAGTTTACCCAAATGATGCCGCTTTTAACTTGATGTGAAACACGATGCGCGCGTTTTAGATTTTCTGTCCAGATGGTAACACTCAATCCGTAAGCAGTGCTGTTAGCCAAGCGGATTGCATCTTCTTCAGAATCAAAAAGCATAATGGTAACTACCGGGCCGAAAATCTCTTCCTGATTGGTTCGACATTTTTCATCAAGCCCCACAATCACCGTCGGCTCCATAAAATAACCATTGGCACATCTCCCTTCAATTTTTAATTGACTTCCACCAGCGAGAATTTTTCCGCCTTCTTCTTTTGCCAAACTGATGTATCCTAATACTTTTTTCAAGTGACCTTCAGAAACCATTGCTCCAAGCTGACTCGATTCGTTTAAAGGATCACCGACTTTAAGTTCTTTGGTGCGCTTTACAAACTCAGCTACGAATTTGTCGTACAAACTTCTTTCCACTAAAATACGAGAGCCGCAAAGGCAGATTTCTCCCTGATTGGAAAATGAAGAAAGCAATGAAGTTTTAATTGTCTGTTCGAAATCGCAATCAGCAAAAACGATGTTGGGATTTTTTCCGCCCAGCTCCAGTGAAAGCTTTTTAAACATAGATGCTGCCGTTGCAGCAATTTTCTTTCCGGTCACCGTTCCGCCAGTAAAAGAGATTGCTGTTATTTCAGGATGCTCGATAATTGCCTGACCGGCTTTTCCACCCACGCCATGAACAATATTTAAAACACCTGCCGGCAAACCTGCTTCGATACAAAGTTGTGAAAACAAAAATGCTGTCATTGGTGTGAGCTCAGATGGCTTACCGACAACCGTGCATCCTGCAGCTAGTGCCGGTGCTATTTTCCATGTGAATAAATAGAGAGGTAAATTCCATGGAGAGATGCAACCAACCACACCAATCGACATTCGCGTTGTGTAGTTTATCGAGTCTCCTTCATTTACATGAGCTTCTGTTGCAAAGTGCATAGCAGCAGTAGCGTAAAATTTTATGTTAGCAGCAGCGCGATAGATATCAACGGCGCGGGCAAATTTTACAGGCTTCCCGTTGTCAATGCTTTCAGCTAATGAAAGCTTTTCCAAATTCCGGTCAATCAGATCAGCGAGCTTCAGTAAGATTTTTGTGCGGTCTTCGATTGACATTGTTGACCATGAAGCAAATGCTTGCTTGGCGGCATTCACAGCATCATCCACATCATCTTTTTCAGAATCTGCAATGAGACTATACACTTTCCCTTCGGCTGGAGTAAAGTTGTCAAGATATTTTCCCGATTTCGGCTCGACCAGCTTTCCGTTGATGTAATTGAGAATTTTTTGCATTCTGTGTTCTAAATAATTTCTACAGACTTCCCGTACGCCCGCCATCTACTGGCAAACTCACTCCGTTGATATAACCTGCTGCGGGTGATGAAAGAAAAGCAATGACAGCACCAACTTCACTGGCTTCGGCCATACGACCTGCTGGAATCTCATCAATCATCGCCTGCTGGATTTGCGCTTCCGTTTTTCCGGATTTCTGCGAACGGGTTTGAATGATTGATTCGATCCTCCCTGTTTTTGTACTGCCTGGCAAAATATTATTTACTGTGATTCCGAAAGGAGCAAGCTCAAGCGAAAGCGTTTTCGACCAACTGGCCATCGCTCCTCGAACGGTATTCGAAACCCCAAGTCCTTTGATAGGAATTTTCACAGACGTTGAAATAATGTTGACGATCCTTCCATAATTATTTTTTTTCATTCCGGGCACGCAAGCCTGAACCAGAATCTGGCTACAGATCAGGTGGGCATTGATCGCGCTAAGAAAATCTTCCGGTTTTGCATCAATAGCTTGGCCCGCTGGTGGACCACCGGTATTGTTGATGAGAATGTGAATTTCTCTTTTTGAAACTAAATTTTGAATGGCGGTCTTTACTTGATCAGGGAAATTGAAATCGGCAATAACATAATCGTGCTTTTGCCCTTGGGAAGAATTAAGTTCATTCAATACGGATTTTAATTTTGTTTCATCGCGCGCAATCAGAATTACGGTAGCTCCTAAAGAAGCCAACTCGATAGCCGTTGCTTTCCCAATACCCTGTGTGCTTCCACAAACCAAAGCATTTTTACCAGTCAGATTCAAATCCATAAGTTGATTTTCAGTAAAGATAAAATGAAGATTTAACTCATCACTCTTTTTTCAACCCACCTTTCCGATTTCATATACCAAAATGACATCGAAAACATACACGCCCAGTAAACCAGTTCGCTTCCCCAGCCCCAAGTGATAGGAAGATTCCATGTTTCGAGGGTGAGATAAACATAGACTGCATAAACAACGATTGTGATCAACTCAATGACAAGATTGATCATGGTGTTGCCCGTGCCTGTAACAGCATTGAGCCACACCGCCGAAAAGGACATCATTAATAAAGCAATCGAAACAATTCGAATGACAGGTATCGCTTCCGTGATGAAAGATTGATCTTGTCCATAAAAGGAAAGGAAAAATTCGGGCCCTAGATTTAGCAAAAGAGTGAGTACTGCAGAACAACTTAGACTAAGAATAACTATTCGCCTGATCAGAGGTAAAACTTCTTCGGACTTCCCTTGGCCGATAACATTACTCACCATGGTATTGGCAGTTGCCGCAAACGCCCAAACGAATGCCCCGAAAATTCCAAAGATGTTACGCATCGTGTTGGAGATGGCTAAGGCGCGATTACCATGATGCTCTATCAAAATATAAAAATACTCCCACGTGATGATGCTGATGGCAAATTGTAAAACAAGCGGAGACGACTTGTATAAAATACGGCGAATCGTTTCGAAATCAATTTTCCAACTCTCAAATAAAGAGAAAGCTTTGTTGATGCCATTGAAATGAATCACGACAAAGATCACCAGCAATCCTGAGCCTTCGGCAATGATTGAAGCATAGGCAGCTCCATTAAATCCGATGGCCGGAAACCCAAACCGTCCGTAAATCAAGGAATAGTCTAGGAAGATATTTACAATGGTTTCCGCCAGTGTTCCCCAAATCAAAAGTTTGGTTTGGTTCGTTCCAACAAGCAAAGCGTTGCGCATTACATACAAATAGAGAAA
>Ga0206934_1177_pt1 | contig 16841 bp, 14 predicted proteins | sample Alteio_BWOrgHeat_16_FD_152932 | JGI IMG/M metagenome (GOLD analysis project Ga0206934, IMG submission 152932) | Enriched cells from forest soil in Barre Woods Harvard Forest LTER site, Petersham, Massachusetts, United States -... | ecosystem: Environmental > Terrestrial > Soil > Temperate forest >...
TTCGACGGGTGAGATGGCGTTCGACGATCAAAATGATGACGGTTGCAGTTAAGACCACGCCATAGATGCTTCCAGCCGTGGTCGTGGCGCGTATGCCTTTCGAGGTCGAGACTTCGAATCCGCCGGCATATAACACGATCGAGATGAGCGAAAAGGCAACCGCGGCGCCGCCGAGCGCGTAGAGGACCTTTTCAGCCTGCTGGCGGTCCATGGAGGCAGCGGCCGCAGCAGCTCCGATCCCAATGATTGACGTATAACGCCACAGCGCAAGGACGGTGAGGCCCGGATCAATTGTTTTGCTCGACCACATGGGAGTGCCGAGCGCGGAAGCCGCGCTTTGCCAAATGGACCCGGACAACGCGCCGATTGGAAGCGGCAGCAATTGGATGACCAGCCACAAGATCGGCAACGCGGCGAGTATAGTCGCCCAGCGGATGGTTTTGACCCAATGGCGGGCTTCACCCGGTCGAATGGAGAATGCGATCAACGCCAATGTGGCGGCGGCGTAAAACTCGACCAGGCTGTCAACCAACCGGCTGTCGAAGAACGCCAGCAGGGGCGTCAGCCCCACCAGCCCAAGGAGTGCAATGTGAGCGGCGAACACGTGAATACCGATCGGTTGGGTTGGCCCGCACGATGCCTTGGCGGTTCGAGCTAGGCAAGTGGATCAAACGAGAGTTTGAGCGCGGCGAAAACGGAGCGGGAGCGGCAGGCAACGTCATTGCCGCAACGGGCATGCCGCGGTGAGGGACTTGAGCGCTGCGTCGAAGTCTTCAAGCGAGACCGCGCCTTTGGTAATCGTTCCCGCGTTGTCGATCTCAAGAGACAAGCTGGAAAGTGTCGGCCAAAGCTGCTTCGCCACAATGGTAGCGTCACCTTGTAAAAGAATGTTCAGGCCGGGCGGCACAATGCTGCCGTCGAATTTTGCTCCGTTGATGGACACGCGTGGACGCGCACGGAACGGCAGCGGGCGCAGCATGACCAAGAGCACTTCGATGTCAGGCTCCGCACAGCGGATCGTGAGACCAACAAAATCCGGGTCCGAGCCGGACAGATCGCCGGGTCGCATGATGGAAATGGCCTCTTTGCCGCCCCGTGGGTTCGGCGTTCGAACCAGCCGCCAGTTGCCGATCGTCAGGGGGGCCATAGATCCTGAAATCGAACCGGAAGAAGAGGGGGGAAACTGCAACTCGGGGGGAGCGACGCTTTCGTAGCACCGCAACCGCTCCGTGGGGTCGTCGATCGTTCGGCATTGTGAGATGTCGGTCGCCGCCCAGGCCGGTCTTCCGATTCCCACGGCGGCGAATACCAAAGTGATGAGCCCGACGCTAAGAGCGGCTCCGGAGGCCTTTCGACGGCGGATGAACAAGGGGGCGGATAACGCCGGCATATCGTCCCAATCACCTCAATCTGGCCTGCGCAGGTGCACCGAATGCTGTGAAATCGATTGTTTCAGTCTTGTAGCTATTGCTGATTATGTTCAATGTTATAGAATTGATCGCGCTGTTGCAGAAGAGCCTGGAGACGGTCGCTGATTAGTCAGTGTCCGTTCTAGGGAAAATCGGCTGGAGGAGGATGGCAATGATTCGCGGAATTTGCACTTTGGCGAGCGCTGCTTTCTTGGCTGTGGCGGCCTTTGCCACTTCGGCGACGGCGCTGCCCATTCAGCCGGTTCAAATCGTCAAAGATATAAGCTCGGATGTCCAGCAGGCGTCATTTTGGGGCCTACCCTATCCATATGGATATAGCTATCGCGGCGGCTACTATTCTCGTCGAGTTCATCATCGAAGGGCTGTGCGCGTGAGGGGCTGAGGTTGCCCTAACACCGGTTGGATTTATGTCGACACAACAGGTCGGCGGATTCTTTTCGCTTTGACTAGATTCGAGCCTGTCTCGGCCTGTGCCGGGCGTATTTCGGCTTGGACGATCACGTCCTTCCTGACCGTCTTTTTGGTTGCGGTTACGCCAACCGGCCGGACGAATGCTCAAGGTGATCAAACCGCAACGTCGCGTGGCGTGAGGCACGTACTGAAAGCGTCGCTCGCGCTGGCTGATAAATCACCTCTTCTGAAGGAGCCGAGCAGCAAGCCAGAAATGAACCTGCGCATCAGCGTTCGAATATCTGATCATGCGCCGGACTCGGATTTTTTTGGAATCGTGACGGCGGATTTCATGAGCTCGGATATGCGGGCGCCGGAAATAGAAAAGACAATCTGGCAGGCCGGCAAATGTCACAGGGAGCGGGGATGGCCTAAAATCACAGTGACTGGAATCGAGGGGACAGTATCCGACGGGCAAGCGAGGACTTCGATTGCAGCCATACCGCGCCATATCGGCAAGCTAATGCCGGCGGACGAGATCGTTGTAACCAAGCGATTACCGCGCGCGAACGGCAATTTCGACGGATTTGAGATACGCGCAGAGACCAAAGCGACACGCCTGATGCTCGACCTGCGATTAACGGCCGTTGGCTGCAAATTGTAGCAAGGTCAGAGCGGCATTCCCGACATGGTTAATCTCGAAAAATGAGCCTGGGAAACTGTGTCCCGAAAACAACAATCCACAGTCATAAGAAATGCGTCAGGATGCCTCAAACTTAGTCAATTGCGAACGCTACGGAATTTCGGAGGAATCTCAAAGGGCTCCATGGCGGCGCGTCGGCGCCAAGTTTGGATATCCACAGATTCAAAGAGGGCGGGAATTGGTCGAATCTTGGAACGGGTAGATTGTCCGAACGCGCTATTTCGGGCTTAATGCTGCAAAGCACGGGTCAACCGCGCGGGGGGTTACAACGTGAAGCTTCAAATGTCGCTGTTGCGCTTGGGCGCGAGTGTATCTTTGTGCGCGTTGGTGGCCGCCTGCGGCGGCGCTGGTTGGATCGTGACGCCTGCATCGGGGCCGTTCACGGCGGACGTTGTTAGCCAGGTCCCCTCGTCGGTGCCGTACGCTCTGGTCAAACTCGATTCCAACGTCGCCGACATCCTCAATAAATTCGAACCAGCGGTCTTGGCAGGTGCGTTCACCGACCACAGGCCGCCGGCACCCGTGCTGTTCGGAATTGGTGACACGGTCAGTGTCACGATCTTCGAGGCCGCTGCGGGCGGACTATTTATTCCAATTGAAGCAGGCGTTCGGCCAGGCAACTTCGTAACGCTGCCTGATCAGACCGTCGACAATGACGGCAACATCAGCGTGCCCTACGCAGGCACGATCAAGGCGGGCGGCCGTACCAACGTCGATGTTCAAAACGACATCATTGCGCGGATCAGAAACCGGGCGATTGAGCCGCAGGTCGTCGTCGCGCTTTCGAGACAGAACTCATCTTTGGTCAGTGTTTTTGGCGCGGTTAACACCTCAATTCGCATACCAGCTTCGGGTATCGGGGCGAGCGATCGTGTCACTGACATGATCACGCGCGCTGGAGGCCCCAGCGGGCCAGGATATGCAACCTGGGTCATGCTCGAGCGCAAGGGCAAGCGCGCAACGGTTCCGTTTGCAAATCTCGTTTTTCAGCCGGAGAACAACATCTTTGTACTGCCGGGTGATAGAATCTACCTCTATCAGGAACAGCAAAAGTTCATTGCCTTCGGTGCAACGGGAACGCAGGGAGAGTTCACTTTCGACGCGTGGCGCGTCAACCTGACAGAGGCTGTGGGCAAGGCCGGTGGACTGTTCGACCTGCAAGCCGATCCGGGGGCGGTATTCTTGTATCGCCGCGAGCCGCGCGAAGTAGCGAAGAGGCTTGGCGTCGACATGGAGCGGTTCCAAACCGAACTCGTTCCAGTCATCTTCCATGTCAGTTTTCGGGACCCCGGCGGGTATTTTACCTCCACCAAAGTCCAGATGCGCCATGGCGACGTGATCTTTGCCGCCAACTCGAGCCAAGTTGAGATCACCAAGTTCACGAACTTCATCAACACTCTGTCGGGTACGATCAACCAGGTCGAAGGCACGCGAGAGCTTATGAAGGGCCGCAGGTAGCCGCGCTATTGTTGGCATGCTAATTTGCCGGCATGCCTGAACGTGCGGCTCTTGCGAACCGGATCTCGGCGTATATTTTATTCTTTGTCATTGCCGCGGCCCCGCTGCCGTTTGGGTCTCGAGATGCCACAACGGTCGCGCTTTGGTGTTCTGTCCTTGGCTTAGGGCTGATCCTCGCCTCGCCGCGTGGTCTGCGCGCGGGCCATTTGGCGCTCCTGGCGGGCGTGGGGTTCGTTGTCGCGTGCTACGGATTTGTCTTGCACGAGCAGCTGTCCGATTATCCGTGGGTCGCCACACCCAATCCGATTTGGGCTAAGACCGCGGAATTGTTGGGGCGGCCTGTCCAACCCTCTGTTTCCATTATCCGCGGCCAGCCGTTCTACGCGCTCGGACCGACGCTCGCCGCCGTGCTGGCGCTGGTGCTGGGCTTGGTGGTCGGCGCCGACAATGATCGCGCCCGTCAGGCGCTCCTGGTTATGGCCTGGGCTGGTGTCGGTTACGCTGCCTATGGATTTGCCACGATCACGGGAGGAAATCTCACCGCAACGTTTGTGAACCGCAATACGGCGGCGGCGTTCTTCGGCTCGTGCGCTGCGGTGTGGCTGGTTTTGCTCATGGCGACCGTTCGCGGGCGCCTGCCGGCCGGACCGATAAAATTGGCGGCGATCAGGCAGAATTTCGGCTCAGAATCTTCGAAAGACAAAGATCTGGCTGTTCGGATTTGCATGCTGTTTATTTGTCTTGCCGCGATGTTCATGACGGTCTCACGAGCCGGCATTCTTTTGTCGCTGTTTGGCATGGTGACCGCGTTTCTTATTTTTTTTCGCAGAGATCTGCCTCGCGGTTTGAGCCTTTTGGTAGCGCTGCTCGGAGCGGGCGCTGTGATTTGGCTTCTGCTTCGATTGATGGGCAGTCAGTTTGAAGGGCGCATTGACGTCAGCGGGCTTGTCGAGCAGGGGCGCTATGCGGCCTATCAATCGACTTTGCGGATCATCGCTGACCATCCGTGGTTTGGCACGGGATGGGGTACATTTGCGGCGATCTTTCCAGCCTATCGCAGCGGGGATATTTCAACCTGGGGTGTCTGGGACATTGCGCATAGCACGCCCCTGGAAATAGCCGCGGAATTGGGCATTCCCCTGGCGGCGATTGTTGTGTTCGCCTGGCTCGTCGCCATCCTCGTTCTTTTGCGAGGGACCCGGCGTTCCCGACGCGAGACGGTCGCACCAATCGCCGCACTGGCGGTTGCACTTATCGCAAACCTGCATTCGTCGGTTGATTTCCCACTGCAGGTCCCAGGTTATGCCATCGTTGTTTTTGCGCTTGTTGGTGTCGGATTGGCACAGTCACTCCAGACCGCACCTTCGCAGCTTCGCCGCACACGCAAACGTCTTTCCGAACCTCGGGGTGATGGAATTGAGAACGTCAATTCGGGCATAGGCCAATAGAGCCCAAGTCCGTTAGTTCATAAGGAGACGCCTGCAGAGTCCAATGCTTTGCCGTACTCGACAATCGCAGAAGGGACCTCCGCAGTTGGCCAACAAACGGCGTCATTCTCCGCGCCTTGAGTCGTGACGTCTTCGGCGTCATCAAGCGGGAGGTGCGAGGCCGCTCCGATATCGAGCCCGTCATCGGTCACATCAAGGGCAAAAGTCACTTCGGCCGCGATCCTATTGTGCTCTTGCGCTCTTTCATCGTTCGATCACCGCTCAATCCAACTTATTAACGGACGGCTACAATGGCCAAATTGGCCCGAGGAGAAAATTCAGCAAAAACGCTTCATTTTATGCCGGATCTTACGATGGACCAACTCGAAGAGATCACCTGATGCGGGTTGGGTCTAATGGGGGCGCTCGTCGACCACGCCTAACCTGCGAAGCTCTTGAACGAGCAGCATTGTGAAAAGTCCTGCTTGCCGCGCATCAAGATGCGACTCGTCGTATTGCTCCCAAACGCCTCCACCCGGGAGGGATTTAAAATGGATAGTCCGTGCCAATGTCGTGGCCGCTATTTGATCCCAATACGATGCCTTTGGATGATACGCTTCGTCCAACATCCACAGTCTACCGCTGCTCGGCATTCGCAATAGGACAACCTCGGCTCCGCGGTTGTGTAAGAGTTGGATCCAATTTTCCTCTTGCTTATGAAAGCCGAGCCATTCTTCCAGATTCGTTTCGACTGCCATGCGTTGTAACGCGGATTCGAATATCAGCGCCTGCTTCGCCAGATCGTAGGGCTCAACCAAGAGTTCGGGCCGAGCGATCATGGATCGGTCAGCAAGATACGTTATGTAGTGAGGTTTCGGAAATCCGCGACGCGCTAGAAATTCTTTACCGAAACTGCGCGGGTCGAACTGGGGAGAGAGAACAACGAAGCGGCCTGAAAAGATATTTCGCAATATAACGTGGGCGTAGCGAGCGATCGTGAAACGTCTATGATAGTAGTCTAGGCAAGATTGGACCTGATCGGCGGGTTGTGGGTGTTCATATCGCTCCATGAAATCGTAAATTATGGTGCCGTGAAAGTCTTTGTCGTTTGCGAGATCCTGTAGCACCCTGTATGGACTCTGACCGAGTATCGCTAGTTGCACTACTCGCTTGCCAGGAAGCAGTCGGCGCATCAAGTCAGTGTCAATCCCGAGCCGAATGCGTGAGGCGCCCACGAGGACGAGGGTTTCCCGGGCACTACCACTGTTGGCACGGCGCCGCTCAAGTGCCCAGAGTTGACAGTCGTCAGGCGCAGAAGGCATGAAGCCTTTCGTGCGTAGTGCGATCTCGCAAAATGCAAGCAAGGAAAGAGCTACGACGATGCCTAACACCCAGTGAAGCAGCCACCGCTCTCCGGTGGTGGCCGATGTGCATTCAGAACTGGAAGTAAATAAAGGCACGCCCATCTCCGCTGGTCAAAACAATGCTAACTAACATCGCAGCGATCACAGCAACGCGTGCCGCAGGCGCGAGACGCTCCAGAGCATCCTTGATAGAAATGTTCCGCAGAGACCATTGTAAGCTTAGAAGTAGCCCGAGAGTTACGCCTACCAATGCATTTGACATGCTCGCAAGTTGCGGGGTGACGGTCTCGCCGGCGCCGAGCGCTGAACTGAGCATGTCAATGGCACGTCCCAGCGTGGGCGCGCGAAAGAATACCCAAGTGAGAGTGACTACTAGAAATACGCCGGCCAATCGGGGCCAGAGCCAAAGAGTCGACACCGCCGTGCTCCAACCGGCTAGCCGCTCGCTGAGATAGCGTTCCATTGCCAAGTACAGCCCATGGAGCATTCCCCAGACTATAAATCCCCAAGCTGCGCCATGCCAAAGACCTCCTATCAGCATAGTCAAAATGAGGTTCCGGTAAGTCTTGACTCGCCCGTCACGGTTTCCGCCGAGGCTAATGTAGAGGTAATCTCGCAACCACGTTGAGAGTGATATATGCCACCGCCGCCAGAAATCTGAGAAGGATGCCGCAGCGTATGGGGAGTTGAAGTTTTCTGGAATGTGAAATCCGAGGCAGAGAGCAGCGCCGATCGCACACAGCGAATATCCTGAAAAATCACAGAAAATCTGGCCGGAGAACGCAAGCATTCCAGTCCACGTATCTGATGCCGACCACATTATACCTGTGTTGTCAAAAACAGAGTCGGCAACCGGCGAAAAAACGTAATCTGCGACGACGGTTTTTTGAAAAAGGCCGATAGTGATTAGTACCAATCCCCATCCAATTTTCCGGATGTCGGCGCTTTTCGCGAACAATAGCTGCGGCAAGAATTGCGATCCGCGTACGATTGGACCAGCCACGAGTTGCGGAAAAAAAGCTACAAATAACGCGTAATCCGTAAAACGTCTGGGGGGCTTTAGCTCCCCACGATAGACGTCGATTGTGTATGAGAGTGTTTGAAAGGTGTAGAAAGAAATGCCGACTGGCAGAACAATGTCTAGTGCCGGCTCCTGATATATGAGGCCGACATATGCAGCAATGTGCTTGAAGTTTTGTAAGAGGAATGTGCTGTACTTGAAGAAGCCAAGCAGTCCGAGGTTGACAGCCAAGGTGGCGATTATCAGTAGCTTACGGCGTGACGGCCTCTCGGTGGCCACCATCGCCTTTGCTATGGTCCAGTCAGCTAACGTTGAAAACCAGAGCAATAAGACAAAAGGAGGGTTCCAGGCCGCATAAAAAAGATAGCTGGCTGTCGTGAGGAAGAGTTTGCGTAGCTCCCATGAACGCAGCCAATAATAAACAGCGAGTACGATGGCAAAAAAAATGACGAACGTTAGTGAATCAAAAGTCATTGGTATTTCAGGTCCGCATATAAGACACGAGTTAAAACTAGTCGGATTAAAGTTGGAGCGCTACTCAAGATTTCTGCAAGCAAGTAATCGGCCGCGAAGAACTTCTAAGCGAGCAAGCCGATTGATTGGACATTATTATGAATTAATATTATCACGTAATCGGATTTGCCAGTTTGTGGTGGATAGGGCGGTTGGGTTACTCGCAAATTCGGTTTGACAATTCCCTCGAATCTGAAGTTGTGACTCTCTGCTGCCAACTCGGGTGGGGCGGAGGGTTGGCAATGCAGCCAAAGGAGCGACGAGAGGCCGGCGAGCAGGATCTATTCCGTTCGCGTCTGGATTAGATTATCGATCTGCAGCACGCGCTGGCGGCGATGGTGCGAGCGATCGACTAGCGTTTCCTGGTAGAGAAGCTTGGCGCGGTCTAGACGGACAACAAACCGGGTCATCCCCAGGCGATTGTCGAGGAGATCGAACGGTTGCGCAGCCAGTGCTGGAAAGATCTGGCCGTTAGGATTTGCACGCTGTTCGTATGTCTTGCTGCGATGTTCATAACGGTCTCACGAACTGGCATTCTTTTGTCGCTGTTTGGCATGGTGACTGCATCTCTTGTTTTTTCCGCAGAGACCTGCCTCGCGGCTTGAGCCTTTTGATAGTGCTGATCGGGGTAAGCGCCGTCATCTGACACCTGCTTCGATTGATGGGCGGCCAGTTTGAAGGGCGCATCGACGCCAGTGGGCTTACCGAGCAGGGGCGCTAAGCGGCCTATCAGTCGACCTTGCGGATCATCGCTGATCATCCGCCGCATTGGTGGTTGCGCTTATCGCGATCTGCATTCGTCGGTCGATTTCCCACTGCAGGTCCCAGTTTATGCCATCGTTGTTTTTGCGCTTGTTGGTGTATTGGCACAGTCACTCCAGACCGTACCTTCGCAGCTTTGCCGCGTACGCAAACGTCGCTCTGAACCTGAGGGTGACGGGATTGAAAACACCAAACCGGCATAGGTCAAAAAACGACAATTAAAAATATCGACCGCTATTGCTAAATATCCGCCTACTCACGGTATTGTCGGGCTGATGTGAATCCGAGTCCCAAAATAGCAACAGGGGCGGATCGGGCCCGCCCCTGTTTTTAAAACTGCAACCAGTTCGACAAATGTTGGTCAGCGCACTCGCTATTGAGGGCTCACGCTCTGACCTGTCGTTCCTCCGGTCCCACCACCGCCTGATCCGCCGCCGCCCGTAAGGCTGCCGCCGCCCGAGCCGCCACTGCCTCCGCTAGAACCACCGGAGCCGGAACCGCCACCGCCGCCTGTTGTGCCACCGGCTCCCGTCGGGCCACCGATACCGCCGCCGCCGCCGCCTGTCGCGGCCGTTACGGTGTTGCCAGTAATGGCCGCGTAGGCCGTATTGACTCCTGGTATCCCAGCAGCGGCAAGGGCGGTTTGGACTTGATCTGCTAAATCAGGATTCGATTGAACCGCTTGACCGAGCATATCGCCGATGGCGGCCAGTTGGTTCTGGATCGTGCTCGCTTGTGTATCAGTCGCACCCGGCAACTGAGCGTTCAAGTTCTGCGCCAAGCTGACGATCGCCGCGAGCGTCGTCGGATTGGAAGCGATAGCCTGGGCGATGCCAGCACCGATGGCGGCCAATTGCGCGTCGATTATGGCCTTTTGGGCATCGCTCGCGCCGGGCAACTGACTTCTCAGGCTCTGCTCCAAATTGACAATCAAAGTGAGCGTGCCCGCGTCGTTGGTCAACGCAAGATCGCGTATCGTCGTTGCCTGAGGATTGGCGGCGAATTGGGTAGCATCAAACTGAGCCCCGGACTGAGCCTGTGCACCCGTTGAAGGAAGCACGAGGTACATTGCCGCGACCACGCTCATGATCGCGCCATAGCGAGAAATCAACGATCTGCGATACATAGCTCGTCTCCTGAAAAGTTGAGCCGCACATCTCCTGAAAAGCTGAGACCATTCTATCCTCTCAGCCTGTGATCCGCCAAGTCCATGTTTGATGCAGAATCGAGCCTAATTTCACAATTGTCGACCAGTCCCATATCCAGAAACGGGTCATAACCTCATCATATTTGTCATGATAAATTTGACCTCACTTCTGTGGTTGAGCTTGAGAAGAAAATACAGTCTGTGGTTGAGCTTGACGAGCAAATGCGGCGTTTCGACACCGAACCTCAGTCATTGAGATTAACGCTACTTCGAGAGACGGGCCGCAGACCTGAACATAGACTTTGCAGCCGTGGCCGCAGCTTGATAATGATTTCGAATAAACGTCGTAGAAAAGCCACGGTATTTCGGCTCAACGGTTAACTTCGAGTGCGGTGGGGTAGCTAGGAATATTATCTCTTTATGCGTTGTTGCGGTTCGTCCATGTGCGAACCGCCGACGGAGGCATTCGGGTAGCCGCTGACGGTCGGCAGTTGGCGCGAAGATTGCCTCGCGGTGCGTCAATGAGGCCAGTGGGTGTGTTATGGACAAGTTCCTGCCGAATTCGAGTCAAGATCAGGCTGGGCATCCGCCGAATGTTTCCCTCTCCCCCGGGGAGTTGATGGACCAGGCGATCGGGTTTGCCCGTCGCCAATATCCGGTCATTGTATTTTTTACGGCATGCGCCCTTGCGCTTGGATCCGTCTATCTCTTCACCACGGCGAAACTGTACACGGCGCACGCGCTGCTGTTGATGGACACCAGCAAGACCCGGGTGCTGCAGCAAAACCAGCAAGCTTTTGGCGAACTGCCGCTCGACACCGCTCAGGTGGAAACCCAGATCGAGCTCCTGAAATCGGAGCACATTGGGTCGTCGGTCGTCAAAGATCTGAAGCTTACCGAAGATCAGGAATTCGTTGGTTCACAGATTGGGTTGTTCGGCACCATTTTCCGGCTGATCTCCAAACCGTTTTTATCGCAGGTCGCTAACGCGAACGCTCCGGTATCGGAAGACGCACTGGCGCGGAGAGCTCTTGGTCGGTTTATGGGCCATCGCGATATCAAGCGCGTGGCGCGAACCTACGTGCTCGACCTATCTTATACGTCGCTCAGCCCAGGTAAAGCCGCGGCGGTGGCCAATGCCATTGGCGAGGCTTACATCCTCGACCAGCTCGAATCGAAATTCCAGGCGACGCGGCGGGCAAGTTCTTGGCTGCAGGACCGTGTCGCCGAGCTCCGCGTGCAAGCGATAGCCGCCGATCGTGCCGTGCTCGAATTCAAAGAACAAAAAAATATCGTTTCGATGGGTGGCGGCATTGGCGAGACCTCCGGCCGCTTGCTCAGCGAGCAGCAGATGGTCGACCTCAACGCCCAGCTTGCCAACGCGCGCGCCTCTGTCGCGGAATCCAAGGCCCGTCTCGACCGTATCCAAGAGGTCATGAAACAGGACGTTCCAGATGCCGCGGTTGCGGACTCTTTGCACAGTGCAATCATCGGTACTCTGCGTGATAAATATCTGGACTATGAACGGCGTCGCGCGATTTACGCAGAACGCTATGGTCAAAATCATCTCGCGGTGGTGAATTTGCGAACGCAGATGGTGCAGTTGCAAAGGTCAATGCTCGATGAGCTGGGCCGGCTCGCGGAGAGTTACAAGAGCGATTACGAAATCGCCAAGGCACGTGAAATAAGTCTCGAAAAAAGTCTCTCGCAATCGATTACGGGTGCACAGCTCACCAACCGGGATCGGCTGGGTTTGCAGGAGATCGAGAGCCGGGCGAAAGTCTATCATGCGATTCACGACAGTTTCCTCCAGCGCTATATGGAAATGTCCCAGCAGCAATCGTTCCCGATCACGGAATCCCGGGTGATCACGCTGGCCTCGGCGCCCGGTGGAGCGAGCAGCCCGCAGACAAATAGAGTGCTGACGGTTGCTGCAGTGCTCGGTCTGATGTTGGGTTTTGGTGCGGCGGCGTTCCGCGAATCAATCGATCGTGTTTTCCGCACTACCCGGCAGGTCGAGAAACTGCTGAAGACCAATTGTTTGGCTGTGTTGCCGATCGTGAAGAACACCGGTGCAACGGCTGCTGCGTCCCAAGGCAAGGGGCGTTCGGCTACAACGCGTTTAGCGCCCAGGGCTGTTGGTTCGGCAAAAAAGATCGATACGAACATCTCTGGGCTTTTCCGATACGTCATTCATGAACCGTTGTCCTCCTTTGCTGAAGGGTTCCGCGCTGTCAAAGTGGCGGCGGACATCAGCGGATCGATCAAGGAGAACAAGGTTATTGGTCTGACGTCATCGATGCCGTCCGAGGGCAAATCGACAGCGGCATGCAATTTTGCCGAGTTGATTGCTCACGGGGGAAGCAAGGTTATCCTGGTGGATGGCGATTTGCGAAATCCGACGCTCTCGCGGAAAATTGTTTCCAGTCCGGATGTTGGATTGCTTGAGGTTATTGGCGGCAAGGTCGACTTGCGTGATGCAATATTCACGGATGACGTGACCGGCCTCCATTTCCTTCCGGCAGTCATCGAATCGCGTCTCGCGCATTCGAGTGAGATCATGGCGTCCGAGGCCTTCAAGAGCTTTATCGAAGGACTGCGCAAAACCTACGACTACATCGTCATTGACCTGCCACCACTCGCCCCAGTGGTTGATGTTCGCGCAACGACCAAAATCATCGATTCCTATGTGTTCGTGATTGAATGGGGCCACACGAGATTGAATATGGTTCAGCGGCAACTCGGATCCGCGCCGGAAATCTACGATCGTTTGCTTGGTGTCATATTGAACAAAGCAAACACGAAGATACTGGATCGCTATGAGGACTATTACGGACGATATTATTACAAAAAATATTACGCCCGTTATGGCTACACGCAATGAGCCACCCAGGGCGGCCTCTTGGGACCGCTGGAAATAACACCGTCGCGCGCGTGATTCTGGCGATTGCCGGGGCGGCGGCGATGGTGTGGGCGATTACTGTCTTCCCGACGTTCTCGTCCGAAATGGCGATCGTTGATGTTGCCAAGGCGGTCGCCGCCGGCGAGGCCTTCAAGCCTGATGTATTGGCCGCGGTGGACGTACAGGTCGAGAACAACGCTGGTTGGACGGTTCGATCATCGGTGCTGAACAAAGCTGCGGTGATTCGCCTGCGTCAAGCCGAGAATGCAATTCGAACCGGAGATACGGGCAACATCGATCGACGCGTTAATTCTTTGACGAAGATCATCGATGCATCTTTGCAGAATTCTCCAAACGATCCGTTTTTGTGGCTGGCTCGGTATTGGCTCAGCAATTTCACCAACGGTTTCCGGCTCGATCATCTGCGTGACTTGAGAATGTCCTATGAAATCGGTCGGTATGAGGGTTGGATTGCACCCAAGCGCAATCGCCTCGCTCTTGCATACTATTCGGTGTTGCCGAACGATCTTGCCGAGATGGCAATAGATGAATTCGTTAACCTGGTGCGCTGGGGATTTGCTGCTGAGGCCGCGGACATTGCCGCGGGCCCGGGTTTGCCACTTCGGAATGTTCTGTACCCGCGGCTCAAGGACTTGAAGGTCAATGAGCGTCGTCCGTTCGCGCAGGCCATGTACAAGCGGGATCTCGACGATGTGCCGGTACCAGGGATCGCCCCGCCGAAGCCGGACGTTCCTATGCCCGTGATGCCGCCAGGGTTCTGATCTGACGTCACGACGAGGAAACAACTCGAATTAACACTGACAGGCCAATTTTGAGGCACGACAATCGAATTTGTATTAGTTCTGATTGGTATCGATCGCTTCCGCGAGAGTGACGGCGCGTTTTGAACTGTCGTCCGCCGAAAAAATTGGGGCGTGTCGTTTAACCCGACTCACCCTAACGGCGGTAGCTTGCCAAAAATTCAAACTTGGATTGTAGCAATTTCATCGCCGAGGAGTTCTCAATTTTGGTGCCCGCCGCGAAAACATCGCAGGTTTGGTATTCATACCGGTGATGAATGAGGATAGTATCCGAAGCGATCTTACGCAGTATCGGTGATGTTTTTGGTGAATCTTCTCATTCATTGCCAGGCTGCAGTTACTTTCCCCGATGAGGAACACTTCACGTTTTAATGTCCCATCGTCCCGGACCCGGGTCTTTTCCCGGCTTACGCCTTTCGATTGTTTTTGGGCCGCAGTCAGCCCTGTTTTGGCGTTCCTTATCCGCGACGGTGCTATCAATCGAGTCGACAGCGTAACGATCTACTGCGCGATCGCGTTGGTCGCATCATTGATTGCGTTTCAATGGTTCAAAATAAGCTCTCCGATTCCTGCATTTTTTTCCTTTCATGACGCATTCGTGGTGACCAAGGCTTGCCTGACAACGATCGCGTTGACAGCGGTCGTTCTTTTCGTCTTCACGCGCCTTGATGACGCGCCTCGTTCGGTTCCGGTGATCCATTTCCTGGTCTTAGGAGGTGGGTTGATTGGCGTCCGGGCCCTGGCCCGGTTGACCGATACACGGCATGAGGCAGGGGGCCCTCAGCCTGGTTTGGTGGCCGAGAATATCTTAATTGTCGGAGCAACCCGACCAGCGTGGCTTTTTTCGAAGATGGTCGAAGAGTTCGCATCTTATGAAAGACGGATCGTTGCGATTCTCGACGAAAGGCCGTCGCTCCGTAATCGCACACTCAACGGCTATTCGATTGTCGGCTCGCCCGCGAATTTATCGAGGATCATCGATGAATACGCGACACATGGAGTCGAGATCGGAAAAGTTGTCATGGCCGCTCATCCCAAGGATTTGTCGGGAGCGATGTGGATTGATGTCTGCGAGGCATGCAAGGCGAGAGATATTCCGATCGATTGGCTTCACGAAAAATTTTCGTTACCTCAAGCCGACAACGTCAATTCTGCCGATGCGGTAGTCGAGGATGCGGGTATAGCCGCGGCTTTCGCCGACCGGTCTTACTGGAAGGTGAAACGTGCTCTGGACGTCATTTTTGCGCTTGCCATGATTGTTATTCTTGCGCCACTCACGATTTTGGTTGCGGCGTTGGTGTTGATCGACGTGGGCGTTCCGGTCGTATTCTGGCAACAGCGTATCGGTCAATTTGGCCGGCCGCTTCATCTCTACAAGTTTCGCACAATGCGCAGCTCCTTTGATCGAAGAGGTCGCCCGATACCGGAATCGGAGCGTCTGTCTCTTCTGGGCCGGCTGTTACGACGAAACCGTCTCGATGAAATTCCCCAATTGATAAACATTCTGAAGGGAAGCATGTCTCTGATCGGTCCGCGGCCGCTGCTGCCCGTCGATCAACCAAAAGAGATCCGTTATCGTCTTCAGGTCAGGCCGGGGATCACTGGATTGGCGCAGATCAATGGCGGTACGTTATTGTCGCCCGAAGAAAAGGACGCGTTGGACGAATGGTACGTCCTGCACGCCAGTGTGCTGCTCGATGCCAAGATTGTTTTGCGTACCGTTTGGGTGATCGTGCGTGGCGAACGGCGGAATGAACCTGAGATTGCCAAGGCCATCGTTAATCGCGGTGCGGAGTTACAGCAAGCGACGCAAGCTCGCTGATAGTCATCAGGGCAATGTCGCTCTTTCAAACCAGCCAGGCCGTGAAAAGTACCCTCAACTAAGCGTTGGTGCTCATGCACTGTCTGCACTATCGAGCACCTGTTGCCACCGTTCGAATGCCTTGTGCCGCGTAAATTGCTCTTCAAGCATTTTGCGCGCCCGCATGCCCATCATAGTGCATTCGGCGTGATCCAGAGAGAGGGTCGAGATTGCGTCAGCCAGCGCTGCTGTTTGGCCGGGCTCAATCACCACGCCGCAGCGGTATCGCTCGACAAGGGGCGAAAACTCTCCGTCCTTTGCGATGATGGCGAGGACTGGCCGCCCAGCGGCGGCAATGCCATAAAATTTGCTCGGCACGACCAGTCCTTCAAGTTCCGGACGGAGCGAGAGCAAATGAATGTCGGGAACGCCCAGCGAATATTTTAAATGCGTGCGATCCTGATAAGGCATAAAGCGGAACATCTGCTCGATCTTGCGTTCCTTCACGCGCCAGACAAGCTCGTCAAATGAATGTCCGCCGCCAATGAACAGAAACACAATTCTGGAATTGCCTTGTAGGAGATCCGCAGCACCGAGCAGGGTTTCGACCTCGTGTGCGCGGCCAAGATTTCCAGAATACCCGACAACGAATTTGTTCTCGAGGCCCCACGTAGCGCGGAGCGGATTATCGGTCGCGGCGACAGGAACGAGCTCCTCATCGTTGCTCCAATTGGGTATGACGCGAATCTGAGCTTCTGCCACGCCCAATGCTCGTATTCTTGCCGCCATTTTTTCGCCCACCGCCACGTTTTTCGTCGCGGATATCAACGACCGATCGCGCAGTGATTTCAGAGCATGGACGACCGGTCCTCTGAGATAAGGTACCTGCAGATTTGAGGCGACTTCGGGGTAAAGGTCTTGGAGCCAGTTGATCAGATGTGCGCGATTGCGCCTGGCGACATTCAACGCCGGGATCGAGAGCAAAGGGGGGTCGGTCTTTGCAATAATAACGTCCCCAGGACTTGCGAGTTTGAGCAATGCGGTTCGAAGCGAAACATAAAATGACAGATAGTCGGCGCCGCGTCCGAACAACTGTTTACGT
>Ga0206934_1167_pt2 | contig 16818 bp, 18 predicted proteins | sample Alteio_BWOrgHeat_16_FD_152932 | JGI IMG/M metagenome (GOLD analysis project Ga0206934, IMG submission 152932) | Enriched cells from forest soil in Barre Woods Harvard Forest LTER site, Petersham, Massachusetts, United States -... | ecosystem: Environmental > Terrestrial > Soil > Temperate forest >...
ACACCCGATTGAAAGGCCCTGCCCGTACGCCCGATGCGGTGCACATAATCCTCAATCACAAAAGGTACATCGAAATTGATCACGTGGCTCACATCGGCCACATCAATGCCGCGGGCCGCGACATCGGTAGCAACCAGTATCTTTATTTCGTCGTCCTTAAAAGCATTGATAGAATTAATGCGCGTATTTTGTCCTTTGTTAGCATGCAATACCTTTACACCCTTGTCGCCGTAGCGGCGGGTCAGGAATTTGTAAACCTCCTCGGCATTAGTGCGCGTTTTGCAAAACACCATGAGCTTTTTGATATCCGTTTCACCATCGAGCAAATACTTTAACAGGTTGATCTTGGTGCGGATATTGGGCACATGATAAAGCTTTTGTGTAACCGTTTGCGCCGGTGTTGCCTGCGGCGTAACTTCGATCTCGGTTGGGAACTCCAGGAAATTGGCCGAAAGCTGCCTTATCTTATCCGACATGGTAGCGGAAAAAAGCAGGTTTTGCCGCTTGCGCGGAACCACCTCCAAAATGCGGTTGATCTGGGGCATAAAGCCCATATCCATCATCTTATCGGCCTCGTCCAATACTAATACCTGTAATTGCTTGGTAACAATATGCCCGGCCAGGTAGATGTCCATAAAGCGGCCAGGCGTAGCAACAATGATATCGACGCCTTTCTGTACCTGCTCTATCTGCGTTTTGGGGCCCAGGCCGCCATAAAGGTTTACCACACGTAAATCGGTGTATTTGGCAAAGGCTCTTACGTTTTCATCGATCTGGATCGCCAGCTCGCGGGTTGGCGCGATGATCAATGCCCGCGGACTATCGCCCTGCGCATATTTGATACGCATAATGATGGGCAAAACATAAGCTGCGGTCTTACCCGTACCGGTTTGCGCTATGCCCATTACATCCTGCCCGTTTAGTATCGGCGGAATGGTTTTCAGTTGCACATCGGTCGGTTCGGTATAACCGGCGTCGGTAATGGCATTCAGTATTTGCCTGTTGAAATTAAAGTCGTCAAAGCTTTTTGCCATGTGGCAAAGATACTTTTTAAGTCGGGAAGTCCGAAAGTCCGCGTAAGTCCGAAAGATGAATACCCCGGTAACTTTTGATCAGGATAGGATTACACCGTTTAAAAATGCATGTTTATGGCTTATTTTATATTTTAGCCAACCGCTTAGTATGAGCAAGATCAAAGCCCTTTTTACCAATCGCTATTTTATTCTTTTTCTTTGGTTTGTGCCAAGTGTACTGGCGGTGGTAAAAGGCGTTTATTTCGGTGACGGTACTACCGGCAATTACAACAACTATATCATCTACAAGCACAATTTTCTGAACCTTATCCATCAACATTCCCTGTTCGGCCCCGAACCGCAATATTATTTTGATCTCAATCATTACGGGCCGGTATTTGCTCTGGTAATAGCGCCATTTGCGCTGCTGCCAGATCATATCGGGGTTATCTTGTGGGTATTGTTCAATTGCTGGATACTTTACCGGGCAGTAATGATGCTGCCGCTGAAAAAAGAACAGTGCCTTCTCATTCTGCTGATTAACGTGAACAGCATGATAGGCTCATCGGGCAATGTGCAGGTAAACCCGCTTATTGCGGCGCTCGTTATTTTGAGCTATGTGTTTATCAAAAGGAAGCAGGATTTTTGGGCGGCGCTCGTTATTGTGCTGGGTACGGCTATTAAGCTCTACGGCATTGTGGGGCTGGCGTTTTTTTTCTTTTCCGAAAACAAATTAAAGCTCATACTGGGGCTATTCATTTGGTCGGCGGTGTTATTCGTTTTGCCGATGCTGATCTCCTCCCCGGCCTATGTCATCAAGACTTATCGCGACTGGTATCCTGATCTATTGGCCAAAAATGCCGCCAATGTAGTTTCAGATCGCGGTAACCGATCGGTTATGGGTATGATCGCCAAAATATTCCACATCAACCATCTGTCCAATTTGATCGTGCTGGCTCCTGCGCTTCTCTTAATGGGGTTGCCGTATTTACGAACCAAGTACTGGAAGGATACCCGCTACCAATTGCTTTTACTGGCTTCGGTGTTGATATTTACAGTGATTTACAGCACCGGTTCCGAACCGCCCACTTATATCATCGCTTTTATCGGCGCGGCCATTTGGTTTATAGCTCTTCCCCGGCCGGTATCAGGTTTTGAATGGTTCCTGTTGTTTTTTGCATTGCTGATAACCAGCTTCTCCAATTCGGATATCATCCCAAAATACATCAGGGTTAATTACATACTGCCATATGCACTTATTGCGTTACCCTGCCTGGTGATCTGGCTTAAGATCATTTATGAAATGCTGACGGGGCGTTTCGGTAAGTATCCCCCTGAGACAAGTTTGCCTGCCTGATTATTAATTCCGAAATTCGCATTTCGAAATCTTCAATTCATTATGCCATCCATTCTCATCAAATCGGCCACCATAGTCAACGAAAACAGACAATTTGTAAGCGACCTGCTGGTAAAGGACGGGCTGATAGCAAGGATAGATAAACATATTGATGTTACAGCCGATCAAACCATTAACGCTGAAGGGCTATACCTGCTTCCTGGCTGCATCGACGACCAGGTGCATTTTCGCGAACCGGGGTTGACCTACAAGGCCGATATTCACTCCGAATCGAGGGCGGCTGTGGCCGGGGGCATTACTTCCTTCATGGAAATGCCTAATACCGTCCCCAACACTTTAACCCGGGAATTACTTGAACAAAAATATGAGATAGGCTCGCGTAACTCACTGGCTAACTATTCGTTCTTCATGGGCGCATCCAATGACAATATGGATGAGGTGCTGAAGACCGACATCAAAAATGTATGCGGTATCAAGGTATTTATGGGTTCATCAACCGGCAATATGCTGGTGGACAACCCGACTACGCTTGAGCGCATTTTCAGGGAATCGCCGATGCTGGTTGCCACCCATTGCGAGGATGAGGCCACCATCAGAAGTAACCTGGAGCATTATAAGCAGCTACTGGGCGAGAATATTCCGGTCAGGCTTCACCCCAAAATCCGCAGTGAGGGGGCTTGTTATTTGTCATCGTCGATGGCCGTGGAACTGGCCAAAAAATACAATACGCGGCTGCACATCCTGCATATTTCCACGGAAAAGGAGACACATCTTTTTACCAACGATATGCCGCTGAAAGATAAGCGCATAACCGCCGAGGCCTGCATTCATCATTTATGGTTCAGCGACGACGATTATGATACTAAAGGCAATTTAATCAAATGGAACCCGGCGGTTAAAAAGGCAACTGACCGCGATGGTATTCTTGAGGCCGTGTTAGATGGCCGCATTGATGTGATAGCCACGGACCACGCCCCGCACACACTGGACGAGAAGTTAAAACCCTATTTGCAGGCGCCATCAGGCGGTCCGCTGGTGCAGCACGCTTTACCGGCCATGCTCGAATTATACCACCACGGCAACATCAGCCTGGAACAGATCGCGGAAAAAATGGCGCACAATGTGGCTATCTGCTTCGGCATCGAAAACCGGGGCTATATCCGCGAGGGCTACTGGGCCGATTTGGTGCTGGTTGATTTAAATAACCCATGGAACGTAAATAAAGCCAACATTTTATACAAATGCGGCTGGAGCCCGTTCGAGGGCTCTACCTTCCGGTCAAAAGTGGTATATACTGTTGTATCGGGCAACTTGGCTTACAGCAATGGAAGTTTGATTGAAGGTAAAGCAGGTATGAGACTTTCCTTTAATCGCTAACTTTTTGAACACGATTACGCTGATTTCTTAGATTGACAGGATAATTGTTTTAGTCATCAAAATCTTGTGATTCTGTAAAATCCCGAAAATCGTGTTCAGACAACCCCCACGTACACCTCCGTTTCCGTCTCTTCAAAACTCTTAGCGCCTGCTTTATACAGGTCGTAATCGGCAATGTAGCTGCGGTTGTCACTGTTCTTCCATATTTCCATCCAGGTATCACCAACACAATCAGGAAACTTGCCTTCGGGTTTATATACCCGGTACCTGCCCGAAGGTACCAGCGCCGCAAACATCCCATCCATCCCCACGTCAGTTACCCGGCAGCCGATGACGGCGGTGTACCAGCCGGTATGGTCGGTCTCATAATCGGTGTAGACGCAATAGATATCCTCAGAGTACTTATCGGCAATTTTGGCCTGAATATTTTCCGACGTAAATTTTGTCCACAGGTCGCCGATATCCTTATTTGCTTTGCCATCCTGGTTGGTGGTCCGTACGGCTATCCCGGCAATAAAAAAACTGTCCTGATCGGCTAAATGATAGTTCATAGGGTTATGCTAAAAAGTTATATCGAATTATAAGTTATTTGTATACAAATATTTAAAATATTTATTGAATGTTTTACTTTAAATCTGATTGCTCTCAACCATTTCCTTCATTTTGCCGAAAATATATATCCAGTTTTCTTCCGAATGCTTCTTTGCCTCTTCGCTTTTTATCCTTTCCTGGATGATAGTTAATGTCGTTTTCCCGTCCTTCTCTGAAAGCACATAAGTAATATCGACATAATTCTCCGGGATATTTTCGGTGCCCGACATGCTGCTCCAATAGTTATACTTCAACATTTTCCCGGGATCGATATCCAGTATCTCGCCGGTGTCCTTATAGGTTTTGCCATCCCACTCCCCCTCCCAGGTAATGGTGCCTCCCTTTTTCCAGTCGGATTTAACGTTGGTGCCGAAGAAGTACTGTTTCACAATTTTTGGGTCAGTTAATGCCTGCCAAACTTTGGCTGCCGGCGCATTGATCCCGATGGATGATGTTGAACTTAGATTTGCCATGATATTTATTGTTTTATAGTGGTTGTTTTATTGTTGAACTGTTTCATTTAGGGTTTGTTTCGCGATTGTTTTGTTTGCCAGCATCTTGCTGCTGATCAAATTAAAATCGTGCTCACCGATCTCGAAGAAGCCAAACCTGAAGCGAAATCCCCAGGCTTTTTTGTCGCTAATAAAATCAAGTGATCCGATAAGGGGAACTATGGGGACATCTTTACACGGATAATAGTTTATATTACGCCTGAATGGTATAAAGCTTTCGCTCATTTGATGCTGATAAAGCATTTCGTCGGCTACCTGCCCTATCGTGGTAAATGCCTGCAACTTCTCATCACCTTCATAAGTAACCTTTGGCGAGTAGAATATCACCCAGTCATTTGTGTGCAATTTGCGCAGTGAGCCCGGTTTTCCGTGATTGGCTTGCATAAAACCGCCTTTTACTCCACGCAGGATATGATCCTTTGATACTACGGTTATCCAATAACGCTCTTTATTCATGATTGATTTATTTACTGATACAAACTAACTGCCTGCTAATGACAACCCTATGTCAGCAGTAAAAACGAAAATGGCATCTTTTTTGTAACTGAATTGTTAGTTGTTAAGTCGCCAGGGTTTGCTATGTTTACAAAACCTCTGAACTGACATTTCACGTAATTACCTGAAACCAAATCATATAATGGCTATCGACGTTTATCAACAATGTATTAACCCTATCACCGGCGAAACTTTTAAAGCATTAAACGAGACTCCTTATGCATATTCGATGCTATGGACGGTGCAACCCAAAGGCTATGTGCCGATCGAACATCTCCATTATCACCAGGATGAGACGTTCCATGTACAAAAAGGCCAGCTGAAAATGGTGATAGAAGGCAAGGAGCATATTGCCGGCCCGGGCGAGAAAATTGTAGTGATGAAGGGCAAACAGCATATTGCTTTCAACAATAAAGAGGAGATTCTTGAGGCCACGATAGAATACCGCCCCGCACTGGACCAGGAAAAATTCATGCAATGTTTTTACGGCCTGATCACCGATGGTTACATCGACGAAAAAGGGGCTCCAAGCGTCCCAATGATAGGTTACATGCTAAAAAAAATGAAATGCAAAGCCATGGCGCGACCCGCCAGCATACCCGCCCCGATGTTCAAAATGGCACTTAGTTTTTTTTATTTACTCGGCACTTTAAAAGGCTGGGGCAAGCTTTACGATAGGTATACCAAATAGCTTAACTATTTCGCAGCATAATCATATTGGAGAGATCTCTAACCTTGAGCCTGAGCTCATCGGGAGTGACGATGATAGCCGCATCGCCATACATCATCATCCAACGTACAAATCCTTCCATAAATTCGGTCAGGAAAGTCATTTCCACCATGCCGTCCACCTCACATTCGGACACAAAACCGGAGTAATATTTTTGCTCGTTCAGGTAGGGTACGATGCGCTTTTCGACACGGATAACTACCCGCTGCAGGTTTCGTTCGCTGGCCGACCGCGCTATGTATTCATTTAAATTGGGGTGCAGCGTACGGAAGCGTTCCCCGGTTAACGAGATGTTGGATATTCGATCAAGCCGGAAATCGCGGTAATCCTCGCGCAAACGGCACCAGGCAATGAGGTGCCAGTAATTATCTTGGTAAAATACCCCGACCGGTTCGATGCAACGTACGGTATTTTGCTGGTTGTGCATGGCAAAATAATGGATCGATAGTACCGTTCGCTCCCCTATTCCTTTCAGAATGATCTGTAACGGGTTCAGATCGAGACTGCCCCCTGCCCCTCTTCGGCTTTTGAGCACCTCGATATGACCGTCGATATTATCCAGGAAATCTTTTTCGGACATACGCAGCACCGATCGGATCTTGTACATGGCCGATTTGTAATGTTCATTGGACGAAGGATCGGTCAGCTTTTCCATCAGCTTTTCGGCGGTGAGGAAAGCCGTGGCCTCTTCGCGTGTGAACATGACCGGCGGCAGCCTGTAGCCGTCCATAATAGAATAGCCCACCCCGGCTTCGCCGATCAATGGTATACCGGCCTCTTCCAGCGTCTTCACATCGCGGTAAACCGTGCGCAGGCTAATATTGAAACGCTCGGCAATATCGCCGGCCTTAACAACCCGGCGCGACTGCAAATGAATGAGAATAGCTGAAATTCGGTCGATGCGGTTCATATTCCTTCAAATTAACCAAAACAAATCCTCATTTTTGAGGAGAATAATGATAAATCTTTATGATCAATAAGCTGGATGAAATAGTAACACTCGAAACCTATTACGACCCTATGCTGGCCGAGATCATACGCGCCCGGCTGGACGCTAACGGCATCCCCTGTTTCCTGGCCGACGAGAATATGGGCAGCATTTACCCGGCCTACAACCAGGGCGGCGGAGGAATCAAATTGAAGGTGTTTGCTAAAGATGTGAACAGGTGCAGGGAAATTTTGGCTGAGAACGATGAATTGACCGGAGATGATATCGAAAAATGATTAAATTTATTCGACGAGTATGATACCCATCGAAATCCCGCTAAGTAAATCAAAACTGACCCTGATGCTCGTCGGGTGCATTGCATTTGTTGCTTTGGGGCTGTGGATGTTTAGTTATCAACCTACGTCCGGCGATCCTCCCTGGATGATCAGACCTTTGATCGTCACCGCCAGCATTGCCGCGACCGTGTTTTTTGGCTTTTGTGGTTTCCTCGCAATAAAAAAACTCAACAGCCCGCTACCGGGATTAATCATCAATAACGAGGGTATTACGAACTATTCGAGCGGACTGTCGGCAGGACCAATACCTTGGAAAGATATACTGGAAGTAAAAACCACATCTGCATTAAGCCAGAGCTTCATTCTGATTATGGTATCAAACCCGCAGGAGCATATTGACAGGCAGCCGTCGGCAATAAAAAGAAAAGCGATGACGGTAAATTATAAAACCTATGGAACGCCTGTATGCATATCAGCCAACGGTTTGAAAAGCAACTTCAATGATTTATACCGGTTACTCACCGAAAACTTGCGCCAAAAGAAAAGCGCGGGATTGGTTTAAGCCTTACTAAGTATGATGTCATCTTTAAAAATAGCTATTCGTACCGGGCTCGTCACCTCGCTTGCTATTATCGGTTTTTGGCTGATAGGGCAATTGACCATCTACCGCTATTTTAAGACCGAATACTACGTGGCAATCGTTGCAGTGGTATTCCTGGCTACAGGGCTATTTATTGCACGCGCAAAATCGTCGACACAAAAACATGTCGAAGGCGATGACAGGTTGTTCGAACTGACGCAAAAGGAACTGCAGATATTGCAGCAAATAGCCAACGGCAAAAGCAATAAAGAGATAGCTGCGGATAGTTTTGTCGAGCTGAGCACAGTGAAAACCCACATCAATAATATCTACTCCAAATTGCGGGTCGGCAACCGCAGGGAGGCTGTGAGGGTGTACCTGTCGCAGCGCAATTAGCATAAATCCACCCTTTTTCCACCCCGTAATTTTTTGTTTCGAGCAGGCTTTCGTACATTTTTGCTGCCATAAACAAATTTCACCATGAAGCCATCCTTTAAAGTTGGAATTATAACCGGTATAGCTGTGGGCCTTTTTGCCATCACCTGTTTTTCTATTTTCAACTGGCTCAATACCCGGTTCGGCTGGGGGTTACAGCCTGCTACTATAAGAGGGCTATCCGGCCTGCTCACTATTGTAATCCAGGGAACTGGCATTTATTTCAGCATGAAAGGTACCAAGGCGGTACAAAACGGGAGGCTCACCTACAGGCAGGCACTTAAAGCAGGGTTTACCGTCGCTATCATTACTGCACTGATAACCGCCTTTTTTGGCCTTATTTATTGCACAGTCATCAACCCAGGCTATGCTGATTATATGATAAATGAAGCTCGCAAAGCGATGTTGGACGCAGGGAAATCAGCAAAGCAAATTGCTGACGGGCTCGTTGGCGTCCGAAGAGAGTTCTCAATCGGCGGACAGGTAATGGAAGCGCTGATAGCCCAAACCGTTGTTGGCACTATTATCTCCCTCATCATGTCCTTTTTTATGAAAAGTAAAAGATCATAACGATGAAAAAGTTAATCATACTGATAGCGTTGGCAGTCCTCGTCATTTCTGCATCGGCCCAGCAAGCAGTCAACAACAGCAAATCGCAATTCCTGCTGATCGTTCGGTTTAAAACGGATTTCAAACCCACATCGGATGAGGTTGTGAAAAATAATATCAAAAAATGGCAGGATTATATGAGTGGACTGGCGAAGGCGGGAAACCTGGTTGGCGGGTACCGGCCATCAGGTGACGGGGTTACGGTTAGCGGGGAAACGAAGTCAACCAAAAGTTCGCCTTATGTTGCTAATGGTGAACAGGTGAGCTCGATGCTGGTTATCGCTGCCGAAAATATGGACGCAGCAAAAGCTATCGCCGATAAATGTCCCGTGTTTGAATTTGGCGGAAGCGTGGAAATAAGGCCTTTGATGAATATGGCGGGGCAATAAAATCAAAAAATTGATTGCCCCGTAGGACCAAAACAACGAGACCCTAAACGGTCGGTAACCAGTGTGTACGGCAACAAACTCGTTACAAAAGGAAAGCCGCAATAATGTATTTATATTAGCGGCATGTTCAATCGCCGCAAGTTTATCAAAATTTCTGCCGCCGGCGCGTCCCTGGCAGCTTTGTCGCGGACAGCCGTAGCCAAGTCAATTATTCAGCCCGATCAATCTAAATTCCCGATCGTTATTTCGACCTGGGATTTTGGCGTGCCGGCGAATAAGGAAGCATGGAAAATATTGGGTAACGGCGGTCGCGCCCTTGATGCGGTGGAAGCAGGTGTTAAGATACCCGAAGCAGATATGCATAACCATACCGTTGGCCGTGCCGGCTACCCCGACCGCGACGGCCATGTTACGCTCGACGCCTGCATTATGGACGAATTGGGCAATTGCGGCGCGGTGGCAGCTATCGAAAATATCGCTCACCCCATATCTGTCGCCCGTGCGGTAATGGAGAAAACCCCGCATGTGATGCTGGTTGGCGAAGGCGCCACACAGTTTGCTGTTGAGCAGGGCTTCAAAAAGGAAAAACTGCTGACCCCCGAGTCGGAGAAAGCCTGGAAGGAATGGCTCAAAACCGCTAAATATACGCCGGTGATGAACATCGAGAACCAGCAGCACATGCCGGGCAACAAATACAATCACGATACCATAGGTATGCTGGCCATAGATGCCAAAGGCAATCTTTCGGGTGCGTGTACCACCAGCGGCATGGCGTTCAAGCTCCGTGGTCGAGTGGGTGACAGCCCTATTATCGGCGCGGGCTTATATGTCGATAACGAAGTTGGCGGCGCCACGTCCACAGGTGTGGGCGAAGAGGTGATCCGCAACGTAGGCAGTTTCCTGGTGGTTGAGCTGATGCGCCAGGGCATGTCGCCGGAGGATGCCTGCAAGGAGGCTGTAAACCGCATTATAAAAAAGAAACCTCAAACCGCTAAAGACATACAGGTAGGCTTTCTCGCCATCAACAAAAGAGGCGAATATGGCGCTTTTGCCATTCAAAGCGGCTTCTCATTTGCTGTTTGCAATACCGAACGACAGGACCTTATTATCAAAGGCAAAAGCGCTTACTAATTTGGCGTACTGCTGGACAATAATGGTACATGAGACTATTCATGAGAAAATTTGTAAATTTTTGGTTAACTTTATGATTCGTTGATTAAATAATCGAACCTGGACGCTCATCAACCATGAAAAATAATTCAACTAAAAGCCCCGTCACACTCGAAGTATGCGCCAACTCAGCGGCCTCAGCATTGGCAGCACAGGAAGGCGGAGCCGTACGCGTTGAACTTTGTGAGAATTTGCACGAGGGCGGTACCACACCCTCACCGGGGCAAATCGCGCTGGCACGCAAACAGCTCCATATCAAACTTTATGTGCTGATCCGTCCCCGCGGCGGCGACTTCTTCTATTCAGACGACGAATTTGAGATAATGAAGCAGGACATACAATATTGCATCGACAGCAGGTGCGACGGCATAGTTATCGGTATGCTGAGCATGGACGGCGCGGTTGATAAAACCCGTTGTACCGAGTTGGTGAATATGGCCAAAGCAAAAGGCCTGGGCGTAACTTTTCACCGGGCAATCGATATGTGTGCCGATATGAGCCTGGCGTTGGAAGATATCATCGAACTGGGCTGTGAGCGTATCCTGACCTCTGGCGGAAGGAGCACCGCGGTAGAGGGTGTTAACGTAATTGCTCACCTGATTGAAAAGGCCGGAGGCCGCATCAGTATTATGCCGGGGGCGGGTGTTAATGAAAATACTGTTGCTGATATTGTCCATTTTAGCGGTGCGAGGGAAGTCCATTCTTCGGCACGTGCGCTGGTTAAAAGCCCGATGCAATATCAGAATGATCATATCCTGATGGGTTACGGTGATAACTCTGAATATACCTACTCATTAACCAGCGTGGCAAGAGTGAAACAGATAATACAGTTGGCCAATGAATGAGCGAATTAGTGGATGTTAAATCGCCCGATTGTTTTACTGTTATTCTCCCCCTTTTCAATACTCACCATTGACAATTGACCATTCACTAATTCAATAATCCAATAATTAAAACACCGCCACCGGCAACACAATCTCGAACCGGCTCCGGCCTGCCCCGCCAAACAGATCCGGATCTAACAAATAATCGTACCGGATACCAAAGGATATGGGCACCTGGTTAAACCATTGGGTATCGAAGAAAATAGCTGCGCCTGTAGATCTGAAATTTTTGTAAGGGCTTCCATCGACGAAATCATCGTAGGTTCTCGTGTAATCGAAAAAGACATCCCCGCGAATACGCATAAAATAGACCGTATTGGCGGCTCCCCTGTCGGGGTAAAATAGGGGCAGGTGATAATCCACACCAAACTTGTCCATCTTATGCAGGTTTTCGGCCAGGTAGCCCCGTGCAAACGGGAAATCATTGGTAAAATTGATCACACTATTATTATCTTTCTGCTGGTAAGCCAGGTTAAAGACCAGGCTATGGTTAACCGATAAACCGGGAAAGAAGAAATTACCATCCGCCAGGAACTGTTGTGCAGAAAGGCCCTCAATGGCGGTTTTGTAGTTGAGCGAAACGCTTTGCGCAAAATGCGGGTAGATATTTTGCCGAGCCTGCTGTATCTGTGTGCCGAACGAAATATAATTATTGAGGTAAGTGTAGTTACTCGATTGAAACAGCTTATTATACGGTGACTGGAAAGTAGTTTGGCTAAAATAAACATCGCTGCCAAAATACAAGCTGGTAAGGTGGGTGCCCTGGCTAAAATTGAGCGGGACCTCAAGCCCGGCATGGGGCTCAAACTCGTTCCAGTATACGTTACCGCCCTTATAAAAGCCGCGGCGGTCAAAAGTATAATCCACACCTGCCTTTATATAGGGGAACCATGCCCCGTAAATGGCGTCAAAGCCTAATGACTTATAACCTTCTGTCCGGTTATAACCGAAGGAGAGTTGCGATTGAAAAGTATTAAGTACGTTCTCGCCAATAACCGCAATAGAATAGTCCGGGTCATTGATAGTAGGGATAATGCTGTGAAAGTTGAACAAGTGGTAAGTCTTGGGGTACTGGCTGATGGGTAATGATTCGATCTTAATAGAGGAAAGCAGGTCGGCGCTTGACGTATCGCGTTTCAAAGCAGCAAGACCCATCCCTGGTAAAACACCCGGAACGCGGGTAGAGATTTCGGCCCATTGCAATTGATTTTTTTCGATACTTGTAATGGTGTAACCTATCGCGGTAAGCGATGTCCATGCGATGCTTTTGTCATTAACTGCTGGCTCGTAATTCCCAACGAACCATTGCCCGGAGCCGTTTTTAAGCTCATATAATTTACGGTCGGGCACAGAAAATCTGAACAAGCGATCATCCAGACCTTGTGTAGCGGTAAAATATACCGTATCGCCCATCACCTTTATAAAACCTATCGGGCAATAAGAAAAAGGAAGCAGGTAATCCGCCTTACCTGATTTGATATCGATCAAAGCCAGCGACATCTGGCCTTTTGTGTTCCGTACCGCTGATATCAATTGATGATGATAAAATTTCGGATAAGTAAAAAACAGCTTGTCCGGGTTGGGCACAACTTCGAGCAACTTCCCGTTACCGGCGCTCAATAAATGAATATCACATTTTCCCGACGGGGCCTCCTGCACAGCCACTATCGTCTTTCCATCCGGACTAAAATCGGGCGCAAAATATTTAGTGTTCTTTGTTAGCCTTCGCTCCTGCTCTGTTGCCACGTCCAATAACTCAAGTTCGCTGTAATCACGATAGTTCCAGCGCAGGTCGGGCCGATAAGCGGCATATACGATCTTGCCATCATGATAGGCAAAATAATTATCGAGCGAGGCGCTGCGCACAGCTATCGTCTTCACCTTGCCGTTGGTTCTCGTCACAAATACCGGCCGGTGATCATAGGTCGACTTCATGTAAACGATGGTGCTGTTATTGACATAAGCAGGGTATTCCTCATCGCCTACAAAGTGCATACTGTTGATTAAAGCTGAATTGCGTCCTGTTTCCGGCCGGAAAAAGCCCGCTTTGGCATTAGCTGCACCAAAAAGGTTCTTGTAATAATTCAGTGCATCACCCCTGAATTGTTCGAAACTAATGCCTGAGTATTTCTTAATAGCGCGCTGCAAGGGATAAAGGCCTCCTTTAAATGCCGCCGCGTCATGCGTTACCTTCTTCCAGAAAAGGTCGCCGTATTTTTCGCGCCCATAGGATACCAGCATATAGCCGGTTGGGTACCAATCTGGCGTATAATCGAGATAAGAGCCGTTGCGCAGCTTCATCCAGGTATAATCTTTCCCCGCACTCCATAGCGCACGATAACCGTTAAAGAAATAAGGGAGCCGCCCCCTGCCCTGCGGGCTTACCAGTGTTTCGTTAAAAACAGCGTCGCCCTCAAAAAACCAGTTCGGTACAGCCAGGTCGTTGCCCAGCGCCTGGCCGCCCTCGCCAAAAAGGATATGGAGCAAGTGCGAAAAACCGACATCAAAGTTATTGTATTGCTGAACATGCCTGAACTCGTGGATCGACAATTGCGCCGGCCAGGGCAAGCTACCAATGTCGAAATTATTTTGCTCGGGAGTCAGATAAAATTCGCTCCTGAAGGGCGCTAACCCTACGTAAGCATTCGCCACGGTAGTTTGATTTTGAAGGACGATACTAATCTGCTTTTGCTTGCTGCCTATAGTGCCCTTGATAGCGTTATTCATCTGCGCGATGATACTCGCCACTTCAAAGGCTGCAGAGTCGAGGCCTTTCGGAAATATCACTTTTGCCGCGGGGGTGTTAACCTGGTTCCATTTGATGGATGGCGGGTTGCCGCCGAATTCGTGGGCCCATGAATTAGTTGCAGTGGCAGTAGCGAGTAGCAATAACAGGATATTTAGCTTAAAGCCGCGCAATAATTTTATCATCGCCGTGAAAATAGTGATTTTCCGTGTTTGCACACCGGATTTGATGTAACGTTTTGATGAAAAGGCTATTGTTTGCCGGCCATAACAACAATAGAATGACACAGCTTGTTCCAAAACTAAGTACATTTGCCGCCTGTTACGGTAACGACATGGCTAAAGTTTCTATCAACCTGGCAACAGGTTCGCTGCAAAAGGAAGAGATCATTGTGGGTATTGATTTGGGTACCACCAACTCATTGGTGGCCTTTATCGACCCGGATAAAAATCCAAAAGTGATCAACGATGCTGGCAAGGGTGTGCTGGTGCCCTCAGTAGTGCATTTTGGCGCTAGCGGCGAGGTTACCGTAGGTAATGAAGCAAAAAACTATTTGATCACTGATCCTCAGAATACTGTCTTCTCAGTAAAACGGTTACTGGGCCGCTCCTACCATGATATTGAGAATTATAAGGATTTCTTTTCCTACAAAGTGATCGACGATGATACCGAGAGCCTGGTCAAGATCAAGGTTGGCGATAAATTCTACACCCCCATCGAGCTTTCCGGCCTGGTATTAAAAGAGCTAAAGGAACGTGCTGAGCACGCCTTAAAAACACCGGTTAACCGGGCGGTGATCACGGTTCCGGCCTACTTCAACGATTCGCAGCGACAAGCAACCCGCGAAGCCGGTAAACTGGCCGGGCTGGATGTTTTGCGTATCGTGAACGAACCCACAGCAGCGAGTTTGGCCTATGGCATCGGCTTAAATCCCGAGGAAACCAAAACTATTGCGGTATATGACCTCGGCGGCGGTACTTTTGATGTTTCGATCCTGCAAATTCAGAACGGCATCTTTGAGGTGTTGTCGACCAATGGCAATACCTTCCTGGGTGGCGATGATTTTGACCGGGCCATTGTGGATTACTGGATCGAAAAGAATCAGCTTGATAAAACTGAGTTGGTCAAAAACCGCGAATTAGCACAGCAACTTCGCCTGAAAGCCGAAGAAGCAAAAAAGGCATTTGCTCACCAGAGTTTAGTGAACGAAAAGATAGGGGACATTTGGTGCACGCTCGACAGAAATACTTTTGAGCAGCTCATCCTGCCCAAAGTGCAGCAAACCATTGATTGCTGCCGCAATGCGCTGAAGGACGCCGGGCTAACCATTAACGACATCGACGAGGTAGTGATGGTGGGCGGATCGACGCGCACAGCCTTAGTAAAAAAGATGGTAGCCGAATTTTTTGGTCGCCCTGTACATAACGACCTGAACCCGGATGAGGTGGTGGCGTTGGGTGCGGCTATCCAGGCTGATGTTTTGGCTGGTAATCGTAAAGATATCCTGCTGTTGGACGTAACACCTCTTTCGCTCGGCATTGAGACCATGGGCGGATTGATGGATGTCATCATCCCGCGTAATTCTAAAGTGCCAACCAAGGCAGGGCGTCAATATACCACCTCGATCGACGGACAGGCCAATATGAAAATTGCCGTTTACCAGGGCGAACGCGATTTGGTGAAAGAAAATCGCAAGCTGGCGGAATTCGACCTGAAAGGCATACCGGCTATGCCGGCCGGCTTCCCGAAAGTGGATATTAACTTTTTACTGAATGCCGACGGTATCCTCAAGATACAGGCTACGGAATTGCGCTCGGGTGTTAAGCAGGAAGTGGAAGTAACCCCCACCTACGGCATTACCGACGACCAGGTAGAGCAAATGCTGATGGATAGCATCACCCACGCCAAAGACGACGTGGCCCAACGCATGCTGATAGAGGCCCGTACCGAAGGCGAGCAAATGACCTATACCGTAGAGCGCTTCCTGCAAAAAAACTCCGACTACCTGAGCATCGCCGAGATAGCTGAAACCCAAAAAATGGTCAACAACCTGAAGGAAGTGCTCACCAGTGGCGATAAGGACCTGATCCATAAAACCATCGACGAGCTGAACGAATACACCCGCCCCTTTGCCGAGCGCCTGATGGACCAGGCTATCAGCACAGCGATGCGAGGAAAAAGTATTGAATAAGGAGATAATCTATATCTTCGCGCAGCAATTTCTAATCGCGAATGATAAAATCAAGAATCACATTTTTTGGAGCGGCATTTTCATGTCTTATTATAACTACCCAACTCGTTAAGGCCCAAACAATCGATACCATACGTAAAGCAAAAGTTGGAACTTCCGTTCGCAAAGCATTGACCGACACAACATTAAAGGTATCTGCACTCTTGGATTCCGCCAGGTATGATTCGCTGATGCTGAAAATGGCCAATGGCGATCACAGCGGGCGCTGGCCGGTTAAAAAGTCGCCGCGCCCGATCGCAGGTGCGGTATTTCCTTTCTATCGTGTGGTGGCTTATTACGGCAAAATCAAATCCTAAACAAAAAAGGTGACTTTGTGTTATTTTATTCGAATCAATAACCCAAAAAGAGCGACATTATGGATAAGATAAGAAAGTTTGAGCTGATGGAGAAGATAGTCCACGAGCTTGAGGATTTGAAGAACAGCCAGCAGGCCATCATACAAAAATTAGGCAAAA
>Ga0206934_1178_pt1 | contig 16776 bp, 17 predicted proteins | sample Alteio_BWOrgHeat_16_FD_152932 | JGI IMG/M metagenome (GOLD analysis project Ga0206934, IMG submission 152932) | Enriched cells from forest soil in Barre Woods Harvard Forest LTER site, Petersham, Massachusetts, United States -... | ecosystem: Environmental > Terrestrial > Soil > Temperate forest >...
CTTCTGCAGCTATTTCGTTCTCTTCATTCAGCACCTGGTGATGAATACCAAAACTCGTATTCTTAATAAACTCTACCCTCGCCTGCATCACAATATTACCCGGATAATGCAAAGGCTTCATAAACTGGCAGGACGTTGATAATAATATCGGCCCAATTTTGCTCTCATCAAATATTTTCACCAGCCCTATACTTTCCCAATAGTTCACCCGCGAAGCCTGTATATACTTGAAGTAGGCCACATTATTTACATGGCCAAAAACGTCCATCTCGCTCCAGTCTATTCTCAGCTCTAGTTTTACAGGAAAATTCATGTCTTAACTGTGATTTGCGTGATTGTTTTGAACTACATGATACAACATTCCCGCTCATCCATATATACTAATTGTATTAAAACAAATGTACACTTCATCAACCATTCCATAAAACATCATATCAATCAGAATAATCACTCTAATCTGCGGTTCAGACCCTATATAAACAAATACATCAGCCTCACCACATACATATTGTTATACTGTGTAGCCCTGGCAAAATAGGGCGGCAAACTGGTTCGTATCGGCACTACGGAATATTGAAAACGCACATTCAGAAAAAGGCCCTTAATAATATGCAACTGCACCCCGGCTATAGCGTCCAGGCCGCCCGGCTTGAAGGGATATTTCGTTAGGTCCACAGGCGGCGGGCTGGGATAAGTAACCAGGTTTTCCGTACTGCTCACCAGCCTCGAGTAGGAAAGCCCCACCCCCGCATGGCTTTTACGTTTGTCAAAATAATTGATCATTAACGGTATCTCGGCATAGTTTATATCAATGCCATAATTGGTCGTATAGTAGGTAGTTCCATTAATGATCGCCGCCCTCGTTGGGTCTGCCGAACTGCTTTTACTCCCCTTTTGCGAATAAAGTATCTCGAGGCTAAGGGCCAGGTGCTTCTTTAGCTGCGCATACACTATCCCCCCTACGTTGAGCCCTATTTTATGATATCCTGCATAATCGTCCCCGTCCACCTGGGTGAAATTAGCCCCTATCACCAGCCCTCCATAAAACACCCGCGGTTGCTCAATATAAAATCCTCCGCCTTCTTCCTCCTGGGCATGTATCTTTGCAGCCGATAAAGTGAAAATGAACGCAAAGAATATAAATGCCCCGAATTTTTTACTTTTAAACATTGAAACCGCCATTGCTTGTTAAATATTTATCAGGTATGGCTATTTTTAAGACGTAATTTTCCCCATACAGGATCATTGCGCCCAAACTTTTTAACAATATAGAAACTGCCATAGCTAATGAGCTTCAAATATAATGCAAACACGCTGAAAAAACTGGAAGAGCTGTACGAAGAGGCGCGTTTTACAATACGTTACGAAAAAGGAAATTTCAACTCCGGCTATTGTGTGCTGGAAGAAAGGCGCGTAGCCGTAGTAAATAAATTCCTCAGCACCGAAGGCCGCATCAATGCCCTTATCGAGATATTGCCCACCATTTCCGTGAATGAAGAAGACCTCAGCGCCGAAATGCTGAAATGGTATAAGCAACTGCGCAACGAACCTCTTGCCGACGACAGCAAAAAGGACACCTCCGAACAAACCAAAATAGACCTCTGAGCGTGAAGGTAACTTTCCTTGGCACGGGCACTTCCCAGGGCGTACCATTTATTGGTTGCGACTGCGCAGTCTGCACCTCTCCCAATCATAAAGATCGCCGTCTGCGTACCTCCGTGTGGATAGAAACCCCGGAGGCAAGTATCGTAATAGATACAGGCCCCGATTTCCGTTACCAGATGATACGCGCCAAAGTGCATAAACTCGATGCCATCATTTTCACCCACGGGCATAAAGACCATACTGCCGGCCTCGATGATGTGCGCCCTTACAACTACAGGCAAAAAATGCACATGCCCATATATGCCACCCTGCCCACGCAGGAGACCCTGAGGCGCGAGTTCTCCTACATCTTCCACGACAAAACCTATCCCGGCATTCCACAGCTTACCTTACACACCATCAACAGCAGTGATCCCTTTTATATAAACGGCCTCAAGATCACCCCCATCCGAGTCATGCATTATATGCTCGAGGTGCTCGGCTTCCGCATCGGCAATTTCACCTACATCACCGATGCCAACTATATAGCCCCCGAAGAACTGGCCAAGGCACGCGGCAGCGAAGCCTTTGTAATTAATGCCCTGCGACACGAACAACATATTTCCCATTACACCCTTGCTGAAGCCATGGAGATAGCCCGCGAAACCGGCGCCAAAAACACCTACTTCACCCACATCAGCCACCAACTCGGCCTCCACGATGAAATAGAAAGCACCCTGCCCAAAGGCATGCAACTGGCTTATGATGGACTCACTTTAGATCTGTAGAATTTGTCTTTTTATTTCTGTTTCAACCTGCTTCTTTCGTCGTCATCGGCAGCTTCTATTTCCCTACGACTGAACTCTATGCCGCGGGCAAAATTGTAAATAAAACTGAGGCGCAGCTTACGGGAATCATATTGTTGCAGGGAACTGCGTTGCTGGTTGTCGAAATTAACTGTTACGTAATCTCTTTGAGTATAAAAAATGTCTGTCAGGGCCAATTTCAAAGTTCCTTTCCCTTTCAGCACCTGTTTTTTAAAGCCTGCCGAGATATTGTAGTTTTCGGCGAAATTTTCATAACCGCGAATGGAGGGCGCATGATAATAGCCTGATAACTGGAAAGAATAGCTATGTGGCAATTTGAAATTGTTGGAGATATTGACAGTGAAGCTGCCCGCCGACCTGTCCAATGATGTGTTTTGTATCGTGCCGATATAAATGTTATAGCTAAGCCCGTAGTTGCCATCAATATGCCACCATTTTGTGGCTTCTATAGGAATAGTAAATACAACTGCGTGATTGTAGGAGTGGCCAAGGTTGATGGGTGAGTTTATAAGAACTTTTGTGGTGTCGTTTTGTATGGAGGCATCATAGTTCACATCATGAGCGCTGCTGAAATTGTAGGTGATAGAATATTTCTTTTGAAAAACATAACCCACTTCGAAAACATCTGCCAGTTCAGGGCGCAGAAAAGGGTTGCCCTGCTGGTAAGCATAGGCGTCCAAATAATACAGAAAAGGATTCAGTTCACTATAGTCGGGCCTGCTGATGCGCCGGCTGTAGGAGAAGGACAATTGATTATTATCGTTAAAGCTATGCTGAAATCCGGCGCTGGGGAAAAGATCTATATAACTCCTCTTGAAAGTATAAGCAATGCTTACAGAGTTCCCATTACTGTTGGTTTGTTCTGCCCTCAATCCTGCCTGGAAGCTGTTGTCTCCGGCTTCTTTGCTCCAGTTCAGGTAAAGGGCGTTAATGTTTTCAGTATAAACAAAATGGTTCGTCTTTGTGCTGTCCACAACAAATATATTCCCATTGCCTTGCGAAAAAATATTATTGTTGTCATTACTGATGAAGCTGGCCTTCAGCCCCATTTCAAGCTTGCCAATGCTGCCTACCGGCACTGCGTAGTCGGCTTTAAAAACGTTAATATTATTTTGCGATGGGTTATTGGCATTAAGGTATTGCGCTGGCTTCAGCACCGAGCCATCCGGGTTAAAATAAGAGAACGCATAATTAGCGCTTGCGTGGTCATTCACTGCCGTGAAAACATAGTCGATGCTCAATTTACGGCCACTTGTATCAAAATCTTTTGTGTAGTGGACATTGGCCTCTATCATTTGCACAGGTTCTGTTCCGAAATCTTTGGAGATTGTGTAGGAGTCTAGGGCAGAAGGGCTTGCCTGCTTATACGCATTCGATACTTGTATCGAAGACCCCGGATATTGTGCGCTTAATCCCCACACAGAAATGCTAAGACTTTGATTTCTTTCGAGGTCCCAGTCCAGGCCTAATTTCAGGTCATTAGAGAAATCAGGATTTTTCATAAAGCTGCTTTGCTGAAAAGTGATTGGTATTGTGGCATCATTTATCTGGCGGCTTTGCTGCTGGTCCGACATAAAGGTCCAATCATTAGAATTAAAGGAGCAGAGCAGGTTAATCTTATCGCGCTTGTAGTTAAGGTTAAGACTCCCGGTATAGCCGGCATATTTGCCCTGGAAGCCTGTAACATTCAGATCCCCATTAAGGCCTTTATTCCTTTTCTTCTTTGTAACGATATTGATGATACCCGCAGTGCCTGCCGCATCGTACTTGGTGGAAGGATTGGTAATGATCTCGATGCTTTTAATATTGGATGCAGAAAAAGACCTGAGATAATTGCTAAGTTGCTCCCCGCTCATGTAAACCAGTTTATCATCTATCATAAACTCCACGCCGGTTTTGCCATTCACCATAATGTTTTCTTTGCCATCAACAACAACGCCGGGCGATTGTTTAAGAATATCTATGAGGTTCTCGCCCGATAAAACAATCGAATTTTCGACATTAAAAACAATCCGGTCGGTCTTTTTCTCGAACAACTGTTTGGACGCAGAAACAGATACTTCTTTCAACTCCTGTTTATTCTCGCTTAGACTGATGTGCAGAACCAGGCCGGCATCAATTATATTGGCGTCAGAGTAATAAGGCAGGTAGCCCAATCTTATAACCTTGATGAGATACTTACCTGCTGCCGCTTTTTTTGCCATCCTGAAAGCGCCAATGCTGTCGCTGAAAGTGTTCTCAATAACGGAGGAATCAGGCGCCAACAATGAGACGTTGGCAAAGGATAGGGCTTCACCTTGCTTATTCTTCACAATTCCACTTATCATACCTCCATCCTGTGCCAGGCTATTCAAAGAAGTCAATAATAGGTAACAGATCAAAAAAAATGTCAGACTACGGGACATACGGAACTGAAATAATAGATTGGTTTTAAGGCATTTATCAAAAATAGATTTTTAGCCACTGAATTTCAAATTTGTGAAGAGGAAACAATTTTTACAGAACTTGTTACTAATTTTAAGCCGTAAAGGATCGTATCTCATGAATATTGAAGAATTACGGGAATATGCTTTATCACTCGCTGGAGCGGAAGAATGTATGCCTTTTGGTGATGAAGTGCTGGTGTTTAAGGTGAATGGAAAAATGTTTATGTCCACCGGCATATACCGCAGCCCTTTGCAGTTCAATGTGAAATGCGACCCCGATAAAGCTATTGAATTAAGAGAGCAATATGAATCTGTACTGCCGGGTTACCACATGAACAAAAAACATTGGAACACCATTATTATAGATGGAAAGCTGAGCAAAAAGCAATTGAAACAAATGATAGACGGGTCTTACTTACTGGTAGCTAAAAAGCGTTGATATGGTATATAAAATAAAGGGTGTGCATAACAGGCATTTCGAATTGTTTGATGAAAACGATAATCCGGCTGGCAGGCTGGATTATATAAACCTTCTTTCGTCGAAAGCGGATATCACACTTGCCAATGGCAACGTATATCATATTGCCCATGCCGGCATATTTGGCATTAGTATAGAAATAGAACATAATGACAATGTAATAGGAACATTGAAATTTAACTGGAAGAGCCAGGTAATAATAAACTTCGGCGACTCGGAAACTTATGTATTCAAAGGCAAAGGCTTTTGGCACCACCATTACGTGCTGCTGGATGGTGCGGGAAACGAATTGGCTATTATCCACCCTGATTTCGAATGGTCAAAAATGAGCCACGATTATGAAATAGAAATGAATCCTGCGCACCAGGATAAAGCAAAAAATATACTGCTGCCGCTCATCCTCACGTTCTGCGCAAATCTTGCCATTTCAACCGGGGCCTCCGGGGCCATCTGATCGGGCAGTAAAAAAGAATAATTACTTTTGCAGTGTTGAAACATATTTGCATGAAAAAAATTTTATTATTTGCTTCGTGTTTGTGCATCTCGGGCATTTCATTAGCGCAGGTAGAATTGCCTTTCGCATTTAAATCGGAAGATGATAACAGGGTGATAAAAGAAGAGGATTCGGGGAAGTACTATGTAGCGTCAGGGGATACGAGCCGCATGGTTTTTATAGGCGACGAAGGCAATTTGTATAAGTTGTATGATAAAAACCACAAATTGCTCGCAGAAGGTAATTTCAGCGAAGACGGGGACAAGTATCTGCGGGAAGGCAAGTGGAGTGAGTATTACGATAACGGCACTATGAAAAGTATGGGCTACTACCACAAAAATAACGCGGTAGGCCTGTGGCAGCATTTTTACAACAATGGCAAGCTGAAGACCCAATATACTTTTGCTGTTATTGAAAATGGGGATAATTATTACTGTATGGCAGGTTCCTACCAGGAGTATTATGATAACGGACAGTTAAAAACAAACGGTTTTTACAAAGCCACTATCGACGACAAAAGCAAAGATACCACCTATGTCATTGACCCGGAAACAGACAAGAAAGTTCGCAATATAAGTAGTGGCAAGCGCCCGCGGCCTGAGAAGTACGGTACATGGGAGTATTATACAGACAAAGGTGAGCTGTCTAAAAAAGAAGAATTATAATCCCTGCTATGGTATTGTTGGTTTCTTTCTATGCCTTAACTTTGGCGCATGTACCGCATGAAAGGTAGAATTTGTATAATATTTGTTTGGGTATCCTTTTTTTGCATAAATAATATATTGGCCCAGGCGAACTATTATGTCGAAGAGCCCCATCTGAGTTTTGAAGGCGGACTTATTTTTGGCACTAATATTTCGCAGGTTGATGGAGACACTTATTGGGGCTACCACAAAGTAGGCCTGAATACGGGGGCAACTGTTTATATACATTTTTCGAATAAGATTGGGGTCAGCATGGATCTCTTATATTCCCAGAAGGGCAGCCGGGCGGCTAGCGCCAGCTCTTCAGCCAATTTCGGCACTGTTATAGACCAGTATCATATGGACCTGAACTATGTTGAAGTGCCTGTTACATTTCATCTCCGGCAGGCAGTAAACTTCCTCGATGCAAAACGCGTAATTGATTTTGAAATGGGTGCTTCCTATGAATATCTTATAAAAACCAGCGAATGGGCGGTAATAGACCAACAGACCATAGTCATAGACCCTGTGCTGAATCGCTTTAACAATGATGACATAGAAGGCGTAGTAGGCGCAAGTATAAAACTGTACAAGAACCTGAACTTGAACATGCGCTACCAGTATTCATTAACAATGATACGACCCGCCGACCGGGTACCTATTGGGTTTAGCTATGGCAGCGGCCAGTACAATAATCTTTTTGTGTTTCGCCTGATATACTATTTCGGAAAAAAAGAAGATAATTAAATACACTTATGAGGATCATAAAACTTACTTTGGCGCTATCCCTTTTGTTTTGCCTGTCTTGTAAAACAGCAAAAAACACCACGTCAGGCAAAAAGGGAAAGGCAGGTATAGCCTGTGCAGATATTGGAATAAAAGGCCCGCATTTTGATTGGATAATTGAAAAAGACAGCGCTTTAAAAGGATATACTGAAAGGCCTTTACCTGCAGCCTATAAAGTCTATTCTATAGACTCTGAACAATTGCACAGCTTCCTCGCTTTTGCCACTGCGCATCCTGAAGATACCACCCTGCAGATCAGTATCCCTTTGCCGGAACCTATTGGATGCAGGATATTCGATCTGCCTACAACTAAAGCACGACCCGGCAGCAACAATGAGCTTATCATGGCTATGTGGGGTAAAGACAACGAGACAAAACAAAACTCTATAAAAATAAATTTTGATGGAAAAAAACTATTTGCCAATATAGCCTGGGATGCTAAAGCTTATGTTATATTGCCGCTGCAGTTCGATGACAAGATTTATTATATCACATACTTAAAAACAGATGTTCCTCAAAGACCAGCTGTCAAACAATCAGCTTCACCCAAAATATACAGGCAAACCTTCGATCGCTAGATCTATTTATTGCCCCGCATCCTGAAAGACTTGATAATGGCTATATAAAGGCTTTGGTATTCATTAAAATGATCGCTTGCGGATGTCCCGTTCAGGATATAGCCTTTCCGGTTTTGAAAAAAATATGCCTGTATAGAAGTAATAGGAATGCCATTATTAATGCAGGAGAAAATGGCACATTTAGCAGGGATACCGCTCAGGTCCAGATCTGTTTCCTGCAGTAGCTTGAAATCTTTGCTGTTATTTTTTATCAGACCTATATTACCGTAATAGAAATCAGAACTGCTAAGATCTTTATCATAATCCATAACATTCACTCCTATGGCCCCGTTGCGCATTGCAGTATTATTGGCCGGCCCGGCAACAATAATAGTCATGCCTTCTTGTTCTTTTTCGTTAGCCAGCCAGTCTTTGGGCAGGTTTAATGTAAAAGTGTTTTTCTTATCGGCATATATTTGCCCCAAGGCGTTGTGAGCTGTGTCCGCCGCGGCAACGGGTGTATTGGGCACTATATCAGCTGCTGGTATGGAGGCCAGATCGATACCGATAGACAGCAGGCGCTTGTTTTTATCGGCCAGTTGCTTAAGGTTAAAACCATCCAGCCATCTTTCATACACACCAGGTTTAAGTTTCTTTTGCACTGCGAGAATATTGGCCCTGTCGAAGGCCTGGTTTATACTGTTCTCATAAAATTTGATTTTTGGCCCGTATGCTGCCGCAAGGACCTCCTTCTTTGTGCCTGCGCTATACTCCACCAATAGTCTGTCGCAATACAGATCCGCAGAATCTATGTAAGCATTTAACCCCGGCTTAGCCTGCACTAAAAAAAAATCAGGAGATGTTCCGGAACTCGGTGTATCAGGATCGCAGGAACTTATGAAACAGGCAAGTAACAGTATCGGAAAAAATAAAAGGATCCTCTTCATCGCTATTAATACTATATATGCAAGTGTAAGATACCCGCTTTTATTTATCCCGTCAAGTATTTTGGAGGCTATAAAGCTATATAGGCATACAACAACACCCAAACCTTTGTATATATGCACCAAGGCTAAGCGGTATCGGCGGCTAAACTAGTCCGTAGTATATGGCATCGAAAATTGACCATTTGTTATTACTGATGCATCGGTGCCGGTTGCATGGGCTCCGGTAAAATAAAAACTACCCCCCACTCTTTTTGCAGCATTATCAAACCAGAAATTTAGTGAGCCCGTATGTGTGTTATCTGTAAAATATTTTGAGCTGTCATTTGTTTGGGGAAAAATACACAGATATGCGCCTAATGGAGATACGGCCAGGCCCATTGGTTCACCAATTATCGTGTCTGTATTGTTGATTGTAAAAGAAATACACTCTACCTCGTGCCCGTTACTGTAATTATAACCGGTTATGGTAAGGCTTCTCCGCTGGTTAAGCCACTTTGCAGACACAGAGTCAGCAGTGTTATGCCAGTAATTACCATTGATCTGGCACCTTACATAATTGGTGCTGGTATCTGTATATAATGTGCTGGAGTGTGCGTTATTGGTATTTTCAGTTTTGGAACATCCTGAAAAAATAAAAAAAATTGCCGCAAATAAGGAAAGGCTTAGAGGTTTCATTTTTTTTTATAAAAGTAATTAAATTTCTTAAATTCAAAACAAATTACCAGCCCAATAAATAAGCAAATATTAAGGGTGCCACTATCGTAGCGTCGCTTTCCACAATAAATTTGGGCGTATTAATATCCAGTTTGCCCCATGTTATCTTTTCGTTAGGTACCGCGCCGCTATAGGACCCGTAAGACGTCGTACTGTCACTTATCTGGCAAAAATAGCTCCAGAAAGGTACATCATGCCATTCCAGGTCCTGGTACATCATAGGCACCACACATATCGGAAAATCTCCTGCAATACCGCCACCTATCTGGAAAAAACCTACTCCTTTACCAGCAGAATTCGCACGGTACCATTCTGTCAGATACATCATGTATTAAATACCGCTTTTCATGGTAGATGGTTTCAACTCTCCTTTTATGCAATAGGAAGCAAAGATATTGCCCATCGTGCTGTCTTCCCATCCCGGCACTATAATAGGCAGGTTCTTTTCAGCCGCAGCTATCATCCAGCTATGCTTGGGGTCTATTTCGTAATCCGGCTTCATTACTTCGCTCAGTAATAACTTGTACATATACTCATGCGGAAAATAACGCTCACCCTTATCCTGCGCGTCTTTCCATATCTTATAAATATGGCGTTGAATCCTCCTGAAAGCTTCTTCTTCAGGTATGCAGGTATCTGTCACACGGTTATATCCTTGCTCCAGCAAGTCCCATTCTTCTTTCGGGCTCAGGTCGCGGTAATTAGGTACGCGTTTATAATGTGTATGCGCCACCAGGTTCATAACATCTTCCTCAAGGTTAGCACCCGTGCAGCTTATGATCTGTATCTTGTCCTGTCGTATCATTTCTGCAAGCGAAATACCGAGTTCTGCGGTACTCATAGCTCCGGCAAGAGAAACAAGCATTTTGCCGTTCTCCAGCAAATGTGTTTCATAACCTTTGGCAGCATCAACCAGTGCAGCCGCATTAAAATGTCGGTAATGGTGTTGTATAAATTGAGAAACAGGACCCTTATTCATGTATGATCTGTAATTTATAATTTATGATTTGCCCCACTGAGCAATTGAATATTGAACAACTGACTTATTTATGTACGACCGGTAATTTACCACTCGCTCCACTGAGCAATTGAGCATTGAGCAATTGGACTATTAAGCCACCTTTTCACCCTCTTTCACAAACTTCTTTATCCACTCGGTAGTTATAGATTTTGGTCGTTCAATTGGGAAACCCAAGGCCCTGTCCCAGCAAAGGCTTGCTAATACACCTAATGAACGCGACACACCAAATAGTACAGTGTAAAAATCTTCTTCCACCAGGCCGTAGTGCTTCAGTAAAGCGCCGGAATGGGCGTCCACATTAGGCCATGGATTTTTTATTTTGCCAGTGCTTTCTAATATCGCCGGGGCTACTTCATATATATGCCAAACGGTCTGTATCATGGAATCATCAGGACAATGGGTCTTGGCAAATTCCATCTGTGCGGTAAAGCGGGGGTCTGTTTTGCGCAATACTGCGTGTCCATAACCCGGTACCACTTTCCCTTCCAGCAGGGTCTTCTTTATATAGTCAGCTATTTGCTCTTTCGATGGATTTTCAGAATTCAACTCCTTATACATTTCATCTATCCAGCGTATTACTTCCTGGTTGGCAAGGCCATGTAATGGTCCTGCTAATCCGGTCATACCGGCAGCGAATGACAAATAAGGATCACTCAATGCAGAACCTACAAGGTGAGTTGCATGTGCAGAAACATTGCCGCCTTCGTGGTCCGCATGTATAGTAAGGTAAAGACGCATCAGTTCTTTAAAACTGTCATTGTCAAAACCCATCATGTGCGCAAAGTTGGCCGACCAGTCCAGCATACCATCGGGCTGTATATGCTCTCCGTTTTTGTATTTGCGGCGGTATATATAAGCAGCCACGCGCGGCAGGCGTGCAATAAGCGTCATGGTATCTTCATACACATAATCCCAATGCATTTTTTTACTCATGCCCTCGGTGTAGGCTTTCGCAAATTTCGACTCTGTTTGCAGGGCCAGGATAGCCGCACAAAACTGTGTCATCGGGTGGGCAGAAACAGGCAATGCCTCTATTACATCAAACACATAATTAGGTACATGCGAGCGACGTGCCCATGTTGCAGAGATGTGCTCTGCATGTTCCTGCGTAGGTACATCACCTACCAGCATCAGGTAAAACAGGCCCTCAGGTAATGGTTCACTTCCACCTTCTGCCTTAGGTAATTTCACTCTTAGTTCGGGTATGGAAAAACCACGAAAACGGATACCCTCGTTTGCGTCCAATAAAGAAGTTTCGGTTACAAGGCCGGGTATACCCCTCATGCCCTGGTATGCTTGCGCAACCGTTACATCGTCTAATTTTTTATTACCGTATTGTTCTATTAGTGTCTTAATTTCTTTCGCTTGTGCATCAGCTTTTGCTTTAAAGCTGTCTTTTACGTAACCCATAAATAATTTGTGTTCTGAGCAGTATTTTTAGAAGAAAATATTTTTAACGCCCACAAAGGTAAGGAATTTGACATAATAAAGCCATCCGCAACTGTGGATGGCTCTATTATATATTAACCTTATGAAACTACCCTATTCCTCAGCAGTTTTTTCCTGATTTTTCCTTTTGTTATATATTTTTTTAGCCGCATAGCTTACTCCTGCTATAGCAAGCATGCTGAGGCCTCCGTCAATAGGCGCACCATCAGGTACACCCGGGTCAAAGCCTGGTTGCGCCATGACGCATATAGGTGCGCAAATAATGAGTAATGTAAGCAGCGTAAGTACCCGGCGAGACTTTAATGACATATCCATGATCCTGAACTCTAAAATTATACTTTTTTTATTAAAAATGCTATTCTTTTATAAGGCGCTCCGTTACAGATTCATTACCACTATTTACCTTAATCAGGTACACCCCTGCAGCAAGGTTTTGCAGATCAAGTTTCGCATTACCCCTGCTCACAACCCCCAACGATTGCTTAAATACTTCCTGGCCCAAAAGGTTCATAACGCTTATCACTGTAGTAGCAGCCTCTTGTGTTTCGAAACTAACCGATGCCTCATCACTAGCCGGGTTAGGACTGATCATAACTTTAAGACCATGCGACACTACATTATTTACTGATAATGGCCCGCCTACAAGGTTCAACTCAAAGCGGTTATCACCTGACGATGCAGGGTCCGACGTTACACTGAAATTATAATGTCCGTTTTGTTGCAATTGCTGCACCTGGTTCAGGTACTTGTCATGCAGGTATAAAACCGCACCGGCAGGCACGCTGTAATCATCTACTCTGATGCTGTATGATTGCGCCAGGCTTGCCTGCAAACCAAGTTGGATAACCTGTCCGCTTGCATAAGGCCTTACGTCTATAGATAATTGTGAATTATCGGTAGAATAAGTATAAAAATTCAGAGATGGATTATACAATTTTACGGCATCCAATTCGTCCTTCTGCGACATTGCATTGCCATCAAACATAAGTAACAACCTGTCCCATGATAAAGAGTCATTATTGCTCAGCACACGCAATTGCACTGTATTGTTTCCAAAACCATTGGTGGTCTTGAAAAGATTGCCTGTCGCATTTGATGCAACTTTTATCGATTCAGTAAATTGTATGGTATTATTGGTTACAGCGCTAGTAGTAGCTACAAAAGCAGAACCTGATGGCAATATATAAGAGGTGCTGAATGGCTGCGATACATAAGCACCTTGTGTTCCCTGGTTAGGGTCCCATGTCCAGAAGTTAGGCCCTATCGAACTACCCCTCGTTGTAAGACTCATGTCTATATTGGATGGGTAAGGATTAGATAAGAAATTGTAAGAGCTTACATTGTTATGTATCAGCGACATGGTCTGCGTACCCTGGTTCACAGGTCCTGCCATTGTCAGTGTCACTGCACCGGGTATATATATCTGGGGCCATAAAGCCTGGCCTTTTTGGCCTCTTATATAAACTCTTGCACCTTCATATTGGTTCCAGGCATTGGCACCTGCTCCATTCGTACTGGTAAATGCGGTCCATCCCGGATCATTGATCGGTGAGCCGTTTGCTAATGGAGAAGTAGGATCATACCAGAAAGAAGAAGGCGCATTGGTCTGTGTATATGTGAACCCGTTTGTCGGACCTCCGTTACCGGTAATGTCAATATCATCGGTTAATTGCGTAAGTGGTATCGAAGTGCTGAACGGATGACCGAGGAAACGGAATGCTTCACCGCAGTTGGTAACCAATTCGCATTGTCCCCCACCTTGGTGAATATACCGCTGCATAATGACGTTACCATTTATATAACCACCGCCATTGGAACCGATACCTATATTACCCGTGCCATTAATATCAGAATAAACAGCGAATGCGCCGTTGGTATTCAAAACTCCTGCTGTAGGCAGGTAATTGTTGGCTACATAGAGAGTATTACCGAATGATGGATTAACAGTCAGCCCATTTATATTATTCAACTCCAGGTTAAAGATATTATCTGTGGCACCGGTAAAATGCTGTGCTGCGGGACCGTTTACAGAAAAATAACCTGCACCTGTTATGTATCCGTTTATGGTCATGTCGCCTTCCACATTTAGTTTCAAACCATTGCTTATATCAAGAAATACCCCACCGTTCTCAACAAAATTATTTGCAAATGCATTCCCCGATGTAACGTGTGGTTTCAATACTGTAAACGGCACATAAGCACTAATAGTAGTAGTTGGGATAACCGGTAATAGCCAGTTGGATGTATCAAACCAGTCATTGCTTAAAAATCCTGTCCAATAATTATAAGGCAACACGGTTATTGATTTCGAACGAGGCAATAACGATGTGCAGGGATAAGAGTTGATAGCATAAACAGCTAATGTGCCGCTTGATGCAGATGTGCTGAAATTGGCATTTACTGTATTGGTCGAACCTCCGATATTAGACACTCCTGAACCTGAATAAGACCAGGCATAAGAAGTAGCATCAATATTGGTTGGCACACTATAATATACCCCGTTTTGCCCCTGGCAGGCAGAGTCCCATAAAATGGCCGTAGGAAACTGTGGAACAAATGTTGCAGGCTGGTTGGGCCTCGGGTTAATGACAACCGACACCGGGAATGTAGTAGGATTTGTGCAGCCATAAGCTGTTAGCGAATAAACATATGTTACTGTTTCGGGTGTCAGGTCTGTAGTGTTTATAAGAAACTCATTGGGGTTACCAAAACCTGATGTTGGCCCAGTTGGTGTAATATTGGCAACCGTAGCCCTACTCCATGCGTAAGTAGTTGTTGTAAATATGGTCGAACTGCTCGGTGTATAACTAAAAGTAAGATCGCTGCATTGTGCAGGCGCTGTATTGGAACTGGTAAGCGATGGTAAGGGGTTAACAGTTATACCAAATGAAGTTGTTGTTCCAGTACATACCACTGCGTTATTGGTATAGGTCGGCGTTACAACGACAGTACCTGTTACTGGACTAACACCCGAATTGTTAATACCTGTAAAGGACCCGATGTTTCCCGTTCCTGACGATGCTAATCCAATCGATGGCACATTGTTTGTCCAATTGTAAACTGTAGTCGGTACAAAACCTGTAAAGTTGATTGCTGCAGTACTGGTATTATGACATACAGTTTGACTGATAACACTATTTACCGTAGGTATAGGATTTACGGTCAGGTTAAATGAAGTCGTACTGCCTGGGCATGTCACAGCATTATGCGTGTAGTCAGGAGTAACTACCACATTTCCTGTAACAAATGCGTTAGTAACATTAGTGCCTGTAAACGCGCCGATATTCCCGATGCCACTTGCCGCAAGGTTTATAGATGGCGCACTGTTTGTCCAGTTATATACAGTTGCCGGAGTGGTAACCACACCGCTAAAACTAATTGCGGAGAAATTGCTTCCGTGGCAAACGGTCTGGTCAGAAACAGGATTAACTGTTGGGGTAGGATTTACGGTAAGTGTAAATGAAGTTGAAGTCCCCGTGCAGGTTACTGCATTAAAAGTATAAGTTGGCGTAACACTTACATTCGCGTCAACAAATGTAGTTCCGTTATTCGTACCCATGAAAGCGCTGATATCACCACTGCCATTTGACGCCAGGTTAATGGATGGCTGGTTATTGGTCCAGTTGAAAACCGTGCCACCTACACTCCCGCTAAAATGGATCAGGGAGAAATTAGACCCGTTACAAACTGTCTGGCCGCTAACCGAATTTACATCTGGTTTAGGATTAACAGTTACGGCATACGTTTGTTGAGATGAGGTTCCGCAGGGGTTTGTTGCAGTCACTTGCAAATTTCCTGAAGTAGCAGAATTACTAAAATTAACGGTGATGCTGTTGGTAGTACCACCAAAGATAGTAGCACCCGTTCCGGTATATGACCATGAATAAGAAACAGCATTCGGATCAGAACTTACAGAATAGCCTACACTGTTTTGCCCCTGGCAAACAGTAGATGCACCACTGACTGAACCAGGGGTAGAGGGTGTACCAAGTCCAATAAAAATACCTAAAGTCCTTGCTGTTGATGAACCGAAACCATTATCTGCTGTCACAGACAGTATTACATTATTGCTTGTAGCCCCGGTAAAATCAACTGTTACGCTGTTGCCGGTGAAACCGGCGTTGCTTACTACATTTGGGTTACTGCCATTGATCAATACATTTGGATCAGTGCAGCTCCATGTATAAGTCGTTGCAGAATTATCCTGCAAAACAGAATATGCGCCATTGTTAAGCGTATTACATACCGCCGTCGATCCTGTAATAACACTGGGCTGGCTGGGCGCCTGCGCATATAGATGAATGCTGCTGTATCCTATCAACAACATTAGCAAGGCAAGTCGCCTCTGCATAAAACGTAAAAATTCTCCCTTCATACAATTTATTTTTAATTGAATTAAAAGTGTTGATAGGCTCCTAAGTAAAATTGTTTGTCTCTTAATTCATACAATGTTCAATATGCTCTTATTTCTCAACTATATCTTCCGCCTTTTTTCTCTTGGCATGCAATTTCTTGGCAGCATACGATGCCCCCGCAATGGCCAGCAGGCTAAGCCCGCCGTCTATCGGCGCACCATCAGGTACACCTGGGTCAAAACCGGGCTGCGCCAATACATATACCGGCATGCACAATAACAAAATAACTACCAGTAAGGCGCTGTTTCTAATAAAATTGTTCATCATACAATCTTGAGTAATAAATTTTTATTTGATCTTCTGTTCTTAACAAATTCACACTAAATCCTAAATTTTTTCTCTCGTCTGCACGCATTATTTTTCAATACTACCGGTTTCGTCTGCATCGGCATTTTT
>Ga0206934_1097_pt3 | contig 16704 bp, 15 predicted proteins | sample Alteio_BWOrgHeat_16_FD_152932 | JGI IMG/M metagenome (GOLD analysis project Ga0206934, IMG submission 152932) | Enriched cells from forest soil in Barre Woods Harvard Forest LTER site, Petersham, Massachusetts, United States -... | ecosystem: Environmental > Terrestrial > Soil > Temperate forest >...
AGTGACCTTTAGCTTTCAGGATACCAAAGGGGTGGCAAAAACGATCACCCTGAAGACCCGTGCGCGTTTTAACTACCTGAATCACACGCACGCCGCCCCCGATACGACCAAAATAGAATATTGGCCGGACCTGGGCGCGCTGTACATCCGGCTGACCGCTATGGACCGGCAACTGATTCCCTACTTGTACCGGGAACTGGAAAAATACCGGCAGCCGCCGCTCAGGCCTGAGCGCATCATCCTGGATATCCGTGAAAACGGTGGCGGCGAAGATACGGTCTGGCAATCGCTGTATGCCCGGATCATTGCCAAACCGGTAAAGATCCGTTTGAAGATCGACGATTATTCGGCCTCGCGCGCAATCCACCAGGAAACCAATCCCCTGCTATCCCGCTATGGCTTATACACCATCATCGACACCACGGAAACGCTCGAGCCGGATAGCAATTCGATCAGGTTTGGCGGCAAGATCATCGTGCTGGCGGAGCATATTTATTCATCAGCGGGCAGTTCGATGGTCGTTCCCAACGCCGACCCGCACGATCATATTTATGCAATCGGCAGAAAAACCGGCTTTTTTTTGGGCGTGGGATTTTCACCACTCAACTTTGAGTTGCCTTATTCGAAAATGACCTACCGGATAGCGCCTTCCCTCAACGTAACGGGCATAAAAAAACTGGCAGGCCTGATGCATGACGATAACGAAATCGAACTACCCGGGACCTTGCAGGAACTTATCGACCTGCAAGCTCATCCAGGGAACCGCTTCGGCAAAGATTTTCTGATCCGATATGATCCATTTGTCCGCAAAGCCCTGGCACTGTGAACTAAGACATCGGCCTTATACAAGTTTATGATTAAATTTAAAAAATGACAGCTCCGATGAAAAAAATTCTGCTATTGCTTTTATGTTTGCCCCTTTTTTCGGTATTGACATCGGCCCAAGCCAATGATGGACTTCGTTTTTTTCCTAAAGGAACGCAACTATACAGTAATATCCCTTACGCCAACGACACCTTAAAAAGCCATCAGTTAGACATTTTCGTACCAGCTGGTACCGCGAAAACCCACCCCGTGATCCTGTGGTTACACAGCGGCGGCTGGCGGGCAGGTGGTAAACAAGGGGATATGTATTACATGTCCAATACATTGAAGGCATTGATCAAAAACAGTTATGCCATCATTGCCATCAATTATCGCTATAGTACATCTGCCATATTTCCCGCCCAGATCAGGGACTGCAACCAGGCCATGGAATTTATCTATAATAACGCCGGAAAATACCAATTGGACCGGCAGCGCATCGCGATAATGGGATTTTCCGCCGGGGGCCACCTCGCCGCATTGATGGGCCTGTCCAATAACAATGATATCCCCGACTTTTACCTCTCCGGTAAAAAACCCGGTTTCAGGATCAGCGCCGTAATCGATTATTTTGGCTTGTCCGACTTCTACCTGATCCCCCATGCAGAATATAAAAAAACCACCAACGGGCCCGGGCTATTATTTGGCGCCGCGATGGCCGACAAACCGGCACTGGTGAAACAGGCGACACCGCTAAGTTATATCGACAGGGCAGACCCGCCATTCCTGATCATTCATGGGAACAAAGATGAACAAATGGATGTCCGCCAATCCGTCACCTTAAACGATTCCCTCAGGAGCCATGGCGTAACGACAAGGTTGATGCTGATCAACGGGGGGCCGCACGGTGGTGAAATGTTTGATACGGACAGCGTAACCCATACCGTAGTCAGGTTCCTGAACAGCTATTTAAGATAATGTCATGATTATTGCCAGCATGTAGTACCTGCGGCCTGGTCAGCAGCGTGGCCTTAATCAAAATGGTATGGGATGCTTTTCACAAATAGGCTATAGGCGGGTCGGCTCGTATTCGTTCAATGACCGTTTCGAGTTTTGGGGCATGTTTCATATTAAATTCTGCGAAAATAATGGTCTTGATTTATACCTGTACAAGTTAAAGAAGGTGGCATAAAAAAGTGTAAATTGAATTTGAAAATTAGCTTATTTTTCCCTATCTTAGTGTAACGGTTTACAGCTACAAACAGGTAAAATGGTTACAGTGAGTAATTCGGAGAGTCAAGACATTTCAGCTTAAGATATCATTGATAACCAACGTGTTACGACCAAAACTGGTTCCCCCTACGGGCTACTTCAAAAGCAGAAAGCCTTTAGCGTAAAGCTGAAGGCTTTTTTGTTTCGTGCTGCTAGCCCCAAAAAAAACGTTCACACTCACCACCCCGTTCCCTCCCAAACTCGCCCTAAAACACCCTATCCCACAGCCTTTTATATCACAAAAATGCCGATAAAATCTCCGATGTTGTTCACGGAGTTTTGCAAGCCTTTCATAGTCAGCGCAATAAGTGTTCATATGGTGGCGTTTTGCGTTAATCGCTAAAACACTGGCAGATAGTCATTTGCGTAACATTTTCCGCCTTGATTTCCGGTAGTCCTGAACAGAGGCAGCTTAGCGACTCAACGCCAAGGCTTTAAGTGTTCACATGAGCGAAAATTGGAATTCTGTGTTAATGAATTGAGTATCAGCAGGCATTTATATGAGTCCGGGCATTTTGCGGGCGAAATTTCCGGTAGCGTTCACGTTTTATGGTCGGGCGTTGGTAATGAGTTGGTTAGATGTTGCGGTGACTGTTCGGACAGGGAATGCCTTTGCTCACACCCCGGCGCAAGTATGCAGCGCTGGAAATGTGCGTTGAGTACTTGTGCTTATCCTGTATTTGCGCTAATTATTTTCTGAAGTAGGCATTCTTATCATTCCCCATAGTCAATTGCCCGGCAATAAAACCTATGGCAGGGTCAAATGTAGCGCCGACAGATCCTACGATACATTCATTTGGCTTCAATCCCGCATAATCCATGATCTGTTGCACAGGCCGGATACCGGTACAATGCGCCCCCATAAAATAGCGGATTCCTGCATCCTTCAAAGCCTTAGCTGTCCATTCGATCTGCTGATCGCTGGCAGCGAGCAAGTGAAAACCACCGATGGCAGCATAGATTTTTTTGCCGGGAAAATGCTTCCGGACGGCTGCAACGAGGTTGACTGTGCCGCTATGCCCGCAACCGGTTAATATGACCAGGCCCTGTGCTGTTGCTATCACCATAGACATATCCTCAGGTACCGTATCCCGACTGATCTGCCCATTTGGGCTAAGCCGTTTCCAGGTTGGCGGATAATTCCTCTCGGGATTAATACGTGGTATATCATTACCGGTAAGAAAAACACCGGGAGCAATTTCTTTCCAGCTTTTTACAGTTTCAATGCGCCCGCCAGAGGTGATATAGGTTGCCGAGTCGGGCCTCAAATCATATTTACCGCCTGTCGGCAAGATTATCGGATTAAAAAATCCGGGCGCGACATAGGTAAGCGAAAGCGCATTCTTATCGTTTCCTGCTAATTCCTGGCGAAGCATGAGCCAGCCGGCGGTATGATCGGGGTGCCCGTGGCTGAGTACAACGGTATGTGCTTTTGAGAGATCAATATGCAGCTCTTTGGCATTATCGCGTACAACATATTTCCGGCCACCGGAATCAAACAAAATGCTTGTACTGTCACACTCTACCAACGCTCCGAACCCCCAGTCGCCTACGCCTTCCTGGGCCAGCATGGTGCTGAGAATAGTAATTCTTAGATGACTAACCTGGTGTGGCACTGTAGTTTGAGCGCGCGACACGCACCAGATAAATAATAGTGCGATGAGAATAATCAGCTTTTTCATATTTCGATTTAATATATATAAATATATGAAAATCCACTTTTCAATTTATTTAGCTCCCGCCCGGTTAAGCGTCACACTGCACAAAAAAACAAAAAGTCTCCAGCCTCCCGACTAAAGACTTTTTTGACTTAACTCAAAGTAGCAACGCAAAATCCTCAACTCTTCCCGTACCCCACAAAAGCCATGCGCTCGCCCATTTCTTTATAGGCTTCGTTAGGTTGAGGCGCCCAGGTACCCAGGCCATCTACGTAACGGTTATACATGCAGAAGGCGGCGGCTATCAGGACGGTATCGTGTATCTCCTGGTCAGTTGCCCCTTCATTACGTGCAGCTGATATGTCCGCTTCGGTAACATGTTTCCCGCCTTTTTGTACCTGGTGGGCAATATCAAGCAATGCTCTTAGCTTATCGGAAACCAGTGTATCCGGTAAACCCGCTTTAATTTCGTCAAATAATTCAGGTCCGCTGCCTAAATGTGCCGCTGCTGCCGCAGCGTGCGAGGTATGGCAGAAGTGGCAGTCGTTGCGGTAGGATACCGAGGCAGCAATGATTTCCCTTTCGCCGCTGGTGAGGCTTGATGGTCCGCGAAGCAAAGTTTCCGCAAGCAACAAAAGCGGTTTAGCGGTTTCGGGGCGATAATTTAATAAGCCGACAATACCCGGCAGTTCTTCATTCAGTAATTTAATATGAGCCATAATTAATGTTTTTGTAGTTCTTCGGTCAATGTAAAATTGATGGATGAGGGCTTATAGCCTTCGCGGGCGCGTTGTTCGCCCATCTTGTCGTAAAAAGCTTCGTTATCCGGCTGCCAGGTGGCGAGGCCGTCAACATAACGGTTAAACATACAAAAAGCAGCTGCGATCAAAACGGTATCATGTATCTCGATATCTGTCGCACCCTTCTCCCGCGCAAGCGCTACGTCTTCGGGCAGCACATCCTTACCGCCTTTCTGCACTTTGGCAGCAATCTTCAGCAATGCTCTTAGTTTATCGCTGATCGGCGCCGTTTCCGGGTCGGTAAGCACGTGCTTTACTAAGGCAAGGTCACTACCCAACTGATGCTGCGCGATGGCGCTGTGTGAAGCTGTGCAGAATTTACAGGTATTTAAATTGGATACGTAAGATGCGATCAGCTCACGTTCCCCGGCGGTTAGTGTCGGATGTGGATCATGAAGCAGAACCTGTGCAAGATGGCACAAAGCCGACGCTGTTTCGGGCCGGTAAACGAATAGGCTCCGGATGCCCGGGTATTCCCGGGGTAAATCAATGTGTGGCATAACTTAATGTTTTAATAGGTGATATTCATTTAAAAACGCTCGACTGATATCCGTCCAACGCACGCTGCGGCGCCCTGCTGATATAGACCTGGCGGTCGGTTGGCGCCCAGGTTGCCAGGCCATCCACGTAGCGGTTGAACATGCAAAATGCGGCCGCGATCAAAACGGTATCGTGAATTTCCACATCGGTCGCCCCGTTTTTACGGGCCTCTTCTATTTGTTCCGTGGTTACATTCTTCCCGCCTTTTTGCACACTACCGGCAATGCTTAGGAGCGCTTTCATTTTGCCGTCTAATTCAGCTTTCTTAAAATCTGCCTTGATGCGGTCTATCTCGTCGATATTACAATCCAGGTAATGGCCGGCCATTGCGCCATGCACATTCTGGCAAAAGAAACAATCATTCAGGTACGAGACATAGGTGGCTATCAGTTCGCGCTCACCCCAGCTTAGCGTATTGTTTTCATCACGCAACAGGGTTTCTGCCAAAAAATTCAACGGGGCTTCTGTTTCCGGCCGGAAGGCCATCAGGCCCCGGATGCCGGGCAGATCATTATTAAGTTCGATGTGTGCCATAATTAACGTTTAACAGATTGTGTGCCGCCTTGTATATCCTTGATCACCAGCATGGCGATCAAACCGATAACAAAAACCAGCGAGAAGATAAAAAGTGCATTGCCGTAGCCGCCAAGCGTGGTCTCCAGGACGCCCACACCTAAAACGGCTATCCCCGTAAATATCCTGCCAATGTTAAAGCAAAGACCTGTTGCGGTCGCGCGGATAGCTGTCGGGAAAAGCAATGGAATATAGAGTGAGAGCACACCCTGGCTGATGCCGAAAAATAAAGCCAGCACGGCGATCTCGATGTAAATAACATTCGAAAAAGTACTGTTTGTTTTGAAAAGAACAAACGATATAACCGAGCAAACCACAAACGACAGGATAAGCGAACGCCGCAGCCCGATGAAATTTACTACCCAACCCGAAATGAAGCCACCCGTTAACCCACCCATGCCCATAAACATCATGCTTATTCCGCGTTCTTTGTTGGCGTCGGTAGTTAGCAAACTCTGTATCCAGGTTGGCAGCCATAAAAAGATGGCCCAAAGACCGATAAGCATAGTACCGAATACCACGGAACCAATAAACAATGTCTTGAGATTTTGACCACGAAACAGGCTGGCACCGCGACTATCATCATTGATATGCTGTTTGTGCTCCCTGAGCCATAGACCCGATTCGCTGATCATCCAAACACCAATGATCGCTACTGCGATTGGGATGATGCCGACCATAAAACCCTGCCGCCACGAGCTAACCACGTAATTGATGGCCCCCGCCGAAAAGATACCCACCGGGATGGAGATGGACAGGATGCCGGTATATACGGCCCTCGTTTTCTCAGGCCATACCTCGGATATCAGTGTGAAAGAGAGTACCAGCAGCCCCCCGGTACCAACCCCGCTCAGGAAACGGCAGGCCATTACCTCCCACCATTGATCGGCTATGCTGATCAGCAGGGTAAAAAGTCCGAAGCAGGCAATGGATAGCAAAAGCGAAACTTTGCGCCCCGCTTTATCGCCGATAAAACCCCAAAGGAAGCCGCCTGCGGCCCACCCGAAGATAAAAATGGAGTTGATATAAGCGCTTATGGTATCAAACTGGCTGGCAGTCTGTTTACCCTGCAATTCCTTTACCACCACAGGCAAATAAACCGACATTAGCGTCGATACCACGCCTGCAAACATATTACCCACGAAGCAGATAATAAATAGCAAGGCAAGCTTGCCCGATGTGGTTTTGGCGCCGATAGCTTCCGTTGTTAATAAGGTCTCCATAGGTTTATTTCTTTAAATGATTATAGCCTTGCGGCAAACGTGTATAACCGTGGTGCACTATCCGGTCGGCTAATGTATCAAAGTAGGCATCGTTATCGGGCATAGTGGTTGCCATACCATCTACATAGCGGTTGTAGAGACTGAACAATGCCGCTATCAAAACAGTGTCGTGCAACTCGGCATCGGTTGCACCTTCAGCTTTTGCTCTCGCCACCATTTCCGGCGTAACCAGTTTGCCATTCTTACCAACTGCGGCCGCTATCGTAAGCAGCGCCTTCATCTTTTCACTCACCTCCGCCGACTCGATATCGGTTCTTATTTGCTGCGTGGTGGTTTTTTCGCCCAGCAGCAGATCGGCTGCGGCTGCATGTGCCGTGGTGCAAAAGCGGCATTGGTTGCCGTGCGAAACGATGGTTGCTATCAATTCCCGTTCAGCTTCCATTAGCGTGGATTGTCCGCGCATCAGTATCTGCGTCAGGTCGCGAATAGGCTGGCCGGTGTCCTTGCGGTACTCCAGCAACCCGGTGATGCCCGGCAGGTGTGATTCTAATTCGATATGTGGCATAATTTTTTGATTATTGTCCAGTATAATATTAGTTTTTTATTCCTAACTCGTTATACTTCTGCTCCAGAAAACGATAACCTGCCGATTTGTATTCCGGCGTTGATACCGTAAAGTGGTCGCCTGGGTAGTATTCGAATACAAATCCGGCATTTACTTTTTTCATTTCACCGTCCAGCAAATGCACCGCGTAGTTCAGCAGGAAGTTATCCTGCTCGCCGACAGATACCCGTATTTTCCCTTGCAGGTCGGGTTTTATTTGCTGCCAATTGTTTTTGAGGTAGAGTGAAATATCGTAGTTTTTCCAATGCTCAAATGTTGCGGGATCGATCTCCCCTGTTTCGTCGTTCCACAAGCTGCGGGGCGTGCCATCGGCGTTCCGGTTGCTAAACACAAAGTTGAAGGAATGCATCTGCTCGCCGCGGTAGATCACGTGTTCCATAGAGCACATCGTTTTTTGGGTGATCCATGGGTAACGGCCGGCAACGGTAGCAGCAAGGTGCATCGTACTGTCTTTGGCGTAGTATAGGTTTTTCTCGCTGTATAGGTCGATCTGCTGAAAGCTCCTGAAATCAACCGGGTCAGGTGAGCTAGACCAGCAGGCGTTGAACACTTTTGGATAGTGCGTTTGCAGCCACAGCACCGTCCAGCCGCCACTGCTGTGGCCGGTAAGTAGTCGTGCTGCATTGGTCCGGTATGTTTTTTCAACCAGCGGGATCAATTCCTGCGTCAATGCATCGCCCCAGGGGCCGTTGTTGTCGCTGTTGGCATAAACACAGTGCCCGCCCGAACAGTTGCCGTCCAGAAAAACACGTATACACTGCGTAGTATCAATCGGATCCGAAGTAATGTTCCGGCCCGAGTAGTTATGGTAATCGCCGCCATAACCTGATACCCAATACAGCACCGGGAACTTGCGGTTAGGCTGGTTGAAATAATCTTTCGGCAATATCACGGCGGCATTCACCGAGGTGGGGCGTTTATAAAAAGCGGTTAGTAACGCTGATGACGATTTGAGCTCTTTTACAAATTGCGTCTCGGTAAAAGTCCGCTCTTTGATCACCTCGCTACAGACAATATTGAAGGATTTTGCAAGGTCCTTAGTAATGCTCACAACAACCGCGTTATTATAAATATTGTCCGGACTTTCGCCTATCGACCGGCCGCCTTCGTTGCGATCCCAAACCACCTGCGCATAGTAGGTACCCCGTTCGATATCAGATAAAATAGTAGGATAATGTATCGCCGCATCGTCAAAGACAACCTTTTGTCCTGGCTGCACATTTTTCACGTCGATAGAAAAACATGGAAAACTGAACACGCCGGGCATATTGTCCTTCGGCGATTTTTCTTCCTTTGAAAGATATAAGATCACCTTACCCGAAAAACTTTCTGCCTTTGGTGATGTGAAGCTCGCTGTAAATTTTTGCGCGTAAGACTGCAAACAGCAAGCGGTTGCTGCAATTACGAAAAATATTTTTTTATGTACAATCATCATTCTGAATATTAAGTGCTAACGCCCTTGCCCGGTGGGGATACGGGCGTTAGCAGAGGTAAATTATTGTTCGGTTGTTGGCAATGGAAACTCCGACCACACCTGGTCGCCAGCCCTGTCGATAGGCAGGGTACCCAGCAGGTTGTAGCGGCGCAGGTCGATCCAGCGATGCCCTTCGAAGAACAGCGAATACCGTCTTTGATTCAGCATCTCGGTTATCAGCGCATCGTGCGTTACCGCACCGGCATAGTTGCCTAACCCGTGACGGTTCCTGATGGTATTGATCGCACTTACACCCGCACTCAGGTTACCCAATTGGATGTTTGCTTCGGCATAGATGAGGATCAACTCCTCGTTACGGATGATGCCTACCGGCGCGGTGCTCGAAGTATACAGCCATACATCACGGTTGCTCGAAAGTCCGCTGAGCGATGCAGTGGTAGTTCTGAGCGATGTTTTGTTGATCCGGTCGTCGCCTTCCTCAATATCGGCCGCATAAGAAGGATGCGCCACTCTTATCTCCCCGGTTTGATTTTGCGGGATGAACACCGAATTCAATTGATCGCCCGAACCTGTACCGAACTCATGATAAACCCCGGTATTGATATCGCCGCCGAGGTTAAGGAATGAGGCGTCCAGGTCGGTCAGCGCGGTTTGCCATTGCGATTGGTAAACACTTACCCTCGCAGCCAGCGCGCGGTTAAATTTGATCAGTCCCGCAGCATCGCCAAAACCGGCAAAACCGGCTAGCTGGAACGATACCTGTGCGCTGCCAAGATCGGTTTTAGCCGAATCGAGCAACGAGCTGATGGCCGCCAAACCTGCGTCATTATCAACGAATGGTCCGAGGTGATTCGGGTCGGTAACATTAACCCTGATGCCGTTACCATAGGTCAGGTTAAGGTTCATCAAAAGCTGGTAAGCTTTGATGGTCCTCGCAAAACCTACATAGCCTGCTTTTTGGGCGCTGGAGATGAGTGTAGAGTTATTGGCAGCCTGTATCAGGATGTTGCAGTTTTTCACCACACCATAGCGTGCCGCCCATGGGAGGGTAATGTAAAAATTCGCTCCGTTTAGGGAAGCGCCGTTTGCACCGAGCAGGTCCAGGACATAACGCGGCTCCGAGTTGGAGAAGCGATAAGTTTCGCGGCCGATGATGCTTACATCATCCAGGTAAAAATTGAGCGCATTGCGCATGCCTGATTCGGTGCCGCTAACCAGGTTATTTAATTGAGCCTGCGTAGCATTTTTCGTCAGGTCTTCAATGGTTTCACCATTCAGGTCCCCATAGTCTTTTTTACATCCGGCAAAAAGCAGGAGCGAGACGGAGAACATGGTTAAGTATATTTTGATATTTCGTTGCATGATCATCATGTTAAGGATTAGAAATTAAGTGAAACATGTAGGGCGGCCTGTTTGCTCGATGGGTACGGATCAACATCTATACCCGACGAAAAGCCCGTTCCGAAGTTGGAAACTTCCGGATCATAGCCCCTGTACTTGGTTATTGTAAAGTAGTTGTGGAGCGAAACACCAACATTAGCGGATTTGATAAACGAAACCGGCAGCTTGCTGATGGTATAGTACAGGCCTATCTCCCTGAACCGCAGGTACGAAGAGTTCTCCACGGTTTGATGCGCATCCGATCCTATCTTCATCAATTGAGTAATCCCTAAAGGCAGGCCCGACGGGGTTGGCCTATCAAAATCGGCGCTGTTGCTGCCAAATACGTTTTCAAGATAAGTTACGTCTACGTTTTGTCCGCCGTATTTCCAGTGTAACAGGAATCGCAGGCTCCATTTCTGGAAAAATTTGATCTCGTTATAAGTACTCATCTGGAACCTTGGCTCGGCATTACCCAAAACACCCACGCCTTTTCCGTTCAACCCCACAATCTGTGTGGCTGATTTACCCTGCTCTATCTGGTAAGTTCCCAGCAGCACGCCGCCTAAACCACCAAGTTGAATAGGTGAAACAAGCAACCTGGTTACATCCGAACGATTAAACCAGAAATTTACCGAGGTGTTCCAGACCACATTTTTCAGCTCAACCGGCCTGGCGTTGATACCCAGCTCGACACCATGGTTGGTCAGGTCGCCGGCATTGATCCATTGCTGCGCAAAGCCTGATGACGGTGGCGGCGTAGTCAGCAACAGGAAATCGTTGATATCCTTAGTATAGTAAGTTACTTCAAAGCCCAGGCGTCCGCGTAGTAAGCTGAAGTCGATACCGGTTTCAAATTCGGTCTGACGTTCCGGCTTAATACCTGCTTCACCCTCAACCGTGCTCACCAGCAGGCCTGGATTGCCCGAAATGTTGGCGATATTAAATGCGGTGAATTTGCTTCCGTAAGCAGGTACGTTGTTAGCCTGGCCATAGGCAGCGCGTAATTTAATGCTTTCAAACAGCCCCGGTTTGATGATCCCCATATCGGTCAGGTTCCAGGAGATGCCGGCCTTTGGATAGAAGTAATATTTTGAAACATCGCCGTTGTTGCTCGAACGATCAAGGCGTACACCGCCGGTCAATGTAACTGAATTGACGATAGTAGCTTCTTCCTGTAAAAATATGCCGCTGTTGAGATATTTGGTGCGGGTTTGCGTAGCATTCAGCGATCCGGCCTGGTCAACATTTGATTGCCCCGAGATCACCTGGCTGGCCACGTCCAGCAGGTTGTTGTAATTGCCTGTTTCCTGCGTTACGCCGGCCGACGAGGTCAATGCGAAATCGTGTGAAGCCGACCAGGTATTCACCAACGATAAAATATAGTTAGTATTCAGGTTTTTAGTAAAGCCTTGTATCGATTGCCCCTTATTGATCGCCTCGAATTGCAAAACCGAAGGCATCAGCACGTTCGTTTGGAGGTTGTAAAAATCAAATCCGCCTCTGGCAACAAACTTGGTATTACTTTTATTGCTTTTCTGCAGGTTGATGTCGAGCGTGGCGCCCATTACAAAGCGGTTAACCGATTCATTGTTCTCCATCAGCGCAATGGTTTGCAAAGGGTTAGAGGCAGCAAATGGATTATTGGGGTAATTGCCGAATGCGTCGGGATGCAGTTGGGCAAAGTTGGGCGTTGATGATAACGCGATACCGATACTGGTGCCCGAGTTGTCATTACCGAAGATACCCCTATCGGCCGAAGAATTAATATAGTTGGTACTCAGTCCCAGTTTAATATCGTCAGTTAATTTATGATCCAGGTTGAGCCTCACATTGGTATTGTTATACCCGGTTCTGTCCACTATGCCGCCATCATCTTCGCGGCCAACCGAAAAGTAGAATCCTGTGCGGTCGGTTCCGCCAATCATGCTCATGTGCGTGTTGGTGTTGAGCGGTTTATGACCATAAACTTCCTTTTCGTAATCATAAATGTGCCCGCTGGATTGAGCGGCATTAAACGCGTTTACCAGCGTTGCCGAGTCGCCTGGCAGTGTTGCAGCGGTTTGCGCAGTAAACTGGCGGGTGCCCAGCAGCTTGATCACGCTCGAAAAGCCAACATCCTGCGATATGGTCACGCTTGTTTTGCCCGTCCTGCCTTTTTTGGTGGTGATGATCACCACACCGCCGGCTGCTTTTGAGCCATAGCTGGCGGCGGCCGAGGCACCTTTAAGTATCTCTATGTTTTCGATATCCTCGGGGCGCAGATCGGCAATGCGGCTCGATGGATTATCCTGGGTTGATACAGCGCCGCCGCTTGCCGCTAAAGTAACGGCATTCAGGCCGCCCGATGTAGCCGAATTGTCGAGATAAACACCGTCAACAATATACAAGGGTTGTGTATTGCCAAATACCGAAGTAACACCGCGCAGCTTTACTGAAATTCCGCCGCCGGGAGCGCCTGAGTTGGCATTGACATTAGCACCGGGGATCTTGCCTTCCAATGCAGCATCAAATGTTTGAGCCGGCGCCACGCCGTTTAGCTCCTGTGATCCAATAACGGTGACTGTGTTTGACAGGTTTTTTCTTTTTACCGAAGTGGCAAGGCCGGTTACTACCACCTCGTCAAGCCGCGATACGTCTTCTTCAAGTTTAATTTCCAGGTTACTGCGCCCGGCTATATTTATTGTTTGTGTTTTATAACCTATTGCCGTTACAACCAGCACAGCGTTATCGCTTGCCCTGATCGAAAATTTGCCGCTGGCATCCGTGGTAGTAACCTGGCTGCCGTTTTTTACGGCTATAGTTACCCCCGGCACCACATTATGTCCGTCGGTGACGGTTCCGGTCACGGCCCGGCTTTGCGCCAGGAGTGATAGCGGGAGCATGGTTATAAACAACCACGTTATTATATAGAGTAATTTTTGTTTCATGGTTTTGGGTTTGTGAATGGTTTGTTTTTAAGTTTATATATCAGGCTTGTTGTTCATCAGCAACCGGCTGTTTGTTGGTGAAAATATGATTACCATATCCCTTATCGGCGATTTGCTGCGCCCTGAGGGGGTATGACGACAGGTCAGCCGGCGTGTTTGAAGCAAGCCCGTCGACATAGCGGTTGAACATGCAGAATGCCGCGGCGATCAGCACCGTGTCGTGAATATCCTTATCCGACGCGCCAAAGCTTTTGGCAGCTTCAACCTGTTCCGTCGTTACCTGTTTACCGCCTTTTTGAACACTGCCGGCAACGATCAGCAAAGCCTTTATTTTGTCGGACACCGGGGCGTGATCCAGGTCTTTGATCACCTCATCTACCAGCTTGTTGTTATCATTAAGATAGCAGGCTACAATAGCGCCATGTGAATGCTGGCAGTAAAAGCAGTCGTTCAGGTAAGAAACATAAGTTGCAATAAGCTCTCTTTCGGCCATGGTTAAGCCATCATTGCTTCGCAATAACAAATTTGCCAGTACGCCCATAGGCGCGGCGGTTTCCGGGTTAAAGGCCATCAATGACCTGATGCCCGGCAAATCTTCATTTACCTTAATATGCGGCATTTCAATAAAATTTTGTAAGTGATAAAAAGAGATATTCGGGCAATAGCGCCAAATCATCCCGTCTGTTTAAGGTTCATTCAGACGCCGGCCGGTATGTGCGAAACGGAATATATGGCAAAACAGGAAATGCATATCTGCAAAACCACATCTCAGCTATCGCTGTTTATGCCTGCGTCAAAATGAAGAAAAGGGAGTGAATCAGGCTTCGGGCGGCTGCGGGCTCACCTCGGTGGTGCGACTAATAATGCTTGAAGAAGTAAAACTGTGAATGGCCTTTTTAACCCCGACTCCTGGGCCAGGGTTATAATTAAAGGTAATGTATTCGCTTTCGCTGATGTTCTTCTTGGTGAACGTATTGCCGCTATTGTGCTTTGTATTAGAGGCAGGCAAATCGTTAACCAATTTGCCGTATAGCCCGTTGGCTTTTGTCAGTTTGGCAAGTTCCGCATTGGGCAGAACACGCAGGTATAAGGTATCCCGGGTTATTTTGATCTCGGCGTAATCGTACTTGTTATTTTTAACTTGTATCTGGCCGGCAATGGGTTCGTATTCACCGGAATATTCCTGCGGAGCCTGTGCCGGAAGAGCGACCGGTACCTTTACTTCAACAAGATCGGAAATACGGTAGTGGCTGTGATTAATGTTCTCGATGTTTCTGCTGTCCGATCGGAACATCAGGTATTGAAAAAACAAATCGTATCCCCCTGCATTAAACAGGATGACAACTACCATGAGTATGGCGAATAGCTTTTTCAATTAATAGGGTAAAAATTGGCCGGAAATAAAGGTATTTTAAATAAATCATTTTTACAAAAAATATATTGTACTGCGGCCTAAACCTATTTTTAATCCATTTAAGCATATAGTTAATTGCATCAAGCAACTAATAGTCGATTGCAACTATTTGCTTGTTAAACACAAATGTTTATATCTTTATACGTTCGCTGCTTCAGTTGTCAATACACTATCTGAGGTATTCCTGATTAACTAACTGTAGTTTTAAATTTGGGCAATGAGGCCGTTTAGCTCGTTTCGGGACGATGAATTGGTCATCCTTTTAACAGAAGGCGATGACGTTGCGTTCTGCGAAATTTACGAACGTTACTGGCTTAAGCTTTATAACGAGAGCCATAAGCGATTAAAGAACGAAGAGCTTTGTGCCGATATTATACAGGATGTTTTCGCCGACCTCTGGCTTAACCGGGAAGACCGGAAAATCGAAAACCTTGCCGCTTATTTGTGCACCGCTGTTCGCTACCGTGTTTTCACCTCGTATAAAAAGGAAAAGAATATAGACGCCTTTACCGAACCTATCGAATTTATGGTCGCGTCGGCATCCGATCCCGGTTCCATCTTCTTCGAAAAGGAGATACGCGAGTGTATCGAAATTTGGTTGAATATGCAGCCCGAAAAAAGGAAGCAGGTTTTTACCATGAAATTCAGCCAGGATCTGTCCACACGGGAGATCAGCGAGATACTGCACGTCTCGCAAAAAACGGTGCAAAATCAATTTACAACCTCATTAAAGCTGCTCCGCGCGCATTTAGGGAAGATCATATCCCTAATAATCTTATATTCAATATTCTTTTAGTAGCCATCCGGTAAATCACAGCTAAATTTTTTTTAAAAAAAACTTAATAAGTGAATGGGAGATTGATGCATGTTTTGATACATGTAAAAAAAACCTGGTTTATGCCTCCTCACTTAAAGAAAGATTTTTTAAAACTGGTAGAGAAGTATTTAAATGGCAGTGCGTCAGCTGAAGAGATAAAGACCATTGAAAACTATTATGCTCACTTTTCCAATGATCCGGATGTTACAAATACTTTGAATGACGACGAGATACGCGCGCTTAAAACTAATCTCCTTCAGAAAATAGACAACCGCATAGAGCAGGCTGAGAAACGGCATAGGCCTGTCTATCGAAATAGATACTTCCAGCTAGCAGCGTCAATTTTATTGTTTTTGATGCTTTCGGTATTCGTTGTGAAGAAATTAAGACAGGAGCCTGTGAAGCTGCAGGCGCAAAATCACGACCTGGCGCCGGGCGGCAATAAAGCGCTCTTAACCCTGGCCGATGGCTCCAAAATAGACCCCAATAGCATTAAAAACGGTTCGCTAACTGCGCAACCGGGCGCTCGTTTCGTTAAGCAAACCGGCCAATTGGCTTACCAGGCTGCGACGGATAATTCCGGCCCGATCACGGTGAGCTATAATACACTAACTACACCTAAAGGCGGCCAGTACCAGCTTACCCTCGTCGATGGTACCAAAGTATGGTTAAATGCTGCTTCTTCCTTAAAGTTCCCTACGGAATTTTCGGGCAGCGAGCGGGTTGTTGAGCTAACCGGCGAAGCCTATTTTGAGGTAGCACATAATGCCAGGCAGCCTTTCAAGGTGAAAACTGCCAATCAAACTATTCAGGATATAGGCACCCAATTTAATATAAGCACCTATGCAGACGAACAGGCTGCGGCCACTACCCTGGTTGAAGGCAGCGTGAAAATAGTTGATGCCAAAGGCGAAACCATGCTCAGGCCCGGCCAGCAATATTTATTAAGCGCCGCCGGAACGTCGCAAGTAACCAGTGAAATCGATGTTGATGAAGTAACGGCGTGGAAAAACGGCATGTTTCAATTTGATAATGCCAATATACAAACCATTATGAGGCAAATGGCCAGATGGTATGATATTGATGTTGAATATAAAGGCGCCGTGCCCAATTATACTTATCACGGTAAAATATCGCGAAATTCAAACGCGTCCCAGGTGCTCAAAATACTGGAACTGGGCGGCATAAACTTTACAATAGAAGGGAGGAAGATCATCGTAAAATAATCGTTGG